>Ga0105045_10002410_pt1 | contig 15739 bp, 13 predicted proteins | sample MAT02_FD_78089 | JGI IMG/M metagenome (GOLD analysis project Ga0105045, IMG submission 78089) | Freshwater microbial communities from Lake Fryxell liftoff mats and glacier meltwater in Antarctica - MAT-02 (megahit assembly) | ecosystem: Environmental > Aquatic > Freshwater > Ice > Liftoff...
AAACTTCGATCCCTAGCAAAGTCTGACATCGCTTCGGGGACAAGAAGAAACGCAGACAAGTCGTGCAGGGCGGCGATTTTTCTCGATCAAGCATAGCTCTCAGCCGCGAAGACTTCTGGAGCGGCTTTGCAAGCCTAAAGAACTTGATTTTAGTTCCTCGGCACCCGACAAGTCTTTGGACCATGGAATCGCTGAGGGACATTCTTGTAAAAGTGGTGGAGACATCTGGAGGCGATGTCGCGGCTTGTTCTGAAGTGGTCAGCGAGGCGATTGATCAGCAACGTTCGCCAATCCTCGCGATTTTGGACGCCGAGTTGGTGGAGGAAAGGCGCTTTCTTCAAAATTTAGCCCAAACCTGCGGTCTTCCTTGGTGGGCCGGCCAACCCGCAGTTGCTGGCACCGAGATCCTGAAACGTTTTCCCTTGAGGCTCGCTCTTCAGTATCAGTTGCTCGTTGTGGGCGAAAATGAAGGCTGTCTTCAAGTGCTGACTTTTGATCCTTTTGACCTGCTGGCTAAACAACGGTTGTCTCAATCTCTGAACCAACCGGTCGAGTGGGCAATGCACACCCGGCGGGATATTCACAAAGCTCTTCAGGATGGCTACGGCATCGGCGCCGATACGTTTGAGGAGATTCTCGAAGGACGCGAGGATGAGGAGATTTTGGACAGTATGAAAGACGAGGTCCAGGAGCTTGACGAACAGGAAGATTCCGAAGCCTCCGTCGTTAAATTTGTGAATCAGATCATCCGCCAAGCCCTCACGGAGCGCTCGACGGATATTCACATTGAGCCGCTCGATGAGGGATTGCGCATTCGTTATCGAGTGGACGGGATGCTCCACGAGGTTCCCGTCCCCGCCCAGATTAACAAGCTTCAGGATTCCGTCGTGGCCCGTGTCAAAATCATGTCCCATTTGGACATCGCCGAGCGAAGGCTGCCTCAGGATGGACGCATCGCCTTAGAGTTTGAGGGCCAGCCTGTGGATGTCCGCGTGGCGACGATCCCTACGGTAACTGGTGAAAGCGTGAGCCTGCGACTCCTCGGACAACAAAAGTTTACATTCGAGCGTCTCGGCATCGACGGGAAAAACCGGGAACAATTAGACCGGTTGCTCGCCCAGCCGAATGGGATCGTCCTGATTACTGGACCGACTGGCAGCGGAAAATCCACCTCGCTTTACACCTTCCTATCCTCGCTCAACAACGAGTCCCGCCGGATCGTCACCATTGAAGATCCTGTTGAAAACAAGCTGCCCGGAGTTCTCCAAATTGCGGTGAAACCCGAAATTGATCTGACCTTTGCACGAGGACTTCGTGCGATTCTCCGCGGTGATCCCAACGTGGTCATGATTGGAGAAATGCGCGATGTCGAGACTGCCGAGATCGCAATCCGGGCTGCACTGACAGGACACTTGGTGTTTAGCACCCTTCACACCAACGACGCCATTGGAGGAATCACCCGTCTTATCGACATGGGCATCGAGCCGTTTCTGGTTTCCACTTCCGTCCGGGCCTTCATTGCCCAGCGCCTCGTCCGCAGGCTATGTGAGGAATGCAAGGAAGTCGCGGATTACCCAGAGGGTTATCTTGAGAAAATGGGCTTTGTGGTGCCCGTCGGCAAAACCATCTACAAGGCTGCCGGTTGCGAAGCGTGCCGTCAAACCGGATACCAAGGCAGAACGGCCATTTTCGAAATCTGTCCCGTCTCTGGACGCATTGCCGACTTGATTGCCCAAAAAGCCGCTTACAGTGAATTGCAGGCGGTAGCCTTAGAAGAAGGCATGGTCTTCCTGCGTGAAAACGGATGGGAACGCGTGCTCTCCGGGGTGACGAGTGTCCAGGAAATATTGCGGGTGACCGCTCAGGACGGGGGTCGCTAATGCCCGCATTTACCTACGAGGCCGTTCAACGCGGCGGAGCCCGGAAGCATGGTGAAATTGAAGCCCGCTCCCGCGCAGAAGCCTGTGACAAGTTGGAACGCGAGCACCTTCAACCCCTCTGGCTTAAGGCCAAAAGCGAGAACAACAGCAATAAAGACGTTGCCCCGTCCGCAGCCGAACTCGACATTCCCAAGGGCGGCTACCACTTAACTGCGAAACAAACGATGCAGTTTACCGAAGAACTCAGTGACCTTCTGGAAGCCGGGCTGCAACTCGAGCAGGCGCTCGGCATCATGGAAAACCGCAAGGAAAAATCGTCATTGAAGCTGGTGTCCGCAAACCTTCGCCGGGAGGTGCGCGACGGGGTTAGTTTTTCGGCGGCGATGAGAAAGTCCTCATCCAGCTTCGGGGAGCTTTTTTGCAATCTCGTGGCGGCTGGAGAACAGGGGGGTGCTCTCCATGCGATTCTTAAACGCACCCTCGAATACCAAAAGCTAGTCGCTGAACTGAAAAGCAAAGTCGCCGGAGCTCTGATTTATCCGGCATTTATTGCCATGGCGGGACTCGTGCTCATCGTTTTGTTCGTGAGCTATCTTGTCCCTCAACTGGGAACCCTGCTCGGGACGACTGGTAATAAAATGCCATTGACAACAGCTCTCCTCATTTCCGCAAGCACGTTTCTGGGAGCTTGGTGGTGGTTGATCCTGATCTGCGCTGTGAGCAGCGGCTTCCTTTTCCGATGGGTGATCAATCAGCCGCGAGGGCGTCAATGGTGGGATCGAGATCAACTTCGCATTCCGCTCGTCGGCGCGATTCTCAAGTCCAAATTCTACGCCCAGTTTTCCCAAACTCTGGCAACCCTCACCTCGAATGGCATTACCATTCACGGTGCCTTGAAGTTGACCAATGCCGCCACATCCAACGTTTACCTCCACTCGATTATTTCCCGCATCACCGATGATGTCAGCGAGGGCAAACCTCTTTCCCGCTCGGTAGCCCACTCAGGTGCTTTCCCTTCTATCTTTGTGGACATGGTCATTGTTGGGGAACAAACTGGCAACCTGCCCTTGGCTCTTGAAAAAGTCGGAAATCGTTACGATAAGGAGCTCAACCTCGCAATCGGCACCCTGACGAGCCTGATCCAGCCCGCCGTGCTCGTTGTGATGGCAGGCATTGTTGGAGTGGTTGCATATTCAATGATGGGTGGTATCTTCCAAGCCGTTTCCGGCCTCGGAGCGAAATAGTCAAAATCACAAATCCTTTATGAAAAAACAAAGTTATTTACTTAAGTCTTCCGGCTACACGCTGGTGGAAATCATGCTCGTCTTGTCCATCATTGTTGTGTTGATGTCCGCGGGCATCTATTATCTGATGGGGAACTTGGGTGTGGCCAAAAACACGCGTGTCAAAAGCGACTTAGAGACTATTAGCACGCAACTGAAGGTTTATCAGATGGAGAACCTGGATTTCCCCACGACTTCCCAAGGTTTACAGGCACTTGTGCAGCCGCCTACAGTTCCTCCAAAACCGAGGAATTGGATTCAATTACTCAAGGTAGAAGCCCTTACGGATCCTTGGGGAAGCCCCTACCAATATTTCAAGCCAGGAAAAAACAATCCCGATAGCTTTGACCTTTGGTCCCTTGGCCCCAACAAAACACAGGGCGATAAAAATATCGGGAACTGGTGAGAGGGGCTGTTTTAACACGGGAGTTTTAATTTAACATGCCCTCAACACACACTCTCTCCTGCAAAGCCGCGAGTGCCGGCTTCACAATTCTGGAGGTGGTCATTGTCCTCTCGATCACGGTCCTGATGATCGGCGCTGCAGCTCCGGCCTTGACGGGAATGGTGGGCGCGGAACAGCTCAAGGCCCCGGCAAGAAGTCTCGAAGCTATGGCAATCACCGCACGGTGCAACGCCCTTGCTGAACAGCGCCCGTATCAGATCGTCCTCACGCCGAAAGGATTTCACCTGGAGCGCGGAAATGACAAGCCGGGCACCAAACCACTCGCCTCGTTCACCTTTTCTAAAAGCATTAGCTTTGAGATGGCGCACTGGCCGGAAGAGAAATGGCTAAAGCCCAATCGCTATGTGTGGTATTTTGCACCGAGCGGATTGTGCGATCCCATCCGCGTCATGTTCCGGAAAGGTGACTCGTATTTTTCCCAGAAATATAGCGCGATCACTGGCTGGGATCAGGAGGAATCGTCTTTCTTCCAATGAAATCCCCGAAGGGATACATGCTCCTGGAGGTTGTGCTCGCGCTTTCCATTTTCGTGGTTGCGGTTGTGGGTCTCATGCGGTGCCTTAGTGCCGGATTGGATGCGAACTATCAGCAGAAACGCCAGACCGTAATGAGGCTTAATTTGCAAAGCCTTCTCGACGAGACGCTCGCCAGTCGGCCGGTCGCAGGTGTTACAAAGTTCCCTGCGGATGCATACAACACCAGCTACCAACGCGAAATCACACCGGAAGAGATCCGAATGCCGAATGGAAAAGCGCTTAACGATATTTTCAAGATATCCGTGACCGCCATAGATTCTAAAAAAGACAACAAAGTCATCGCTGAACTCTGGACTTATGCTTCGCTTTAAGCCCGCGTCCTCACGAAAGGGACTCACGCTGATCGAAGTGATGGTGGCACTCGGCGTCATGGTGATTCTCTTGGGAGGAATTTTTCTCGTCGTCCAGACCTCGCTCAAGACCGTCTTAAAAATTGACACGTTTGCAAGTCGCGCCGATGAAATCACAAACCTCACGGATATCTTCAGATCGGCTTTTCGTAATCTCCCGGCAAGAGCCCGGCTGACCGGGCAGGCGATCGTTTCGGAGGACATCAACCAATACCTGCTCATCATCCGCGATGCCCCCGGATTTCTTTCTTGGAAGTCCGCCCCCGAGGCTGCAGATACCATCGTTCTTATCTCTTTCCGGCAAGATGATGAGGCCGATGCATGGAGGGTTTGCATGAAGAGATTGGTGCCTCCTAATCGCTTTTTCGGAGATACGTTAGACCCGAAGACGGTGCTAAAGATTGCGAGTGACGTCCCGTGGCTTGAACTGGTGGGGGATTTTCAAGCGTTCAACATCCGGTTTTTTGATGCCAAAGCGAAAGCGTGGAAGAACGAATGGAAAATCACCGATGTGCGTCCGAGCCTCATTGAGATCAAATTAGTTTCTGAGCAGAAACTTGATGAGCGCAGCGAAACGATGGTGATATGGGTTCCGCCAGTGAGGGTGAAAGCGGTATGAAATCAGCCCCGACATGCGGTAATGCGCTGCTTCTGGTGATGTGGGCGATGTTCGTGATGAGCGTTTCGATCCTCGGACTCATCCATCTTCTCAAAATCACGATTGGCACTGCTTCGACCATGGAGCGCGTGGCCATCGCGTCTTCACTGGCGTATGCTGGAACAACGATCGGACGTAACGCTCACTTCCCCGCTGACGGAAAAATCGATAAACGCACTTTTGCCAACGGGGGACAGTTAGAGGTGACGGCGTTAAGCGAGAACGGTAAACTCAATATCGTCAACGAGCTGGCAAGCGGAGAACGCAACACACTCAGGGCTCTCTTTCGCCTCTGGGGTCTGAACGATGTCGAGGCAGATACGGTCGTGGACTGCTTGCTCGATTACGTGGAACCCGGCGCCATCCGCCGTCTTAATGGGGCCAAAGCCGAGCAATACCGTATGGCGGGGAGAGATGCACCTTCTGGCAAAATGTTTCGCTCCGTGAGCGAAATGGCCAATGTTTTGAACTTCGATCTCGTCAGCAACCGAAAGGCCAACTGGATGGATTTTTTTACGGTGTACGGAGATGGCACTCTCGACCTCACGTCCGCCCCGGCAGACTTGATTAAGGTCGTCTGCCGGATAGGGGATTCCAGTGTCAGCGCGATTGTTCGCGGACAGTCGGAGGGCGGCGTGCCCATCCGGGATCTGGAAGCCGCCCGGATGGCCATGGGCCTCACAGATAAAGAATTTAGCGAACTCCGCAGCCGAATTTCCGTCGGCGGCAATGTGCGACGGGTTCTCTCCAAGGGCAGTTTTGCGCAAAATACGCGCTTTATCGAAACAATCAGTATTGTCGGCAACAACCCTGCCATTCTTAACTGGAGGGAATGGTAATGCCGAGCCGGATCAATCAATTCATTTCAGACGCTAAGCAATCGCTTACGCCGAAGGCCCCGATTTCGGCGAACCAACGGTGGCTCGTTCCGGGTGATAAAACGTGGATCCTGTGGCAGCAGACCGCATCGGGCTGTTTCGAGTTGCTCAAGTCACTCACTGGCGATGAGGTTGACCCGATCCTGGATGTTACGCACGTCGGCCTCCCGGCCAGTCTGGTCATTTGCCAACTCTTCTGGCTTGAGACCTCCGATGAAAAGGCGGTGCCCGATATGCTGCGCTTGCAATGCGAGCGACGCCGATTGCTCCAGCAAGACACGGTCTGGACTCATCGCATCGTTCGTCACGAAGGGACTCGGGTTCTTGCGCTGGTTCTCATTTTGCAGGGCGACGTCCCGCACGCAATTGAAGTCGAAACGTCCGCATGCTTTGAAGCCATGCCAAGGTGCCTGGCACAGCCATCCAGAACATTATCCTTACGGCGCTCGCTTGGCACCATCTGCGTCGCTCTCTCCGATGACAGTGACCTCGTCTATTTTCAGTGCCTCCCACACGCGACCCTGAGCGCCAGTTGTCTCCGCGATGTGAACGCAACGATCTTGGTGGCCATGGCTCAAAAATGGATGCCTTCGCTCGATTCGGTCACGCTCTTTGGCGAGTGGAATTCGGAAGAAATCGCCTCTGTCGAAGCGGCCTTTGGAATCAAACCCGAGATCGTTTCAGCCGTCGTGTTTTCGCCTCCGGCCATCGCGATGCAACTCATTCCGGGAAACATTCGTCGACAACGTGTCCTCAGCAAGCGCCGTCGCAAGATCAGATCCGTCGCGTTGGCCTTGGGCGCTATCTACGCCCTTTTCGTCACCGCGCAGATTTTCACGTTTCTTCTGACCTCTTTACGGAATGACCGCCTCGAAACGCGGCTTAATGCAATCATGCCGGAAGTGGAGGGTATGCAGAATACCGCCCGTCTGTTGGATTCCGTGAACCCGGCGATTGACTCAAAAACCTACCCTCTGGAACTCATTTACCGAATTTCTGCCTTGCTTCCAGAGAAAGGCATCCGCCTCACGCAGTTAGAAATCATCGAAGACAAAATTGCGATTCGTGGAGAATCAACAACCGCCCGCGAAGCCTTCGATTTTATTGATGCATTGGAACGGGCGGATACTCTTAATTACATCCGGTGGGACGAGGCACCTCAGCCGATTCCGTTACCGAACGACACGACGCGGTTTTCCATTCAAGGAACGATCGAGGGAGCTTACCATGAAGATTCTGAACAATCTTAAACCCAGCGAGCGTTTTTTGGCATTTGTCCTGCTTGGAATAGCCGTGCTATTGCTTAATCTGCTGATGCTTCCTCAACTGCTCGCCGCCAATCGCGAGGGCAAAACGAAAGGTGCCGAATTGACTGCCAAACTGGGAGCGGCTGAAGGGTGGATGAGCAAGAAGGACTTCTGGGCTGAACGGGAAAAGTGGTTGCTTGAGAATCAACCCGTCATTGCTGAAGGCCGTACCGACAGCCTCAACCAGTTGGAGAGGTTGCAAAGAACAGCCAAGTCTTCCGATCTCACCATTTCCGATATCCGGTTACTTCAACTTACCGAGACCGCATTCTACACTCCGGTGGGAGCGAAATTCACTGTAAATGGGCCCTGGTCCGGGATGGTGAGCTTCCTGGAAACCCTCCAGACTCCGACGCGCTTCAAAGTCGTTACTCGATTCACTATCAAAAGCGCAGAGGAGCCTGCCAAGATTCAATGCGAAATGGAAATTCAGCGCTGGTTCCAGAGGTCTAACTCGTCGTCCAAATGAAACGTTCTCTCCTCTTACTTTTTCTCGTTGGACTTCCGATGGCAAAGGCAGACGAGCCTTTTCCGCCGACTCCCAATCCGCCGGGAAGATTTGCTGAACTCAAGCTCCGCTCGCCGTTTGTGCTCCCGACTTTTATCGAGCAGCAGGTCGCGGTTCAGACAGATTGGACGAGCGACTTTCGTATTGTCAGTGTCCTACAACTCGGCGAAGAATCGGTGGTGATCGCGAAAAAAGTCAGCACCAACGAGAGGATTTCAATCCGGAGTAAGGAGAACAATCTCGGAATCCGCCTGGTGAGCGTCCAGCTTTCGCCAGACCCCCACAACGTCTCGGCCGCAATCACCAAGGACGGCGAGCAAGGAACGATAACATATGACGACTCTATCCTGTCACAGGTTCCGCGATCTGCAGCCCCCAACAACCCCGCCGTAATAGCTGAATGAATTTCCCGATTTTTGCCGCACTGCTTTTTGCGTTTCTGTTTGCCGGCATGAACAGAGCGTATTCCCAAGAGGAAAAAAGCGACACCCTGATCCAGCTTGTCAACAATCCGGTCGGGGATGTGCTTGCGACTTATGAGCAGCTCACGGGCAGGCAGGTCTTAAAAGAGGGCAATCTTCCGGAGACAACAATCAATATCAATGTCACGGAACCTGTCACCCGCAAGGCTGCCGCCGAGTTGATTGAAGCTGCGCTCCTTCTGAACGGTTTCGTGATGGTTCAAGGGCCCGGAAACAGCGTGAAGGTCATCAGTCTCACTGGCGGGAAAAACCCGAGAAGCCAAGGCGTCAAGGTCTTCAGCGCGGGGGATGCTATTCCAGAAGGCGAACAAGTGATCAGTTACATTATGAAATTGAGCTTTATGACCGCGCAGGACGCAGCGCCGATTTTTTCGCAGCACTTCGCTCCCACCCCGCCGTTCGGAAGTGTCGTGGCCGTCCCGAGTGCTAATGCTTTGCTCATCACGGAGAGCGCGTCGGTTGTGCAAGAGATGATTCGCATGCAGAAGCTCATTGACGTCCCCCCGCAGGAGGTTGCAGCTCACTTTGTGCCGATGCTTCGTGCGAACGCCGACCGGGTCGTGGAAACCATTCGAAAGGTTCTTGGCACCGGCACATCAGACTCGTCCCAGCCAGGCTCATCCGCCCCGTCAACGAAAATCTTAAATAACAAATTCGGTTTTGGCAGCCCGGTCGAGTTTGCGGCAGATACCCGCACCAACCGCGTGATGGTGATTTGCAGCCCGGCTGCTTTTCCCTATTTTGAAATGCTCGTCATCAGCTTCGACGTGGCTTCGGACGAGGCGCCGTCTGCCGAGTTTAAACTTCGCTACGTCTCCGTAGGTGACATTCTCCCCGCGATCGCAAGCACTTTGAAAGAAGGGACAAAGACTGGAGAATCCACAGATAGATCCGACTCTTCCCAAAGCACATTAAGCCAGGATGATACTAGCTCGCAGAGTTCCACTAGTTCGCAAAGTTCGAGCGCATCATCTTCATCCGGCAGTGGTGGAACCAACGTGCTCGGATCGGTTAAGGAAAAAGAAAATAAAGTCCTGCCTCTCACTGTCACGGTTGGCACGACGCGTCTGATTGCCGATCAGCGCAATAATACGATCATCGCCATCGCTCCGCCGGAAAGCCTTCAGCGTATCCAATCGGTCGTTGACCGGCTCGATAAACCTACCATCCAAGTCTACCTTTCCGTCGTCATCATGGAACTTGATATCACGGATGATCTTCAATTCGGGGCTGACTTCTATCTAAGGGGTGACCAAGGAGGTATCGCAAGCAACCAGCGGACAGCGGGACCAAGTATCCAGAGCCTTCTGAACCCCGCCCGAGCCGCCAATCTCCTGGCGAACTCACAGAATACTCCGGGCCTTGCCCTCTTCGGAACGTTCGGTCAGACGCTGGACTTTTTGGTGACCGCTTTGGAGGCCTCGGGAAAAACAAAAGTTCTCGGCCGCCCAACCATTTACACTTCCAATAATAAAAAAGCCGTTATCTCAGTCGGCGAGCAAATCCCCGTGCCGCAAAGCACAGTGAGCACAGTGAACCCCAATCAAGCTAATAGCACGGCCCTCACAGCGACCATCGATTACAAAGATGTGCTGCTCCAACTCGAGGTCGTTCCTCTTATTAACAGCGACGACGAGGTGACTCTCGATATCGCTCAAAAAAATGACTCCCTCGGCACCACTCGCGACATTGGCGGCGTGCAGGCGCAAAGCGTGCGCACCCAGCAGATCAAGACGTCGGTCACGGTGCCGAACCGACACACGGTGGTTTTGGGGGGCCTCATCACCGAGCGGGAAGAAAAAAATGAACGCAAATTTCCGATTTTGGGCGACATACCGATTGTCGGCCTCGCCTTCAAAGGCGTCTCCATCCGAAAGCAGCGCACGGAACTCGTGCTGATGATACAGCCGCAGATCGTGCTCAATGAGCGCGCGCTCTTTAATACAAACGAACGCGAAAAGAGCCGGGCCAAGGGTCTCCGTGGAACAGAAGGCTTTGTCAATCCACCGCTTCCGGCGAATAACGATATTCCCTCGGAGGCGGAGTTGGTGCCATTCGAAGCCAAACCCAAAAAAAACCGCTCCCAATAGTCATGAAATTCTTTCTCGCGCTTCTCGCACTCGTCACGTCGGCTCACGCGCAGACCACCGCTTACCTTGCGCTTCAAGAGATGGTGGCAGCGCGCGGGAATGATGCGTTGGAAAATGTTTTCGTGGTGCGTGGAAATGACGGCGCACCTCAACCGGCGGCATGGGTCGTGTTTCGCGGGCACAACCGCGATATGGGCTTTGAGGCGACTCAGGTTCGAAAGGGTGGGCGCATCTCCTCCGCCAAAGTCCCGGCCATCGAAGTGGGTCTCGTGCCGCATGCCCAAAAAGTGAACTTCGCGATTCTCAACGTGGATTCCAATACCGCCTGGAACATAGCTAAGGGCGAGGCACGCAAAGAAAATTTCCAATTTCAGCGCATTGATTATGAATTGAGGACAAGTTCAAAGCTCGGCGTTCCCGTGTGGTCGATGCGTCTTTTCAATGATGAAAAGCACTACATGGGCGAGCTAACCATCTCCGGTGCGACCGCAGAAGTTGTCCGTCCCCTCAAACTCAGCCGCTTCACCATCGAAGATGTCGACGGCCGGCAGGAAATTGTGACCGTTCGCGAGCCTTGGGCACGCCGGGCCGTGCGCAGCGTAGGAAGGTGGTTCAGCCAAACGGGGACGGTTTTTGGAAAGGATCTCCTGCGAGCCGCCGGAACGACCGAGGAAATTGTTATTGGGGAACGATCCCGTGCTTTTTCCGAGGACGTTAATTGATGCGCTGCTCGCACCTCCCAAAAAACTCTAATGTTCTTGCGCTCCGACTGAATTTGAATACGTTCAGCGAGGATCATTTTCGAGCGTGCAATTTAAGGGTGCATTAGGGAAACTAAAAGTTCAACACGACGAAGATCACCCCCAAACAAATGACGGATAATCGACCGATGCAAACACGCAACCCACTCCACCAGATTCCCGCGGCTCTGGCCGTCGTGATGGGATTATTAATCGCCAATGCCAGTGCCCAGAGCTACTTGATGCCTGCCGGTTCTGACGGCAAGCAGCCCTTTGATCCCAATCCGGCGGCAAGCGGATCGTTGACCCGTAAGGTGATCACTTATGGGACGGATCCGGACGGTAACAAGGTGCCGCTGAAGACAGTTCGCATCACGAACAACAGCGATAACACGCTCTATCCCGTCATGATCAACCCGAACACCACGACTCTTCCAACAGATCCCAGCATTGGTCTATACAATCCTTACGATCCCATCAAAAAAGATTATCGGGGTTACATCGGTTACAAGGGAGATGACGGACAATACTATTTCGGCTTGAAAGCCGGTCAGAGCATTCTTGCGCCGATCCCGCTTGCCTTCTGGGATGGCAGCCGCATGGCCGTTGAGGCGGATGGCCAGTATCTGACCGTGAAAAAGAAAGGTGATCGCCCCAATCCCATGGGTTATGACCCCACGGCGACGATCTCTATTACATTGGCAGAGACCAGTGCAGAAACGATCAAAAACGGCGTAGTGATGTGGTATCGGGCAGAGGTCTCAAAAGTTCCGGGGGATGACGATGCAGATTCATATGTTGAGTGGACAATTCGCGATCATGCGTATCTCACCAATCCACAAATTACACAGCGAACGAAGAGCGAGATCCCGGACGGTCAATTACTGACGCTGATCAATTATGACGTCTCCAGCGTGGATTCGCTCTATGTTCCGCTGGCGATGCAGGCCCTCGATGTTTGGGTAATGCCTCAGACAAACAAAGGAGGGGCCAATCCCAACCGGACATCTTGGGAACCCGGTTCCATCCCCGATATCTATGGATGGACGGGTTCGGTCCAGACCGTTGATTTCTTGCAGAAAAACATCCGGGACTTCACTGCTGACAATAACAAACTCCTCGGGAAATACTTTGCGGGCAAAGGCTGGCCGTTCTTCAATATTCCCAATCCAAGCGATAACCCTAAGCAACTCGTCAAAATCCCGGGTGGAGCTGACATTTTTGCGGATAGTCCCCTCAAGCCAGCCTTGGGCAGCTACTATGCCGGCACAAGTGACTCGACCAAATACATGCTTTCCAGCGGCGGCACAGGCCCCATTGGTGTGACGATTGGTTGGTCCGGTGGAACACCCGATAAGCCAGGCAGCTCCACCGTGCACTTGACGAAATCTGACGACCTCAAGAGTGTCTCACCAGGGGCCGTTGTCACTGCAAACCCGGCCCCCAAGGTTTCCAATCCCATTCAACCGGGAACCACAGTTCAATCTGTAGATATTGCGAGCAATTCTGTTGTGTTAAGCAAACCCTTGATCGCTCCTACTGCAGATTGCAGCTTTTCGTTCACCAGGCCGGTGGATGATTATGCCGCAGATGCTCTCATCCGGCTCTGGTATTCTTGGGCGCAATATTATTTAACCAACTGGAAAAGCAAAAATCCGCTCGCTCCAACAAGCCCGGTTCAGATCGGCGGCTCCATGAACGCAGAGGAAGCAACGATCAGCTTCAAAGATCCGCAACCAACCCTGGTCGAAGGCATGGCCGTCACCGGTCTCGGACTTGACAACGCCAATACGGACAGCGGCCCGCACCAAGGAGATGCTGTGATCCTCGAAATTTCCAGCGACAAAAAATCCGTAATTGTTAGCCAGGTCGCGAGGGAGGCATCGTCTAACGCGCCATACACATTCTCTCCACCGAAACAGTTGATATGGACACCCAAAAAGGAAGGCGACGCGGGCTTTCCGTTGTTTGGCGACAAATTTGAGTTTTCCAACGTCCCCGAATGGCAGGATCCGTACTATTTTTCACAGAAAGTTTATTTGATCATGGCCTACATGAACCAAATTGACAAAACGAACAACGACTACAACTGGAAATTCATGAACAACGTGATCGGAGCCGACTTGTCCTATGCCTTTGACGCAAAGGGCCAAGCCTCAGCGGATGGTCAAATGGTCATTGCAATGACCCGGGATCTCATCAAATCCGTGTTGCGCGGGGTTTATGACTTCAAGAAGTTTCCGGATACGGTTGATGCCAATGGAAATCACACTTGCTGGTATCCGGATCCGTCTCTCCCCACGGGAGGGCAGCCATTCAATGTGTTCAACCTCGACCCGTATGTTTGGTTTGTGCATGTCAAACTTGGCTTTTCTTCCTATGGATTCTCTGTGGATGATGATGTTTCGGACATCGGAGCCAGCGGGGCTAACCATCTTCAGGTCTCGATTGCCGGGGCGGGAGGGCTCAAGCCGCTTTCTCCCAAAGGTCCGTACCCGTGGACAGTTCAGGCACCTTTCGGTGCCATCGTGAACTATACGGCAACGTATTCGGGCGACCCTGCCAACGGAGGCCATGGAGCCACGGTTCCCCACAACATTAAGAGCGCAAGCACCGCCGCCCCAATGGTAGTCACAACGGCGGAACCCCATCAGCTCACCAACAACGCCACGATTCTCATCAACAACATCTCGGGAAATCTTGGTGCGAAGAATGGGACTTATACGATCAAGAACCCGACGAAATACACCTTTGAGCTTTATGATGAGGCCGGACAGCCGGTTTCACCCTCAGGCCAGACCGGCAACGCCGTAGCCACATGGAGTCTGCCGCTCCGGCCCTTTATCGAAACTGGCGCGGACCTTTCGAAGGTTTGGTATCGAGTGGCAATCGATGATCCTCAGGGTACATTTCTCGGGACGCCAGTCTACTTGGTCAGCACGCCCGAGAAGGTGGGCGACAACGTCAGGTTTTCAGCCTGGGGTCTGCAATCCACCGGGCAAATCATCCTCAACGCCGCGCTGAAAAATGGCGATGGCACAGACGTTCCTGCCGGAACCTACCAGTTCACGTTCGGGGATGTTGCAAAACCTTGACCCGAGGTCTCCCGCTCATTTTGTGTGGCTTGTTTGCTCCGATTCACGTGTCTTGCCCGCTATTGTAATAAGTTCAAAATTGCACCGTGACAAAGGTGAAGATATGCTGGATAGGTTAAAGCCTTAAAATCACCGAAATCATCGACCTGCAAGCAAAGAAATCGACCCATGCAAACACCCCAAAAAAATAAGAAAATTCCGGCCGTTCTGGCCGTTGTCCTCGGACTGTCATTGTCCCTTGTCAGCGCAGAGACATTCCCCATGCCGACGGGCCTCGGGGGCGACAAGCCCGACGATGGAAAGCAGCCTTTCGACCCGAATCCCGCCCCCGGTTCCCCGACCAGTGAGATTCTGACGTATGGAAAAGACGGCAACAACGTCGCGGTGCCGTTGAAGACTATTCGTCTCACCAACAACTCTGCTCGTGTGGTTTATCCCATGATGAGGAATCCCAATATCGGCTCCCTATCCACGTCAGGGAAAAACATCTCGATCTACAATCCCTGGGATCCAGCCGACATGGAATATCGCGGCTACATCGGTTACAAAGACGCCGATGGGAAATACTATTTCGGCCTGAAACCGGGCAAAAGTATCTTGGTGAAAATTCCTCTCGTCTTCTGGAACGGGGGCCGCATCTGCATCGGCACAGATGGAAAGTATCTGACCTCTGACAAAGACCCGAACCCGTCGCGTTACCGTTCAAAAGCAAAGCGAATGATCACCGCCGCAGAGAAGAGCGCAGATACCATTCCGGATGGCGTCGTCATGTGGTATCGCAGTTCTCCGTCCGAAGATCCGGCCGCCGACAGTGAAGACCAACTCGCCGAGTGGACGATCCGCGACCACGGCTATCTGACAAAGATACCCGTTCCCGATGCTAAACTCGCGATTCCTGATAACCAGCTCGTCACTTTGATCAATTACGACGTCTCCAACGTGGACAGCCTTTATCTTCCCGTCGCGATGCAGGTCAACGATACGTGGGTTATCCCGGGCGGTGGACCCAATCCCCAGCGCACTGGCTTCAAGGCTGGAGAGTTCCCCGAAGTCAACGGGTGGACGGGGGCCATCAACGACGAGCAGTATGTTCAGGATAGAATTCATGCCTTCACCGCCCCGGACAATAAACTCCTCGGACAATACTTCGGCGGTAAAGGTTGGCCGTATTACAATATCCCAAACCCCTCGAACGACCCCAAGCTACCCATCAAAATCCCGTCCGGCGCAAACATTTTCCCGCAAAGCCCGCTACTCGGCGTCACCTCCAGCTACACCGACGGGACTTGGCAAGGTAACAAATACCTCCTCTCCAGCGGCGGCACCGGAGCACTCTTCGCTGGGATCGGCTGGGCTGGCACGGTATCGAATCCAGCGGGTAGCACCACGCTGAACCTTAATAAACTCGACGCGAAAGAAAAAATCGATTTCGTCGAAGCAGGTCAAGTTGTAGCGGGCCGCCCCGC
>Ga0105045_10002411_pt1 | contig 15739 bp, 17 predicted proteins | sample MAT02_FD_78089 | JGI IMG/M metagenome (GOLD analysis project Ga0105045, IMG submission 78089) | Freshwater microbial communities from Lake Fryxell liftoff mats and glacier meltwater in Antarctica - MAT-02 (megahit assembly) | ecosystem: Environmental > Aquatic > Freshwater > Ice > Liftoff...
AAACCAAGAAGCGGCTGATAAAATAATAGAACAAGCACTAGCATTACAAGATGCGGGCTGCTTTTCATTGGTACTGGAATGCATTCCTTATGCACTCGCCGAAAAAATCACCCAAGCACTGGCTATTCCTACCATTGGCATCGGTGCAGGCCCTTATACTGATGGCCAAGTCTTAGTGTTACAAGATATGTTAGGTCTACAACCCCACAAACCCAAATTTCTAAAAACGTTTATGGAAGGATTTTCAATGATCAAAGACACGCTGGATCAGTACGATAGAGAAGTCAAAGATAGTACTTTCCCCAACCTTAAAGAACATAGCTATGAGCACACAGCATGAGTAAAGTCATTACGTCCATTAGTGATTGGCGAGCCATTCGCCAAACCTTTGAGCCTGCACAAACGGTCGGTTTCGTGCCGACCATGGGTAATTTGCATCAGGGGCATCAAAGCCTGTTAACGCAATCTCGTAAAGAAAATGTAATTTCGGTACTCAGCATTTTTGTGAACCCCGCGCAATTTAATGACACGAATGACTTAGCAAAATATCCTCGAACCTTTGAAGCCGATTGTCAGATTGCTGAAAATGAATGCACAGATTATGTGCTATTTCCGAATAATGATGAGCTCTATCCCGATAGCTGCCGCTACCAAGTCAGCGAACAAGAACAAAGCCTAATTTTAGAAGGAAAAAGTCGTCCAGGTCACTTTACAGGTATGTTAACCATCGTGTTAAAGCTGTTAAACCTGGTTAAACCTACGCGTGCTTACTTTGGCGAAAAGGATTTTCAGCAACTTGAACTGGTTAAAGGCATGGTGGACGCTTTATTTCTAGACATCGACATTATTCCCTGCGAAACAGTTCGTGAACCCAGTGGCTTAGCGATGAGTTCACGCAATAACCGCTTAGCGCCTCATGAACGACTACTAGCAGACCACTTTGCCCAAGCACTACAGCAGTTTACCAGCAAAGAAACCTTTATTGACTACTTAGAAAAACAGGGTATTAGTGTCGATTACGTTGAAACTTGGCAAAACCGTTTATTAGCGGCGGTACATATTGGTAAGATACGGTTAATTGACAACGTGATTTTGGAAACCTAACAATGCTTTTGTGTTTAGACGTCGGTAATTCCCACATTTACGGTGGGATCTTCCAAGGCGAACAACTGTCTTTTCAATTTCGTTATCCCAGCACCAATCGCTGTACTTCTGATGAGTTGGGTTTATTTTTAAAAAACTATTTGCGGGAAATGAACATCGATCATGAACAAATTAAGGCGGTCGCCTATTGTTCAGTTGTGCCCTCTTTAGATTATTCTATTCGTTCTGCCTTCGTGAAATACTTTGGTCTTGAGCCTTTTGTATTGCAAGGCGGTGTCAAAACGGGCTTGCAGCTTAAATACAAAAATCCTTCAGAAATTGGTGCCGATCGGGTGGCAAATGCCATTGCAGCTCATCATCTGTTTCCGGATAAAAATGTGATCATTGTTGATTTGGGCACTGCCACCAATTTTGAAGTGCTTGCAGCTAACGGGACTTTTTTAGGAGGAGCGATTATGCCGGGTTTACAGATGCAAATGCGGGCATTAAACGAACATACCGCCAACTTACCACCCGTGCGCATTGTCAAACCAGCGAATGCTCTGGGCCAAACCACCGCCTCTAATATTCAAGCAGGGCTTTATTATGGACATCGCGGTTCTATTCGGGAAATTTTAGCGTCGATTACCGAAGAAATGTTCAAGGATTCGCCCCCATTAGTAATTGGCACCGGGGGCTTTTCACAGCTTTATGAAACCGATCAATTATTTGATGAAATTTTTCCGGATTTGGTGTTGCAGGGGTTAAGAATTGCGTATCAGAGGAATCATTAAATCCCCCCTCACGTTGCTCGGCGCCCCCTTTACGAAAGTGAGCTAATGATTCGCTACGCTCATCAAGAAATACTCCAAAGTGAGCGAAGCGAACGATACCCCTCTTTTGTAAAGAGGGGCAGCGCGTAGCGCAGGGAGATTTAGACGGTGAGCTTTAGCTCATGGGTATTTAGCTCACTTACGATTTAGAATATTTGGTCTCGATATAATTCTCTACAATCTCAATAAACTCTCCCGCAATATTATCACCGCGTAAGATCTTAAATTTCTGACCATCGACAAACACCGGTGCTGCGGGTGATTCACCTGTACCGGGTAAACTGATCCCAATATTAGCGTGTTTGCTTTCACCAGGACCATTGACCACACACCCCATCACAGCGAGCGTCATATTCTCTACACCTGAATACTTTTCACGCCATTGTTTTATATTGTCACGAATGTGGTGTTGAATGCGTTGTGCGAGTTCTTGAAAGACGCTGCTGGTGGTACGACCACAGCCAGGACATGCTGTGACCATCGGTGAAAATGCACGCAGATCTAAACTTTGTAATATTTCCTGGCACACACGCACTTCTTTGGTACGGTCGCCACCGGGTTCAGGCGTTAAAGAAGCACGAATGGTATCGCCAATCCCCTGTTGCAATAAAATGGCAAACGAGGCAGCGGTTGCAATGATCCCTTTACTGTCCATACCCGCTTCGGTTAACCCCAAATGTAAGGCATAGTTACTGCGGCGCGCTAGTTCGACGTACAAAGGAACCAGATCTTGCACCTTGCTCACTTTGCAGGCTAGGATAATTTTATCTTTGCGCATACCGATTTTTTCTGCTTGTTCTGCGCTCAATAATGCAGACATCACTAACGCTTCGCGGGTCACTTCGGCCGCGGGTTTCGGATGTCTGAGTTTGGCATTCTCATCCATTAATCTCATCACGAGATCTTGATCCAAACTACCCCAATTGACACCGATACGTACCGGTTTATCGTACTTTAAGGCCACTTCAATCATGGTCGCAAAATTGCCATCATGCTTGTCTCCAAAACCCACATTGCCTGGATTAATACGGTATTTTGCTAAAAGGGCGGCACATTCAGGAAATTCTGTTAACAGCTGGTGGCCAATATAGTGAAAATCTCCAATTAACAGTGGGGTATCCCAGCCCATTTTTTGAAGCTTTTCATAAATATGAGGCACGGCAGCAGCGGCTTCTTTGTTATTAACGGTGATCCGCACTAGCTCAGAGCCTGCGCTATATAATTCGTAGCATTGCTTCGCTGTCGCGTTAGCATCGGCTGTGTCAGTATTGGTCATCGATTGAACAACGATGGGTGCCCCTCCGCCAATAGTGACATTGCCGATTTTAACGGGGATCGTTTGATGACGAGCCTGTAACAGTGCACCGGCAAATTTTTCTACCACGGGGAACTCCAATTATGTTATTCAGTTGAATAATATATGAAAATGCTAGGCAATTTTAGCACCTTGGAGTACTTAATACACGCCTTTGAAAGGGTTTCTATCCTATGTCATTAGACTAAGACTCTTAGATGAACCTACTATGAGAGGAGATCCCAGTGCAATAAGGAATAACATCCATGAATTTTGCTGAACAGCAAATGCTCGAAATCATCAAAGTTTACGAGCATCACATGACCCAGTTTGATCGTCTCATGCACGTGATCAACACGCTTAAAAAGGAAAATAGACGCTTACGGGCTTGCCTTAACATGCAAGTCACGGCCGACGCCCCCCCCACTAAACCGCGAATAGTTTGTCGACCGCTTTAGGGACTGTCCAGCGTTTTCCTTAAATTTTAGCTCGCTTACCTGCGGCCTCCTCGGGTTTTGGCGTATCATTCGACGCATGGATTGGGGTTGGTGCAGCCGCTCCCGTGGTGGCTCTGGGTTTAAGCGCTTCAGCCGCGCCTTTAAATAGATTAAATTCTTTTGTCACACCTTGAAAATTTTGATCCAAGAGCTGCGCTGTTCTTTCAGCTTTTAAATGCATTGTCACAAGATGATTTCTCTCTTGTGTATGAACACTTAACATCGTTTGGCTTGTTCGCTGCGAATTGATAGCGATCGTTTCAGCTAGCGGGAACAAAACGGAGCCGCGTAATATGAAGGCACTTAACACACCGACAGTAGAAGCCGTCACTGATGTTGCCATACCTAATACCGCTAATGAGGAAACCCCTTCTAACGAAGCGTAAAATGCCGGAGCCCATCTTAACATGCCAAAGAAAGCTGGCATCCCAAGCGACCCCGTGAGCAACATGCCTGTACCAATACCCGACGCTGCCGCGAGTCCTAAAGGTACGCCCCACTTAAGTACGGGATACCACCAAGGAAAAGAATCTTTTTCTAAGAATGCAAACATACAACCACCTCTTAATTCTTGTAACTCCATTACCGAGCTAACTGCATAAACTGAATGCAATAGCAGGGCGTAGTCTAATCAACCTCACCCAGGTTGTAAAAGGGTAAGCTCGGTTTGTTTTTGGTCGATAAGCTATTGACTAACCATTTTATCAAATGATAACTGTGTTTATAAACATGAAAAATTTACACGCTTATAACAAGTATGTGCAATCACTAGAAATGCGAGCATCCGAAGGACTTTTCTTCCATCGGATCAATGAACAAATTTACATCACCGATTTTACCCATAAGCTGTTGGGGATCTGGGATCTCCTAGAAGGTATTGCCATAGACTGGAAGGCTGCCTAAAGCAACCCCTAAATGAAGTCGATAAAAGCTAGACTCAAATCAATTTGCAAACGTCTTGCGTTAGAGGCCTTCTACTATGTACGATAAGTGGAATTTCGGCACAAAAAGTAATTTAAAAACGCAAGCGGCGTTGCAATCTCCTCATGCTGATGAAAATGAAGCCAAAGTAGCGCAAACAGAGCAAGCTCACGAATATCACACCGAAACCGTTGATCTGATCGATCAGTATTATAAAGATATTCGAACGGCCCCTTTACTCACCAAAGATGAAGAAATTTTTTATACCAGGCGGTTACGTCAAGGGGATGAATCTGCACGTCAACAAATGATTAAATCTAATCTGCGTCTGGTGGTAAAAATTGCCAAACGTTATATCAAAAGCGGAATACCCATTTTAGATCTGATTGAAGAAGGTAACCTCGGTTTAATGCGAGCTGTTGAAAAATTTGATCCTGAAAAAGGGTTTCGCTTTTCAACCTATGGTGCTTGGTGGATCCAACAAACTATCGAACGCGCGATTATGAATCAATCTCGAACCGTGCGTGTGCCCATTCATGTCGTTAAAAAAGTGAATGCGTGCTTACGTAAGGGGCGTGAATTAACCAAGGTTTTAGATCATGAAGCAACCCCAAGCGAAATCGCCATGGCGATGCAGCGCTCGCCAGAAGAAATTGAAAACATTCTGGCACTAAATGAAAAAACCATTTCGATTGACTCACCTATTTCTGAGATTTTTGATAAACCGTTATTAGAAACCTTAGCCGATCCGCATGAATTTGACCCGCTCGATAAATTTGCGATGCAGGATCTACAAGAAAATGTTGAACGCTGGCTAAGCAGCTTGTCTCCGAAATTACGCGAAGTGGTGATCCGTCGTTATGGATTACAAGGCCATGATGCGACGACGCTGGATCAAACCGGCATGGAAATTGGATTAACCCGTGAGCGGGTTCGCCAATTACAAGCCGAAGCCCTCAAGCAACTCAAGCGTCTGATTGAAAAAGATGGTGAGAGCCAACAAACGTTATTGAACTAACCTTGCTGATAAATCTTGTCGATTTTGATGCCAAAAATTGCTAAGCTTGGCCTCTTCAAATCTTACCGATAAATAGCCATGGATCTAGATATTCTGCTGATGTTAGCAGCCGGAATTCCCCTGCTAATGCTCCTTGCAATAATGGTGCTGCTGGTGCGCTTAAACCAAAAAAGCCAACCGCAATTTAATCATCTCGAAAATACATTAACTGCCCAATGTCAGCAAATTATCCAAAGCATATTAAAAGAACAAGTTGTTCAACAACAGCGGATGAGTGAGTCACTCATTAAGTTTTCACAACAAAGCAACGAAGCGCAGCAAATGAGTTTGCACCATTTACAAACTACGCTGCGAGATAACTTTTGTGAGTTGGACAAACAAATTCATAATAGTTTACTGCGTACCACCACACATTTATCGGATCAGTTTGATAAATTAAATCAAGGCACCACACAGAATTTACTAAAAATCAGTGAAGCAGTTGAAATTAAGCTCAGTAAAGGCTTTGAAAAAACCAATGAAACTTTTACGAATATCGTGTCACGTCTTGCCATCATCGATGATGCACAAAAGAAAATCACTGATTTATCGCAAAATGTCGTGGGATTACAAAATCTGTTATCTGATAAACGCTCACGCGGTGCCTTTGGAGAAGTACAATTAAATGTACTGATTCATAATGTGCTGCCAGCACATTGCTATCAATTACAATGCACTTTATCGAACAATGCCCGGGTCGATTGCTTATTAATGCTGCCAGAGCCCACCGGCAAGCTCGCGATCGACGCGAAGTTTCCGCTGGAGAATTATCAAAAATATCTGGATTTATCGAATGAAGAAACGGTGCGTCAAGCAGCTAAACATCAATTTAAAATCGATATTAAAAAGCACATTCAAGATATTAGCCTAAAATACATTATTCCGGGTGAAACCAGTGATGGCGCGATTATGTTTATTCCCGCCGAAGCGATTTTTGCTGAAATTCACACCTATCATGTTGATTTAGTAGAATACGCTTGGCAAATGAAAGTATGGCTTGCCTCTCCTTCTACCATGATGGCGATTTTAACCACCGCCAGCAGTGTGCTAAAAGATTCCGCAACGCGCCAGCAAGTGCATGTGATCCAAGAACACTTACGATTATTGGCACAAGATTTCACCCGTTTTGATAAAAGAATGACCAACTTGTCGCAGCATTTGCGCCAAGCAAACGATGATGCCGAACAAGTGCATATTTCATCGCAAAAAATTACCAGACGTTTCCAGCAAATTGAAAAGGTCGAACTCGATCCTTTAGTGGAAACAGAACTTGAACAATCACTCGCTCTGGAAGAAAAAGAATGAACAAAGGCCCCATTAATCCTAACGGGAATGGCCTACTTGATGTCTTGTTGAAAGGTCTTAAATTGACTGGCGACTTGAATAAGGCCACCTTAGGTGTGCTTTCCCAAGTTTCTACTCTTTATAAAACGCGAATCGAAAAAGACTTTATCTGGCAAAAATTATTATCTGACGACGATACTGAACAAAAAAACACGCTAGGGATGATATCGGCCAAAGACCTGGCGAAAATCAATGCCGTTGTGAGAGCGCTAGGCCATGAAATACCCTCTCATCAACCCAGTAGCGACTCGCAATGGGATTATTACCTGTCAGTACCTAGAAAGATAAAAACCGCACTGGTTGCGCTTTACCCCATGATGGGACCTGAATTACTGAACTATGTTCCTGCTCTTTGCACACCTCATTCTGAGGAATTAAATTCCTTGCTCAGCTGGTTACAGGCCTTGCAAGATCTGTACAAGAGTGCCCATGATGAAACAGATTTGTTTCATGGTTTATTCTTGAACAATCATAATTTCACAAAACGAGCCTATGAATTGGCTAACAGCACAGATATCCAATTTAGCACAGTGGTGTTAAGGGTCTGCGCAGATTGTCGCTTTAGTTCATTAACCATGAATTCATTGCAACTCAATGGACTTTTTAAGGATTTTGCTGACGTTTACAAAACAAATCACTCCAAGAAGCGTCAATATAGCCGTGCTTTTGGCGACGACACTTTAGCTATCACACAAGATGAGTTAAAAGACATTGTCAAACAAAAGTACTACCCCAAAACCTTATTATGGCGGTCTAAACAAGAAGCTGTTGTGGATGTGGCTACCCCACCGGGAAGACCAAGTTTGCCATTGTCATTAGATGATGAACCTGAAAATAGAAACGATCACCGAAGCCCGTCGCTATAATCTACGACGGCTCATGGTGAGTGAAAAGCCGATAAAAGCCAAGATCAACCAAAAAGCCCAAGGTGCGGGTAATTCCATAAAGGCCACATAACCAATAGCGGCATTCATCATAAACTGGCAGATATCAAACGGCGCTAAAAAGCTCACCTGTGCATGCACTAAGGCATTGCTGACACAGTAAATGGCTAAGGCCGTTAACAAGCCTGCTAAGCACAGCCACGGCCAATGCACAGCCAAGGGTACAACCCACTGCGTTACCGCCGGAATAAATGACACGGGAACAATAAAAATAAACAAATAGGCGGTCAGAGATTGGGCTGTTTCGCCGAGCTGCGCAAGCCTCCTGGTTGCCAATTTTGCCATCGCAAAAAAGATAGATGCCAATACTAAGCATATTAAGCCAGTGGTATTCGATTGGTTACTCAACAATGCCGAGCCAGGCTCCACTAAAAAGCAAGCGCCGCTTAAGCTAAGCGCAATGATAATGCCTCTTTTCCAACCAAAGCGCTCATTTAAAAACCATCTCGCCCCTAGAACCCCCAACACAGGCCCTATGACACTTAACGCCACCGCTTGCGCCAAAGGCATATACCGCAGTGTATAATACCAAGCGATAATCGCTACTGCCGAAGCCACGACGCGAAACAAATGTAAGGGTAAATGATTGGGGAGAAGAGCAAGCTTTGCTTGACCCAGAATGAGGGGCAGTAAAAGTAGCAGGGCGAATAAATCCTGCCAAAAGACAATGACCGGTACCGGCAAATGGCTATCGAGCTGCGTATTGGCTCCACCACTCAGATAACGTGAAATGGCATTTAACCCGGCATAACACGCAAATGCGGCAATTTTCCAGGAGGCACCATACCATTGGCTTTGTTCAGCTGTTTTCATGGCGCGATTATACGAAGGGATCTTCCTTAAAGATAGCCTTTAAAGATAAGAACCTGAACTAATATCTAGCAGCCTGTTCGACGCCTGTTAATAGCATGAACTACACTTAATCTAGTTAGTTCACCTTAAAAGGTAAGCATGAACATTATGTTTCGCAAGTTAACCCACCACGTGATCCAATGGTTGACCGATGAAAAAAGGAGCCATGAAGTCCCCTTATGTGACTTTGAACGGATCCGTTATGAACTGCGCCCCTGCGATGTCCTACTGATTGAAGGACGAAGCCGTATCAGTGATGTGATCAAACAAATTACCCAAAGCGCTTGGTCGCACTCTTGCATTTACATTGGCCGACTCCACGACATTGATAACACGGCCTTACGTCAAAAACTCGAGCGACATTTTAATGGCGATCCCAATGTGCAATTGGTGATTGAAGGCTACCTCGGCAAAGGCACCATAGTTAGCCCCTTGGAAAGCTATAAAGGTGATCATATTCGGATCTGTCGCCCAAGAGGACTCACACGGCAAGATGCCCAACAAGTCTTAGAATTTGCGATTAATAAATTAGGCACCGATTATGATGTCAGACAAATTATTGATCTAGCGCGCTTTTTGGTGCCATGGTCGATATTGCCACGCCGTTGGCGCTCAAGCTTGTTCGTTCATCATGCAGGCACATCGACCAAAACCGTCTGTTCTACCATGATAGCAGAAGCCTTTGGCAGCATTGATTTTCCGATTTTACCTGTGGTTAAACAGCATGAAGAAAGTGGCGTTGCGCTTTATGTGCGAAACCCTCGCCTCTTCACGCCTCGCGATTTTGACTACTCGCCTTATTTTGAAATTATCAAATATCCGTTTATTTCTTTCTTAGAGAACTCTTATCGTAACTTGCCTTGGAATCGTGATGGGTTAATGAGTCATGATGGTGTTAATATTGTTGATACCAAAATATATCATGACAAACCTAAAAAAAAGGGATTAAAAACTCCTAAAGACCCGAAAAAGGGTTTTGTTAATGGCTTAACAACTGATTTGATGAATAGTGAACAAGCGATCCTCATTGAAGCAACGAAAAAAAGTGTTTCTAAAAGCAGTTTATTTAGCATGATACTTAATCGTTTTTCAAGCGGATTATGAAGCACTTTTTCAGCACATTGCTGCAAATACTCTTTTTTTTCTATGTGCTATTAGCCCTAAGCTTTTGGTTATTAGCTGATAGCATTCTTTTCCAACCGCCTAAAAACCAGAATTCTCCTTATCAAAGTATTGAAATTCCTTTAGCCAACCAGCAAAATATTTCAGCCGTTTATCTGCCAAACGCTAAAGCGCGATACACCATCCTCTTTAGTCACGGCAATGCTGAAGATCTGTATACCCTTTACCCCTTTTTGCAACACTTAGCTCAAAACGGTTTTGCCGTGTTTGCTTATGATTATCCCGGGTATGGCAAAAGTCCGGGAAAAGCCTCTGAAGCCAACACTTATCAAGCTATCAATGCAGCTTATGAATATTTAACGATACAATTGAATGTGCCACCCTCACATATTATTGTCTTTGGGCGCTCGGTGGGAGCCGGCCCTAGCATTGAGCTTGCAACCCATAAAGCCATCGCAGGCCTGATCCTTGAAAGTCCCTTTGTGTCCGCCTTTAGGGTTTATACAAGGTGGCCACTCTTTCCATTTGATCGCTTCCGTAACCTCAGTAAAATACCCGATGTTAGGGCACCAATCTTGCTGATCCATGGCACCCATGATAGTGTTATTCCTTTATGGCACGGCCAGAAAATCTATGATGCGATCAACTCACCTAAACAAGCCTTGTGGGTACAGGGCGCGTCCCATAACGACGTGCTAGCCGTTGCACAAATACGTTATTGGCAGGCAATACAAGACTTTGCCGCCAGTCTAAACAAGGATTAAACAAACCTATTATGACGGACTGTGCTTGTGGTCATCAAAAACCCTATAACGAATGCTGTGGTTTATACATTGAAGGTAATATTGCCGCCCCCAACCCAGAAGCCTTAATGCGCTCTCGGTACTCAGCTTACCACTTCCGAAATATCAATTATCTCGCGAAAACCATGAAAGGTGAGGCTGCTAAAGACTTTGATCACGCGGCAACCGAGCAGTGGGCTGAACAGCTTACCTGGATATCACTCACCGTCTCATCACACAAAATGAAAACGCTTACCCAAGGCTTTGTGATTTTCGAAGCAAAATATTCAGAAAAAGGCCAAGTCCGAGTGATGCGCGAAAAAAGCGAATTTCACCTGATTGAAGGACACTGGTATTACGTCGCAGGGAAAGCGTTAAATCCTCATCAAGGAATTTCTTAACATGGCACAACCGATCACCTTTTTATTTGATTTTGACAGCACCTTCATTCAAGTGGAATCACTAGAAGTATTAGCCGATATTGCCCTACATAATCTGCCTGATAAAAAAGAACGCTTAGCGACCATTAGCACTATCACAGAACAAGCGATGGAAGGTCGCTATTCCTATCAAGAAAGTTTATCAGAACGCATGAAGCTGCTTGATCTTGCTCCTCATCATCTAGCCGAAGCGCTTGTAGTATTGAGTCAAAAAATCACTCCATCCATTTTACGAAACCGCATTTTTTTTCAAAAAAATTCCGATAATATTCATATTATCACTGGCGCATTTATTGAAATAGTCTGGCCCATCGTCAACAGCTTTGGCATTAAACGCGAAAATGTGCATGGCAACCGCTTAATTTACAATAGTGATGGCGATATTTTAGGCTACGATAAAAACCAACTGCTTGCTCAAGATCAAGGCAAAGTGAAACTCACGCAAAAACTGGCCTTCCAAGGCGATGTGATCATGATTGGCGATGGTTATAACGACTATGAAGTGAAAGCTGCAGGGCTGGCCAGCACCTTTGTGGCCTTTACCGAAAATGTTACCCGCAACAATGTGATTGAATCTGCCGATGCCGTGATCAATGAATTAGAAGGGCTGTTTATTACCTGTAACTTACCCTTCACCCCTGCTAAATTACAAAAGAAAGTCTTGTTGCTTGAGAACATCCACCCCTTTGTGGCACAACACTTTACAACCCAGGGTTTTGAAGTGGAATCGCTGATGGGCGCGCTGAATGTTGAAGAACTCAAAACAAAACTCAAAGAGGTTCACGTACTGGGGATCCGCTCTAAAACGGAAGTGACCGCGAAAGTACTTGAAGCAAACCCTCAGCTCGAAGCCATTGGGGCTTTTTGTATTGGCACCAATCAAATTGACGTTAATACGGCAAACCATCAAGGGATTGCGGTGTTTAACGCCCCTTTTAGTAATACGCGTAGTGTGGTTGAATTAGCGATTGCGGAGATTATTTTACTGTCGCGCAATGCTGCGGCACTGAGCAGTAAATTAGCTAAAGGTCAATGGCATAAATCAAGTCAAGGTGCGCATGAGGTGCGTGGCAAAACCTTGGGGATCATTGGTTATGGCAATATCGGCTCACAGCTGTCGATTATTGCAGAAGCCTTAGGGATGCATGTAATATTTTATGACATTGCGGATAAATTGCCCCTGGGTAATGCGAAACGTTGTCATCATTTAGCAGATCTGTTGAGTGAGTCCGATGTGGTGACCGTGCATGTTGATGGCCGTAAAGAAAACCTTCATCTCATCAATGAAGCCTGCTTTAATGCCATGAAAAAAGGCGCCATTTTCTTAAATTTAAGCCGTGATTTTGTAGTTGACTATCAAGCCCTGTGCAAAGCCATGGGTGACAAGATTGTCTTTGGCTGTGGCATTGATGTGTTTCCCAATGAACCCCACCATTCACAAAGCCCTTACAAAACCGATTTACAGCAATATGAAAACATTATATTAACCCCCCATATTGGCGGCAGTACCGAAGAAGCCCAGCGGGATATTGGCGAATATGTTTCTAAAAACCTTTGTAATTACGTCAAGGCGGGCACTTCAACGGGCAGCGTTAACTTCCCGCAACTGTCACTGCCTTCGATGAATTATCCGACGCGTGTGATTCATATTCATAAAAACGTGCCGGGTATTTTAGCGCACATTAACCGCTTATTTGCTGAAAGCGGTTGTAATATTGAAGGACAGCTCTTAAAAACAAACCAAGACATGGGTTATGTGATCACCGATATTAACCAAGCGTGTGATGAAAACTTAATCGAACTCATGGCGGCAATCCCTAATACGATAAGAGTTAGAATTCTAGACTAATATTAACTGTCAACGTCATTAGTTTATCAGCTTATACAGTTCGTCGGGAAATATATCACGCCAATCAGGGCGTTGTGGCCTCTTGTGATGCAACCTGTTACTTAATCGGCATTGAAACTATCAGAGTCGATTACTTCACAAGAGGCCTTATGCAAGATGGTCCTACCAGCGCGCCCGCTAAACAAAATGATTTAGCAAAACAAGATGCTGAATTTAAAAAAATTGCCCTATTAGGATTGGTTGGCGTTATCTTTGCTGCCACTCTCACCGCCGGTGCCAATGCCGCTTTTTTACTCATTGCCCTGGGTGCTGCCGGCGCAGCTATTTATTATCATAACGATTTCCAACAATGGTTCAATGCACACCAAACGGTTTGGATCGGTGCGACAGCCGGCTTTTTCTTTGGTGGTGCTACCTTTGGCCTGATTGGCATGGCACTTGGCGGTTGGCTTGGGCACTTTGCAGGACAACAGATCAACAGCGCCATGAAAGTGGTCGACACCGTTACCGCACCCATTACCTATGCTAAAGACACTACCCACAACGCCTGGAGCTCCCTGCAAAGTCGCGTGGGTAAAACTTATCAACTTGTTGCCGGCAAACCCGAAGCTGCACCTTTGCCTGCTGAACCGACTCAACAACCAACGCCGGTGCCTAAGCAAGTGCATCGCAACCCCATTCTTAAACCCATTTTAAAGAAACCGGCTCCTGCTGCAATCACTGACTGGCAAGTATGGCAAACGTTTACCGGTTTGTTCACGCGTCAACCGCAGGTAAAAACACCCGAAGCGCCCATTACCAAAAAGGCCGCGAAAAAGGTTACCTGGCAGCAAGACATCGCTAACAACAAAAGCAAAGCGAATGAAGCGAAAGTGCCGGAGCAACGTGCTAAAGAAAAAAGCGGTATATGCAGATTTTAACGATTATGTGATACAACAGGCGTGAGCCGTTTTTTATCTTTTTGTTGATCGTCATTTTCATCAAATGTCACAATGCTCCATTGCTTAATGGATGAAAAAAACAATTTTCCTTGATAAAGATGTTTTGAGTTCTGATACGTTGGTGTTACGGCTTTATACGTAAGGGGCACCCACTTTGAATCAACAAAGTAGCAAAGCAAATACTTGTTTTTTTCTGCGGTTTTTGCTTGTGTGCCATCATGTGATAATGGTTGATCGTTATTAAGCACTAATCTCGCAGGCGGTAGTCGTTCATAAGCAAAATGGACCGAATTTGATTGATCATGTAAATTTCCACTTACGCCATTTTTCATAAAACTACCTCGTGTTTAATTTGGTGTTGGTATAAATGATTTTCAAAGGAAAAACATCTACTTTTCTTTTTTTAGCTGGTTTTTTTTGCAAGACTTAAAATTGCAGTTAGTCTATCACCTAAGTATGTTCAATAACAGGTCAGTACGATTTATTTTTTCTCTTTAAAATATAAAGAAAAGCATTAATGTAAGCGCCCAGACAACCAAAACCAGGGTTACAACTGTACTCGAAAAAAGACTTGTTCTTCTACCAACGTTGTGCTAGTTTCAATAGACAATTTATTTTAAGCGTGCAACAAATGACCTTATTCAGCAATCATAGCGTTTTTAACACAGTCCCTGCGGCTGTGTTTGCTATTATTGTGAACATTCTCGTTGTGGTGCTTTTTATCACCTCCTATTTTGGCCTATCGAGTAAACCATCTGTTCCTCGTTAGGCCGGATCTCTACAGATAATTCATAGAAATTTTTTTTATTATATATATATGAAATACACTGTATTTTATAGGAGATTTTATGCTGAATCCTGATATAAAAACTGAACCAACACCTCCAGCTCAAAAAAGTTTTTTTAGAACGGTTCTAGATGCCACTATCGGTGGCGGCTTAGCTGGCGCTACGGAGGTTGCCGCTGATCATCCTCTTTGGACTTTAAAAACGCGATATCAAAATAATCAGATCCCAAAAGATCAAAAATTCACAGTCAATCCACAGGTACTTTATCGTGGGTTCTTACCGAATATTGTTTCAATGGCACCGATCACCGCATTACAAGTGAGCGTAGCACAAGGATTTAGAGCCCTTTTTCATCCTGATCCCACCAAACCGCCTTCTAATCTAGAAGCGTTGTCTTATAGTGCAGCCGGCGGGGCGGTTTCCGCACTGGTTGGCAGTCCAACAGAGCTTTTGATGTCACAACAAACCAAAGATCGCGGTTTCTTTGACACTTTACAGCATATTGTTCGTGAACGTGGCTTGCGCGGCCTCTTACCTGGTATGGCAGGAACGGCAGCACGAGATGCGAAATTCACGGTAGGTTATGGATTTGCTTCTCCCTTTCTGAAAGAGCAATTTGAAAACTATATGCCTGAGAACGTCGCTACTATCGCTGCCGGGCTCGGTGCTGGTTTACCGGTGGCTGCTTTGTCACAACCTTGGGATACGCTTAAAACAGCCCAACAAACCGGCTCTGCACCTGTAACGCCATTATGGAAACTCGCTAAAGACACGATCGCTAAAGAAGGGATCGGTGCGCTTTATAAAGGAAGTGGCTGGCGAATGGCGCGTGTGACTTCTGCAGTAATGATCATGGGAGAAGTGAATGAACGAGTTGGTCAATTATTAAAGCCGAAGCAGTAAATCTTTAAATTAAAGTGAGCAAAGCGAACGATGCCCCTCTTTTGTAAAGAGGGGTAGCTTGCGACTGCAAGCAGGGAGATTTAATTTCT
>Ga0105045_10002412_pt1 | contig 15738 bp, 12 predicted proteins | sample MAT02_FD_78089 | JGI IMG/M metagenome (GOLD analysis project Ga0105045, IMG submission 78089) | Freshwater microbial communities from Lake Fryxell liftoff mats and glacier meltwater in Antarctica - MAT-02 (megahit assembly) | ecosystem: Environmental > Aquatic > Freshwater > Ice > Liftoff...
GTCGATGGCGTTTTGGCGAAGTCCCACGGAATTGCCATGCATTCTTTGGAAGAAGTTTTGCGATCCGCCGACATCGTCAGCCTGCACGTTCCGCTCACGACCGAAACCAAGGATATGATCAACGCTCGCACGATCGATTTTATGAAATCGACAGCGTATCTCATTAACACGGCCCGCGGAGAAGTGGTCGATGAAACGGCACTTTACGATGCATTGAAATCGAAACGGATCGCCGCGGCCGGGATCGACGTGTTCGTTCAGGAACCGCCGAAGAACAGCCCACTCCTGACTTTGGACAACATCATTCTCACGGCCCACACTGCGGGGGTCGATCTCCGCAGCCGGGAAGATATGGCCCACGTAGGGGCACTCGGCATCGCCAAGTTGTTGATCGAAAAAGTGTGGCCGGTCGATCTCGTGGTGAACCCGGATGTACGTACCCATTTCCCGGATTTGAGAGAGTGGAAAGGCGTGGCTTCTTGAAGTTGAGAATCGCCCGAGATGACCACGGTGAAAGCCTGCGAAATCCAGTTATGCGAACGGCGGACGATTCGGTTCAATTTTTGCTGACTGGTATGTTCGCGACCGTTGCGGTTGCTAAAACTGTAGGCTTCATGGCTCTCGAAACGATTTCGGGCATCATCATTATGGCTAATCCCACAGCGACTTCGGTTCCACCGATCAAGCTCACACCGATAACCCACACGACGCGCCGCGGCATCGCCACCGCTTCGTTCTGCCTCGGTTTGTGGGGCATCCCCGTATTCTGGTGGTATCCGTTCGGCATCACGATCGCCAGCATCGGCACGACGCTCGCAGTGATCTCGATCTTCATGGGTTGGCGCGCGGGCAAAGATGGTGAACACCTCGCCTGGCTGGGGTTGTTCTTCGGCATCGTCGGGATCAACCTCGCGGTCGGTGCATACCGCTTCGCCCAGTTTGCACTCGATGGCATTCCGCCGCCGTTCCCACTGCCGATTTAGTGGCAACCGCGTTGTATCGAACATTGTTTTGAATCTCAGGAGGCAGCGATGCCCCAGGTTTTCCCGAAATCGTTCAACATCTTAACGCGATTGTTACTGCTCGGGCTACCGGTACTCGGTGCGGCCGGCGGCGTCGGCGGGGCCTACTTCTACCGTTCCGACTACACCACCGGAGCGCGGGAAGTCGTGGAACAGCCGGTGCCGTTCAGCCACAAACACCACGTTTCGCAGCTCGGCATCGATTGCCGCTACTGCCACACGGCTTTTGAAATCTCGGCCAGCGCGGGCATCCCGCCGACCAAGACCTGCATGAATTGCCATCAGCAAATGTGGAACTCGGCCGATTTGCTCAGCCCCGTGCGCGAGAGCTACGCCAAGAACAAACCGATCGTTTGGACGAAGGTTCACAACGTGCCCGATTACACCTACTTCAACCACAGCATCCATGTGGCCAAGGGTGTCGGTTGCGTTTCCTGCCACGGCCAGATCGACCAAATGGCCCTCGTTTTCCAGAGCAAAACGCTGCTGATGGAATGGTGCCTCGATTGCCACCGCCACCCGGAACGGCACCTCCGGCCGACTTCCGAAATCACGAACATGCAGTTCAAGCCGAGTGACACGATCAACGAGGCGACGGGGCAGCCGAACTCGCAGGCGAGCCTCGGTGCCGAACTCAAGGCCAAGCACAATGTCCGCGAAGCGCAGGTTCTGACGAACTGCAGCATCTGCCACAGGTAGGTTTTTCCGAGCCGGAAGCGTCAGCGACGATTTTGACTAAGAGGAACGCCGAATGTCCGCCGAATTGAAGACCGCTGAACCCGAATATTGGCAATCCATCGATCAATGGATGGGTTCGCCAAAGTTCGAAACGATGATCCAAGACGAGTTCCCCGAAGACGCTTCGGAATGGCTCGATCCGGTCAGCCGTCGCCGTTTCCTCACGATGGCCGGGGCGTCAGTCGCGTTGGCCGGTGCCGTCGGTTGCAACCCTTCGTTCAAGCCCGCTTCGCAAAAGAAGATCGTTCCGTACGTCAATCAACCCGATCAGATCATCCCGGGCGTGCCCCTGTTCTTCGCCACGGCCATGCCCCAACAGGGTGGCGTCGGCATCGGTTTGTTGGTCAAGAGCCACGAAGGCCGGCCGATCAAATGCGAAGGCAATCCGAATCACCCGTCGAGCCTCGGCAGTATCGAGCTCCAAGCGCTCGCCGCCCCGCTCACGATGTACGACCCCGACCGTTCGCAGCAAGTATTGCTGGGGGCCAACAGCACGACGTTCGACAAAGCCGTAATGGTGATCAAAGAGGAACTCGCTAGGCGGGCGGAGAAGCAGGGCGCCGGGGTTCGCATCCTCACCGAACCTTCCACGTCGCCGAGCTTCGCCGCGTTGATGGACGAACTCGCCAAACGCTACCCGGCAGCCAAGTGGGTGCAGTACGAACCGGTGTGCCGCGATGCCGCGGTGAAAGCTTCGCTCGCCGCGTTCGGCAAGCCGTTGCAGCCGATTTACGATCTCACCAAGGCCGATGTGGTGTTGTCGCTGGATGCCGATTTCCTCTGCGGCCCCGGCTCGGTTCGCTATTCCCGCGATTATGCCAGCCGCCGCAAGGTCAGCACCGTCGATGCGGTTCACAACCTCGAACACCACCACGATCACGCCGAAGGTGAGGGTGCGGATCACAAGCACGTTCACCCCTCGAACGAGAAGATTGTCGAGGAAGCGACCAAAAAACTCAATCGCTTGTATGTTGTCGAAGGTGCGCTCACGAGCACCGGGGCCAGCGCCGATCACCGCTTGCCGTTGAAGCCGAGCATGGTCGAAGCCTTCGCCCGATCGCTCGCGGCCGAACTCAAGGTACCCGGCGTGACCGCCGCGGCCGACCTGCCCGAACTCGCCAAGAAGTGGATCGCCCCGCTCGCCAAGGATTTGCTCGACCACAAAGGCAAGGCCGTGGTCATCCCCGGCGAATGCCAATCGGCCTCGGTTCACTTGTTGGCCCACGCCATCAACGCCGTGCTCGATGCCAAGGCCTCGGCCATCGTCAAATATATTCTCCCCCTGCAAACCAAACCCGGGGATCGCGCCGCCGAGTTCAAAACGCTCGTCGAGGAAATGAAGGCCGGGCAGGTCGAAGTGCTGATTATGTCCGGTGTCAACCCGGTGTACGATGCCCACGCCGACCTCGAGTTCGCCAACGCCTTGGATGCGGTGAAAGGCAAAAAGGGCGTCGTCGTTCACCACGGGCTGTACCAAGATGAAACTTCGCACGAGAAGTACATCAACTACCACATTCCGGCGGCCCACTTCTTCGAAGCGTGGGGAGACGTGCGCGGCCACGATGGCACCATCAGCATCCAGCAACCGCTGATCGCGCCGCTCTATGCCGGGAAGTCTTTGCTCGAACTCGTCGCCCAACTCCTCGAACAGCCTTCGACGGATGGCTTGAACCTCGTCGAAGCTACGGCCCGCAAGTTCTTCGACGAGAAGATCAAATCGGGCAAGTTCGAAGATTACTGGCAAAAAGCCCTCCGCGAGGGGGTTCTCACCGGTTCTGCGTACCCCGCCGAGGAAGTCGCCGCCGCGGTGAACCTCGACAAGTTGAACGACAAGGATTTCACCCAAGCGCCCATCAAAGGCTTGGAAATCCAGTTCCGACCCGACCCCGTGCTGTTCGACGGCAAGCAGGCCAACAACGGCTGGTTGCAAGAACTGCCGAAGCCGATCACGAACCTCACGTGGGATAACGCGGCGATGGTGTCCCCGCGGACTGCCGAAGAATTGAAGATCGAACAAAGCTTCGCGTGGACCGGCGGCGAACGCGGCAGCACCGAAACCGACGTGGGCGAGTTGACGGTGAACGGCCGCAAACTCAGCGTGGCGGTTCACGTCGTGCCCGGTATGGCCGATAGCGTTGTTTTGCTCCACTTGGGCTTCGGCCGCGAACGGGCCGGCCGCATCGCCGGGATTTATGAACGCGCCCCGGCCCATATCCCCGGCTTCAACTCGTACAAACTCCGCGGCACCGATGCCGTGTGGACTGCGGCGGCCGAACTCAAACGCACCGGGCAGAAGTACACCTTGGCCATCGCCGGTGCCCACGCCGCGATGGAATCGCGCCGACCGGTGCGCCATGCGACCAAAACCGAGTTCGCGAACGATCCCGTATTCGCCCAAATCCCGGCCTCGTCCGCCGCGGAATACGTAGAGATTCGTGGCCTCACCCCGGGTACCCCGGAGAACTTCAAACTCCTCGGGATGAAATCGAAGTACGATCACGGGCACGGAGACGGAGACCACAAATCGCACGACGAACGTTTGAAGAAACTCAGCTTGTACATGGCCAACCCGATCACGGTCAACGGTCAAGAAGCCACGAAGAGCTACCGGCGTTGGGCCATGACGATCGACCTCGGTTCCTGCACCGGTTGCGGAGCTTGCACGCTCGCCTGCGTATCGGAAAATAACACCCCCGTCGTCGGCAAAGATCAAGTGACCCGCGGTCGGGCCATGCACTGGATCCGCATCGACCGCTATTATTCCATCCCCGGCAAGAAGGCGATGGAAGACAAACTCGGTGCCTACGAAGTGAAGCCGGCACAACGCAAGGAAAGGGCCAAGGATTCCGCCGCGATCCGCACGCACTTCCAACCGGTGCCCTGCCAGCAGTGCGAAAAAGCCCCCTGCGAAGTGGTTTGCCCCGTCGGTGCCACGGTTCACAGCGCCGACGGTTTGAACGATATGGCCTACAACCGCTGCGTCGGTACGCGGTATTGTTCCAACAACTGCCCGTACAAAGTCCGCCGTTTCAACTTCCTGCAGTACACCGACTACACGACCGATAGCCTTAAGCTGTTGAATAACCCGGAAGTGAGCGTGCGAACCCGCGGCGTGATGGAGAAGTGCACCTACTGCACACAACGCATCCGCAACGCCGAGATCGAAGCCGAACGCGAATGGGATAAGAAACTGCCCAACGGCAAACCGGCCCGGGCGAAGGATGCCAACGGTCGCCCCAAGATTTACGATGGCGAAATCCTCACGGCGTGCCAACAGGCGTGCCCGAGTGCGGCTATCACCTTCGGAGATTTGAACGACCCCGAGAGCAAGATTCTGAAATCGAAGGCCGAAGAACATAACTACGGCCTGCTGGCGGAATACAACGTGATGCCGCGGACCAGCTACCTCGCTGCCATCCGCAACCCGAACCCGAACATGCCGCAAGGAGCCTTACCGAACATGGCAACGGCGACTGAAACCGCCCCGAGCGGGTTTACCGATACTTACCCGACCCACCCCGAAGGCATTTTGGGTGGGAACTACAACACCGTGACCCTCGGCGATAAAATCGCCAACGTGGTCGTTGGCGGTACCCCCACGCCTAAAGCGTGGTGGGGGTGGTTCCTCTTCGGCTTCGCGTTACTCCAAGCTCTCGTGATCGGCTTGGCCTACCTCTTCTATCTCGGTACCGGGGGGTGGGGGTTGAATCAGCCCGTCGGCTGGGGCTTCGCCATCGTGAACTTCGTGTGGTGGATCGGCATCGGCCACGCCGGGACTTTGATCTCCGCGATCCTCTTGCTCCTCCACCAAAAATGGCGGACGAGTATCAACCGCTTCGCCGAAGCCATGACGCTCTTCGCCGTGGCGTGCGCCGGGATCTTCCCGCTGATTCACATGGGCCGCCCCTGGTTGGCGTACTGGTTGTTCCCGTTCCCCAACAACATGGCCGTGTGGCCGCAACCGCGCTCCCCACTGTTCTGGGACGTGTTCGCGGTATCCACGTACCTCACCGTTTCGCTGGTATTCTGGTATGTCGGTATGATTCCCGACCTCGCGCTCCTGCGGGACATCGCCAAGAACAAGGCCCAACGCTTCGTGTACGGCCTGCTTTCGCTCGGTTGGCGCGGCTCGGCGTTCCACTGGCGCCGTTACGAAAAGCTCTACCTGCTCCTCGCGGGCATCGGTACGCCGCTGGTGTTCAGTGTGCACACCATCGTGTCCTTCGACTTCGCCGTGAGTATTGTGCCACTCTGGCACAGCACGATCTTCCCGCCGTTCTTCGTGGCCGGGGCCATCTTCAGCGGCTTCGCCATGGTGGTTTGGCTGGCGGTGCCGCTGCGGCATTACTACAAGATGAACGATTTCATCACGATGAAGCACATGGAACTATGTGCGAAGGTGATGATCGCCACCGGCTTGCTCGTGAGCTTCGGCTATTTCTGCGAAGTCTGGTTCGCTTGGTACTCCCACGGGCCGGAATGGTTCTACACGATGCAACGGATGTGGTACGGCCCGTACTGGTGGAGCTATTGGGCACTCATCCTCACGAACACCGTCATCCCGTCGCTGTTGTGGTTCAAGAAGGTTCGCACCAACGAACTCTTCCTGTTCCTCATCGCCGGATCGGTTCACATCGGCATGTGGTTCGAGCGCTACGTGATCGTAATCACGCTCAGCCGCGACCAAGTGCCGGGCGCATGGGGCCGTTATGCCCCGACGATTTGGGACTACGCGATCATGGTCGGCTCGGTCGGCCTGTTCATCACGCTGTTCTGCTTGTTCGTACGGTTCCTCCCGATGATCTCGATTACCGAAATGCGCGAGTTCTTGCCCTTCAAGCAGGGCGGCCGCGACGGTCACGCTTGCATGGAGAACGCCAAGTGAGCGCAACCGCTTCCACAACGCCCGCCCTCTACGGCGTCATGGCCGAATTCGCCACGGGCGACGAACTCGTCCTCGCTACGCGCAGGGCGAAAGAGGCCGGTTACACCCGGATGGACGGCTACAGCCCGTATCCCATCGGCGAGGTGGCCGACGAACTCGGCTTCCCCCGTTCCGAAATCGGGGCCATCGTTTTCATCGGCGGCCTCTGCGGCGCCACCGTCGGCTTCCTGATGCAAACGTGGTTCGCAACATGGGATTACCCTATCAACATCGGCGGCAAACCCTACTGGAGTTGGCCGCAGTTCGTACCGGTCACGTGGGCGCTCCTCGTGCTCACGGCCAGCATGAGCGGCCTGTTCGGGCTGCTCGCGCTCTGCGGATTGCCGCAGCCTTACCACCCGGTGTTCAACGTTCCCCAATTCGTGCGGGCGACCCGGGATCGCTTCTTCCTCTGTATCGAAGCGGTCGATCCCATGTTCGGCGACGGCTCGGGGCCGAAGGAATTCATGGCGACCTTACATGCGGAAAGCGTCGCGGAGGTGCCCGAATGATTACGGTACGAATCGCATTCCTGTTACTTTGTTCGGCCGCGGTTGGGTGCCAGCAAAAGATGGCGGATCAGCCGTACCAACGGCCGTACTCCGAAAACAAGATGTTCGCCAATAACCAGTCGGCCCGGCCGCTGGAAAACGGCGTGGTTCACCGGAACCAATATTTGGACGTCGATCCGATGATCACTTGGCTCACGGCCCAAGGCAAGGCGGTCGTGGCCGATCCGGAATGGACGAAGCTCATCGATCCGACGGGGAAGACCGTGCCGCCGCCGGGGGCACCGAACGACGTGGCGAACTTCGTCAACGCGTTCCCTTTCGAGATCACCAAGGCCGATTTGAAACGCGGCCAAATCGTTTACAACGCGGCCTGCGCCGAGTGCCACGGCGGGGCCGGGCACGCCAACGGTAAGATTCCCGAACGGGGCTTCCTCCGTCCGCCGTCGTACCACAGCGATCCGACCGGCCACGGGGCCAAGGATTGGTCGACCATGGCTTACAACGCCTCGGAGAGCAAACCGGAACCTCGCTACACGGAGAATCCGCAAGGTTCTTCCCGCGGCTTCTACCGTTACGGCAAGACGATACCGATTACAGATGTCCCTGTCGGCTACATCTTCCAAGTGATCACTTGGGGCTACGGCGGCATGCCGTCCCACGATACGCAGATTCCCGATCCGGCGGATCGCTGGCGGGTGGTGGCTTACCTCCGAGCCTTGCAGTTGAGCCAAGCGGCGCCCGTCGCCGAGGTTCCCGGAGTCGCGGAAAAGATCGAGAAATCCAAGGCCGAGGCCAAGAAAGACACGGCGGGGGGGCAACACTAATGGCCGCAACAACTTACGAACACCACGCCGAGACGGTGTTGCCCGATGCGATCATCGATGTCGCACCGGTGAAGAAATTCGCGTTGATCGCGGCGATTGCCGGGTTCGTCGTCTACTCGATTTGCGGTGTCGCTAACTCCCTCGCGGATCCCGAACACGGCACCCGCGATTGGTTCATGGCCTACCTCTGCGGCTTCATCTTCTGGACGAGCCTTCCATTCGGTTCGCTGGCCCTGAGTATGATCGGCTTCATCACGAACGCGAGCTGGGGCATCGTCTTCCGCCGGATTTTCCAAGCGTCGATTCGCACGCTGCCGGTGCTATTCGCCCTCGGCTTACCGGTGATCCTTTCGCTGTTCCTCTTCGACGGGAAACAGTCTCCGTTTTGGTGGGCCGATCAATCGTGGGAAGGGGACGTCAGCGCGGTCGCTTCGCAATGGCACCTCCGCGAGGAAGCGGTGATCGAAGTGCAGCACAAGCGGCACGACTTCCTGAGCGCCAGCCCCTCGGCCCTCGGCGGCTTCCCGATCCGCTTCATCATCTACTTCGCCATCATCGGAGTGTTCGCCCGCGGTGTGTTGAAGCATGCCAAGGCGTACGAAGAAAACAAAACTGAGGAAACGCTCGGCAAATTGCAAGGAGTCAGCGCCCCCGGCATTCTGGTGTGGGCGCTCACGATGGCCGTATTCTGCACCGATTGGGTCATGTCGGTTGAACCGGTGTGGGCATCGAGCATGTTCCCCGTCGTGTTCGGCATGAACCAGTTCCTCACTACGCTCTCTTTCAGCGCCTTACTTTTCTACACGCTCACCAAGGGCAAGTTGGAAGTCATGGCGATCATCAAAGAGAAGTTCCGGATCGACATCGGCAGCCTCATCTTCGGCTTCACGATGCTCTGGGCTTATTCGAGCTTCTGCCAATATATGCTCGTGTGGGCGGGGAATCTGCCGGAAGAAATCCCCTACTACATCAAGCGCGGCGGCGGCGATCCGCCAACGGCCTGGGTGTGGCTCTCGTACACGCTCATGCTGTTCCACTGGTTCGTACCGTTCATCGTTCTCCTGTTCCGCGAGATCAAAACGAACCCGCGTACGATGCAGATTATGACCTCGATGCTGCTCACCGTGTGCGCATTGGATGTTGTGTGGTGGATCGTTCCTTCGGTTCCCCATGCGGAGAAGGCGTATGCCCACGTGCCGATGGCGCTGGCCGCGATCGTGGGAGTGGGCGGCTTGTGGGGTTTGGCGTTCAGCCGCGAACTCGGCAAGTTCCCGATCCTAGTGAAGAATCACGAAGCGAAGTTCTTGGCCGACTGGGGCCACTAATTATCACAGTTTATGTAGGGTGGGCACTGCCCACCGTGTTGTCTGAAGAAACGGTGGGCATTGCCCACCCTACGATTGGGTGATCTCATGAGCGACAAACTGCCACATAAAGATACTCCGATGGAAGCGATGTGGATGTCCCTCACCGGGGCCTCGGCATCCCTCCACGAAGAAAAACCGGGCATCGATCCGAAGAGCCAAAACGTCGGCCACGAGCCGGACGAGTTCGGCTTGCGAGGCATCGTGTACGTTCCCATCGCCGTGACGGTCGCCCTCGTCTTCACTTACTTGATCGTTTCGGGAACTTTCCGTTACGTGATCGGTCGCGGCGAAACGGTCGCCGAAGCCATGCCGATGAATGCTCGGGTCGGCCGTATCAGCTCGGAATCGCCTGTGCCGATAGGAGAAAACATGCCCGCCGTGCCGCATCCCCGGCTCGAAGGGATCCAGGTAATGAACCTAAAGCGGGACGGTCAGATCGACCCCCCATTCTTGCGATCGTTCCGGCCCGCGGAATCGGGCAACTCCCCGGAGATTTACCCCGAGTCCCTGCGATCCCAGAATTTTGTCGATCCGACTACGCACAAGCGCTCCCTGCACGAATACTCTTGGGTCGATGAAGGTAAGTTGGCACAGATCCCGATCGATGTAGCTATGACTTTGCTCATCGAGAAGAAGACGCTCAAGTTCCGAGAGGGGGCACCGGCCCCAGTCGTCGGCACATTGGGCACAGCGAAACTCTCGAGCGGCGGCCGTGGTGGCCCCTCTGAACCGAAAGTCGAAACACCCCACGATCACGACCACAAACACTGATTCGACCATGTTCCCACAAATTCCACGATCCGCGTTCTCCTTCGCCGTGCTGATTCTCAGTGCAATGGGGGCCTTCGCGCAGAACGTGGGGTCTTACGGCCGTTCGCCGCGCCCGGCAGATGTCGATCCCGAGAGCGTGAGCTTGCCGGTGGAACAGAAGCTCGGCACCCCGATTCCCTTGGACATCGTGTTGTACGATCACTCGGCCACACCGGTGGTGCTGCGGGATTTGATCGGCGGCAAGCCGACGATCCTCGTGCCGGCGTATTACGAATGCCCGAAGCTTTGCAACGTGGTTTTGAACGCACTGCTCGTCGCGATGCGGGAAATGCAACAAGCCGATCCGAAGTTTGCCGCGGGCGATGCCTTCAACGTGATTACGTTCAGCATCGACGCCCGCGAAGCCCCGGCTCTCGCCGGGCCGAAACGGGAATACTACCAGAAAGCTTACGATGGGCGTTCTGCCGATAAGCCGGGCTGGTGGTTCCTCACGGCAACCCCCGGCCAATTCTCAGACGTTCCCGAATTAAAGCGGAACATCCGCCAACTGACTAACGCCCTCGGCTACCCGTTCCTCGTCCGCGATCAGAAGTTCACCAAAGGCCCCAACGGCGAAGAGATGTACGAGAACGAACTCGGCGACGTCGTGCCGGTGGCCGGTTCCGGTTTCGTGAAATCCGGGAGCCGGGAACGGGATTTTCAGCACTCGAGTGCGGTAATCATCCTTACGCCCGATGGCCGCATCAGCCATTACATGCTCGGCGTCGATTACGATGCCACAACTCTGCGGCGGTTGCTCGTCGATGCCTCCGGAGGCAAGATCGGTAGCCTCTCGGACAAAATGGCGTTGCTCTGCATGAACTACGACCAGATGAGCGGCAAGTACAAAACCAACATGAAGATCCTCTCGTTCTCGGCGATCCCGTTCGCCTTCTTGGTTCTCGGCATTGCGGGGTACGCGGTTCGGCGATCGCGGAGAGAAACGAAATTAGTATTGCCACAGGGCGAGCCGGAAGCGACAGCGCCCGGAGGCATGGATACTCATACTCCGGTCGCTGACGCTTCCGGGTCGCCCGGGTCGCCAATCATACGTTCATCGGAAGGGTAGGCATATGTTCGCATCCTTGGATACCTCCGGGTTTCTGCCACCGCAAGCTTCCGAGTTTGCGGTGCAGTCCGACATGCTGTTTTATTACATCACCGCAGTGTGCATCCTCGGCTCGGCGGTGGTGTACGGCTTGCTGGCTTATTGCTGCTTCATGTTCGCCCGCAAAGAAGGGGTGCCGTCGAAGCGAATCCTCGGAAGCACCAAACTCGAATTCCTCTGGACTTCGATCCCCTTGGTCTTCTTCCTTTCCTTCTTCGTGTGGGGCGTCCGCTTGTACGACATCGCGATCAACCCGCCACCGGAAGCCCACGAACGCGAATATTTCGTCGTCGGCAAACAGTGGATGTGGAAGATTCAACACCCCACCGGCCAACGCGAAATCAACGAGCTGCACCTGCCCATTGATACTGCGGTGAAGATCTCCGGCACCAGCGAAGACGTGATCCACGACTTCGGCGTGCCCGCCTTTCGCAGCAAGTTCGACGTGGTGCCCGGCCGGATTACTTCCGCTTGGTACAAGCCGAATAAGGAAGGCACCTACCACTTGTTCTGCGATCAGTATTGCGGCCAAGGCCACTCGCAGATGGTCGGCAAGATCCATGTGCTCAGCCAAGAAAACTACCAAGCCTGGCTGGATGGTTCTTACCGCATCCGCGAAGGTAAGAACCCCGTCGATGGTTCGCCGTCGTGGGAAGGCCGCAAGCTCTTCTTCAAATTGCAATGCGTGAACTGCCACAACAAGGAATCGGAATCGCGGGCGCCCTCGCTCGAAGCGATCTACAAGACCAAGCGGGCGATCCAAGGAGGAACGACCATAATGGCGACGGACGATTACTTGCGGAATTCGATCCGCAACCCGATGCTGCACATCCGCGACGGTTGGAAGCCGATCATGCCCGCCTACACCCGTTCGCAAGTGACGGAGGAAGAATTGTTGAACGTGATTTCTTACATCAAGTCGCTGCGACCGGGCGATTTGCCGAGCCGAACCGAATCCACCCCGGCGCCCGTCGGGGCGAAGACGCAAGACACGCAAGCGCCGGCAGGGGGGAACTGACATGACCACCGCAAATTCAATCGGCACCGATACGCCGATGGCGATCCCGAAACTCGATTACACCCCGCAGATGTCGCCCGAGCCGGAGTTGACTCCGACCGAGCAACGCGAAAAGCCGAACTACCTGAACTGGCAGTACGGGTTGCTCTCGTGGGTGCTGACGGTCGATCACAAGCGCATCGGTTTGATGTACTTGGTGTCGGTGAGCATTTTCTTTATGTTCGGGGCCATCGCGGCCGGTCTCGTTCGCACGAACTTGATTATGCCGACCGGGGCGATCCTCGAACTCGACCAGTACAACAAGGCGTTCACCGCCCACGGTACGATCATGCTGTTCCTGTTCCTCATCCCGGTGATCCCGGGGGTGTTGGGGAACTTCCTCGTGCCGATGATGGTCGGCGCGAAAGACATGGCGTTCCCCAAACTCAACTTGATGAGTTACTACGTGTGGGCGGCCGGGGCGCTCTTCTTCGTTTGGCAACTCACCGTCGGCGGTTTGGACACGGGGTGGACCCTTTACCCGCCGTACAGTTCAAAGTATAGCCATACGAACGTGCTCTACGCGGGGTTGGGGATTTTCATCACCGGCTTCTCCTCGATCCTCACCGCGATCAACATCATCGCGACCGTCCACAAGATGCGTTGCCCCGGCATGACGTGGGGCAGATTGCCCCTGTTTGTGTGGGCCATGTACGCCACGAGCGTGATCCAAATTTTGGCCACCCCGGTTCTCGCCGTTACGGTGGTGATGCTGGCGGTGGAAAAGATCTTCGGCGTCGGCATCTACGATCCGACCATCGGCGGCGATCCGATCCTGTTCCAGCACATGTTCTGGTTCTATTCGCACCCGGCCGTGTACATCATGATTCTGCCCGGGATGGGCGTCATCAACGAAGTGCTCACCTGCTTCAGCCGTAAGAACATCTTCGGTTACAAGGCCGTGGCGTGGAGTAGCGTCGGCATCGCCGTGGTGGGCTTCCTCGTCTGGGGTCACCACATGTTCCTCGCGGGGCAGGGTTACTTCCTCGGCCAAGTGTTCGCGCTGCTCACCATGCTCGTGGCGGTGCCCAGCGCCATCAAGGTGTTCAACTGGACCGCGACGCTCTACGGCGGGAGTATTACGTTCCAAGCTCCGATGATCTTCGCCATCGGTTTCATCATCCTGTTCACGATCGGTGGCGTTACCGGCTTGTTCCTCGGATCGATGGGAACCGATATCCACTTGCACGATACCTACTTCGTGATCGCCCACTTCCACTACACGATGGTGGGCGGGATGATGTTCGCGTGGCAGGCCGGGCTACACTTCTGGTGGCCGAAGATGACGGGCAAGATGTACTCCGATTTCTGGAGCCGCCTCGCGGCGGTGGTCATGCTCGTCGGCTTCGCCCTCACGTTCTTGCCGCAGTTCGTGGCCGGGTACATGGGGATGCCGCGGCGGTACCCGAACTATCCGCCCGAGTTCCAGATTTACAACGTGCTGAGTACCGCAGCGGCCTACCTGCAAGGCATCGGCTTCGCCATGCCGGCGTTCTACTTGATCGGTTCGCTGTTCTTCGGCAAACCCGCGGGGAACAACCCGTTCCGTGCTACCGGCTTGGAATGGCAAACCTCCAGCCCGCCCGGCCCGCATAACTTCGAATCGCTGCCCCAAGTGTACTTCGGGCCTTACGAATATTCGGTTCCGGACGGTTTGAAAATTTTGAACGACGGTTCGACTAACGGCGTTCACAGTAACGGTTCCGCGAATACGGACAAGGGGGCGGCCCATGGCAGCTAATCTCAAAGGCCCGGTGGCCCACCACTTCAACAACCTCAACCAACAGCTCACCACCGTGCGCATGGGGATGTGGATGTTCTTGGTGACGGAAGTGCTCTTTTTCGGCGGGGCGTTCTGCGCCTATACCGCCTACCGAGTCTGGTTCACGAGTGATTTCGAAGCCGGGAGCGCCGCTCTCAACGTAGGCATTGCCAGCGTTAACACATTCCTGTTGCTCACGAGCAGCCTCACGATCACCCTCGGTATCCGGGCCGCCTACGCGGGCAACCCGAAGGGGTTGCGTAACTATTTACTCGCCACGATCATCCTCGGCGTGGCATTCCTCGGGTTAAAGGGCCGCGAATACCAACTCGACTACCAAGAAGGGTTGATCCCCAACGTCAGCGTGCTCACCCCGGAAGCCCAGAAGGTGGTGAACGAGCGCATCGCCAAGGATCCGGGCAAGGCCGATGAGAAGGTGTACCCGTTCAACGAGAACCTCGCCGTCGTGCTGCACCACGAGAAGTTCAAGGGCGAACCCTTCGTGGCCTACGATCCGTTCCGCGTGCAACTCTTCTTCATGTTCTACTACAGCATGACCGGCTTGCACGTGCTGCACATGATCATCGGCTTGGGGTTGCTCACGTGGCAGTACATCCTCGCGTGCCGCGGCTTCTTCGATTACAACGCCCGCTACGTGTACATCGAGGCGATGAGCCTGTACTGGCACTTCGTGGATATGGCGTGGATGTTCCTGTTGCCGCTGCTTTACCTCGCCGGGCCGCACTCGGCGAGCCAAGCCTTGGAACAGTTCAAGGTGGCCATCGGCCTCGCTAGCGGTACCCACTAAAAGGTTGATTCCCCTCTCCCGCAGAGGCGAGTTAAGGAGATACAATGGACCACGACCATACCCATACTCATGCTCACGGCGCCGGCGCCGAAATGCACTCGCAAGAGCTGGTGGAACACGAAGTCGCGCCCAACGCAAAATCGTTGACCACGTTCGCGGTACTGGCCGTGCTAGCGCTCCTCGCTCTATTCATCGGGTTTTCGAACCTCGGCGAATGGAAAGTGGTTGCGAACTTGCTCGTGGCTACGGTTCAAGCTTGTATACTGGCGTTCTTCTTCATGGATTTACGGCAAGCCGATAAGCTTACTTGGCTCATCGCGCTTTCCTCGGTGTTCTGGACATTCCTCATGTTCCTGTTCATTCTCACCGATCAACTCACGCGCCACCTCGGGGTCCTTTGATCGGTTGGTTTCTATGAATGCATCACGACAACAATCGTACGGCGGGGCGAGATTCCGTTACTTCGGGTTCTCCCTCGCCGCGTGCGTTTTGGCCGGCGCCGGGTGCAACCAAAAGTTGGAACCCTACGACCCGCAATTGAAGTACGAACTCCGCACCGATCCTGTCATTTCCGCGATACCGGCGAACACGCCCACAAAAGACGATCTGCCGAGGCACGGCAAGATTGACGAGTACCTCCGCGACTTGCCGAAGCTCGGCGGGAAGGTACTCGATCCCAAAGCCTTGACCGATCCGCAACGGGCGACGCTACAGCAATTGTTGGAAGATCGTTTCGGCACGCCCTCGGCTCCGAAGAACCCCACGGTGGAACCCGACCTCGGCTTGGACGCTGCCACTTTGGCGAA
>Ga0105045_10002413_pt1 | contig 15738 bp, 11 predicted proteins | sample MAT02_FD_78089 | JGI IMG/M metagenome (GOLD analysis project Ga0105045, IMG submission 78089) | Freshwater microbial communities from Lake Fryxell liftoff mats and glacier meltwater in Antarctica - MAT-02 (megahit assembly) | ecosystem: Environmental > Aquatic > Freshwater > Ice > Liftoff...
ATGGCCATCACCGATGAGGTCGCGCTCCTGACCGAGGTCGAGACGCTGACCGGCGTGCGCCTGACCGAGGTGGCGCCGCGTCTGGCCGTTGCCGACACCACGATCGCGCGGCTGCTCGGCGTCGGGACTGGGCGCGCCATCATTCGCGCGGTCGCGTCCGGCAGCACCGACCTGCTGGCCATCATCGGGCGCGATACCACGCGCCGACGGTTCGTGGTACGGCTTTCAGCGCTTCGCGCCCTGAGCGTCACCATCGAGCCACGGGTGGTCTCAATAGGTGACAGCGTGCCATTCGAGCTGACGGCGACCGACACCGCAGGTCGTACGGTCACATCGGCCGGGAGCCTGATCGTCGCGGAGCCATCCGGGCGGTTCCTGGTGCGGAACGGGCACCTGATCGCGGTTGGACCTGGCGGCGTGGTGGTGCGGGCCACGAACGGCCCGCTGGTCGCACTGGACACGCTGACCGCGCAGGGACCGTCGGAGTTCCCGCTCGACCTCGTGGATGGCGATGGCCAGAACCCGCTGCCGCTGCGCGTGCTGCTGAGCATGGAGCGCGCAGCCGCGAAATGGCGACGCGTGCTGCGCAGCCCACCACCGGGTGATTTCGTGCGCCTGAAGATCGGTGACTGTCGCAACGCCGTGCCGGTTGCGCAGTTCGTGACCGGTCTGCGGATCCTGGTGAAGCTGGATACGCTGCCGTCTCGCATCGCCGGGCAGGGCGGGCCGTGCGTGCTCCGCCCGGGCGGATTGCCGCTGCTGGGCACCATCTCGCTGAACATCGTCAACTACGGCTCCCTGAGCGACCGCAAGCTGGACGACCTGCTTCAGCACGAGGTTGGTCATGTGCTTGGCATTGGCGCACTCTGGAGAACCGGGACACTGGCGGGTCTCATCGAAGGCGACAGCACGGCGCCCGATCCGATTTTCGTGGGTCCCGCTGCGGTGACGGCCTTTGCGCGGCTCCATCGAAGCTCCCGCTTCCTTGGTCGGCGGGTGCCGTTGGAAGTGCGCGTGCGCGGTCACTGGCGCGGCACGGCCTTCAGTGGCGAACTGATGTCACCCGCACTCAGCAGTATGCCGCAAGCGACCTCGGCCGTCACAGTGGCGGCGCTGCGCGACCTCGGCTGGTTCGTGGAGACGGAGGCGTACGACGAATACACGTTGCCCGATGCGGCGCTCGCGCCGCCAGTTTCCACACGCCTCCTCGGCTCGACGGGGTCGCTCGAGGACGACGTGCTGCTGCCGCTCCTGATGGTGGTGCCGGGTGGGCGCATGGTGCGGCTGGGCGCGACCGGGCTTCCCGTCCTGCGCTGAGCGGCGGACGCACACCACCGTCAGGCTACTCACAGGTAGCGATGCGTGACTATGTCTGGGATGTCTGTCCGGTGATCGCGACCGGCACGCAGGTGATCCCGATCGGGAACGAACCGCTCAGCGAACCTTGCGCTCCACTTCCACCATCACCGGCAGGTGGTCGGATCCGTAGTCGGGGAGCACGCGGGCGGTCTTCACCACCCACGCGTCGTCCACCAGCACATGATCGATGCGGAGTCGGCTCCAGCCGGCCCGCCGCGTGTGGCCGAAGCCGACGCCGACATGACCGAACGCGTCGGTGAGTGAGCTCCAGTGCCGCTGGAAGATCGCGCTCTCCGTCGGCATGTTGAAATCTCCGACGACGATGCGCGGACCACGTCCCGCGTCCACCCAACGCCGCGCCAGCTGCGACTCGAGCTCGCGCGCGGTGGTCGTGCCGGTGATCGTGCCCGTGGCGTCGGACGTGCCGTCCATCAGTGCCTCGAAGCCCCGGCGCGGCGTGTCGAGATGCACGTTCGTGAGATCGAATTCCCCGCGCGGTCCCATCAGGCGATAGCGCTTGATCCATGCGTCACCAGCTGCCCCGAGCAGGTTGTCGCGACGCGTGGAGTCGATGGCGACGATTGGATAGCGCGTGAGCAGGCAGCTTCCACCGATGTCCGCATTGTATCCGGGCAGGTCGAGCAGCGCCTGACTCGTGTTGCCGCCACACTCCTGAATGGCGATGACGTCGGGCTCCCAGCCGCGGATGAGCCCCGTGATGAGCGGGCCCGCCTCGTCACCATTCATGTTGAACGTGATGATGCGAATCGGCCCCTCGCTCTCGACCGCTTCGGCAAGGCGGCCGGTGCCGAATGAGAAATCCATGATGCCTGTGAGCCCGACTGCGGACGTCACCAGTGCGATCAGCAGGGCGCGCCACCGTTTCGCGACGAGTGTGAGCAGCACGGCCGGTGCGGCGACGAACAGCCAGGACCACCGACCGAGGATCAGCAGCATGGTGGCGGGCCACCAGCCATCGGCGACCGTGTGCAGCACCAGCACGAGCAGCAGGGTGATGGCCGCGAAGAGCAGTGCGATGCCATCGGCCGGCACGAGTCGAAATCGGCCGTTCCACGTCACGCCGGATCGCGGTGCCTTGCCCTGCAGCCACCGGATGCTGCGGCGCATGCGCATCCGGTCCATGGGCTGCATGCAGACGGGGCAGCGTGCCGGCTTCCAGTAACGGGCGGGATCGATCGCGACGCGATGCCGGCGCGAGTCGCAGCGGAGCAGGTGGCGGTGTGACGAGTCGCGTGGCACGCGAAGAATCTACAGTGGACGCACCGCGAACCGTCCTCGGGATGGGGGCATAGATTGTGGCGTTGCCATGCTGCGCCATTTCCGACACTCACGCCCCCGGTCACCATGCCTGACGTCCGCCACCTCTCCTGGGACGATGTCCGCCTCGAAGAACTGACGCCGTTGATCAGCCGCAGGCTGATCACCACCGAGCGCATGATGCTGGCGCATGTGTACCTGAAGCAGGGAGCGATCGTGCCGGCGCACGATCACCACAACGAGCAGTTCACCTACATCATGTCCGGCGCACTGCGCTTCTGGATCGGCGAGCATGCCGACGCCCCCGGCGACACCTACATCGACGTCCGGCCCGGCGAGGTGCTGGTGATTCCGGGCATGGTGCGTCACCGCGCCGAGGCGCTCGAGGACACGCTCGACGTGGACGTGTTCGACCCGCCGCGCCAGGACTGGCTCGATGGCAGCGACGCCTACCTCCGCAGCGGGTCGAAATAGCCATGGATTTCGGCATCAGAGGCAGGATCGCGCTGGTCTGCGGTGCCAGCAAAGGCATCGCGTATGCCACCGCCGAGGCGCTGGCGCACGAGGGCTGTTCGCTGGCCATCTGTTCACGCGATGAGGGGGCGATCAGTGCGGCGGCCACGCGGCTGGAGGCACTCGGTGCACCGGTGCTCTGGATCGCCGCCGACCTGTCGACGGCCGTCGGCATCGAGACCGTCGTGCGGGAGACGCATTCGCGCTACGGGCATGTCGACATCCTGATCGCCAACACCGGTGGTCCGCCGACCGGGCCGGCGATGGAGCACGACTGGGCCGCATGGACGTCGGCCAGCGAGCTGCTGCTGCGCAGCGCGGTGGAGCTGACGCGCGCCTTCGTGCCGGGGATGCGTGCGCGGAAGTGGGGCCGCGTGATCAGCATCACGTCGAAGGCCGTGAAGGAGCCGGTGCCGTCGCTGGTGCTCAGCAACAGCCTGCGCGCCGCCGTCACCGGCTACCTGCGCACGCTCGCGAACGAAGTCGCCGCCGACGGCGTAACCGTCAATACAGTGCTGCCGGGATTCACCGCCACGGAACGACTGGACACGCTGGCGGCAGCGACCATGCAGCGCTCCGGCGTGACGCGTGAATCGGTGTATGCGGGCTGGATCGCGCAGACACCGGCGGGACGACTTGGCGCGCCAGAGGAACTGGCTGCGACGATTGCGTTCCTGGCCTCCGATCGCGCCGGTTTCATCACCGGCCAGGCGATTCTCGTCGACGGTGGCGCGGTCAACGCACTGCTGTAGCGCACCCGAACATCTGTTCCCTCCCCCCCCGATCATTGAGCCCTGCATGAGTCGTATTTCCGAAACCGAATGGATCTGGCGCGACGGCGAGTTCATCCCGTGGGCCGACGCGCACGTCCATGTGCTGAGTCATTCGATGCAGTTCGGGTCGTCCGCATTCGAGGGGATCCGCTGCTATCACACGCCGAACGGTCCCGCGATCTTCCGACTCAGGGAGCACCTCACACGGCTGAGCAACTCGGTCAAGATCTACCGCATGGAGATGCCGTACTCACTCGATCAGCTGACCGCAGCCTGCCGCGAACTGGTGGTGCGCAACAAGCTGGATTCGTGCTATCTGCGTCCAATGGTGCTGCGCGGCTACGGTGCGGCCGGCATGGTGCCGTTCGACAGCCCGATCGAGGTGTACCTGCCCTGCTGGCCGTGGGGGGCGTACCTGGGTGACGATGCGCTGGAATCCGGCGTCGACGCCTGCGTCTCGACCTGGCACCGCTTTGCACCGAACACGATTCCGTCGCTGGCCAAGGTGGCCGGCAACTACCTGGGTGGGCAGCTGATCAAGATGGAAGCGCTGGCCAACGGATTTGCCGAGGGCATCGCGCTCAGCCCGTCCGGCACGGTGAGCGAAGGGTCGGGCCAGAACGTGTTTCTGGTGATGGATGGCGCGCTGATCACGACGCCCCTCGATGGCACGTTGCTGGGCGGCATCACGCGCGCCAGCATCATCGCGCTGGCACAGCGTGACGGGCTCACGGTGCGCGAGCAGATCATTCCGCGCGAGATGCTTTACATCGCCGACGAAGTGTTCTTCACCGGCACGGCAGCGGAGCTGACACCGGTGCGCAGCGTCGATCGCATCAAGGTCGGCGCGGGCACGGTCGGGCCGACCACGAAGCACCTGCAGACGGCCTTCCTGGACATCGCGAATGGCCGCGCCGAGGACACGTTCGGCTGGCTCACGCCGATCCGCTGACGGTACAGTGCCCGGCTGGCCGCAGGCGAGTCGGCCGGGCGCTCGGCTGTGGTGAGTGGCTGTGGTGCGTGGCGCCATCGCACGGTGAGAATCCTACGCGCCGGCCAGGCGTGCCATCGCGCCCGCCAGGAATTCGCTCCGCCACGCGTCGAGTTGTGCTTCCGTCACACCGCTGCTGCTCGCGACGGCGTCCAGCGCTTCGCCCTTGAGCAGACGCATCACCAGCGCGCCCTTGGCCTCGGGCTCCAGCGTCGCCACCTGCCGCTCGGTCACCCCGACCGGGCCGCCGGTGGTTCGTCGCGTCGTGACCATCGGCACCGCTGACGTGACCGGCGGCACGGTGCGGCGCGCGGAGATGGCGTGCACGACCAGCCGCGTGAGCGCCGTGAGATGCGCCAGCGCGGCACCATCCGGCAGCGGCTCGCGGGCGGTACGATCGCCATACAGGCAGCCGACCACCTGATTGTTCACGATGATCGGGAACACGGCGAACTGCGCAACGCCGAGCTTCGACGCGAGCCGCTGTTCCAGTGCATTCATCGGTCGCATGACGGGCAGGTAGAGCGCACGCTCGTGCAGCAGTGCTGCAGTCACGGGTCCACCCTCTGGCGTCATCGGAAAGTCGAACTGCGCCAGCAGCGATTCGACGCCGACACCGAGGCCGGACCGCGCACGCAGCCGTGAACGATCCGGACTGAGCACGCAGGCCACCACGCGATCGAACGGTGCGCCGCGCAGTGCACCCTCCAGGGCGAGCAGGAGCACCTGCCCAAGCTCGCAGCCCGAGGCCGGATCGACCTTGCTTTCCAGCTCCAGTCGCAGGCGTTCACGCAATTCCTCCGTCGCCAGCGTGGTCGTGCTGCCCGGCTCTGCGTCCCACGCCCCGTGTTCCAGCGAGGTGACACCGAGTGCGGAACGGGCTGCGGTGGAGAGCTGCTGCATGCGCAGTTCGTCCACGCGCACGCCGGCGGTCACGAAGAGTTCGTGCGTCTCGTCCAGCGCGCGCGCGATCACCTCGGCGACGTGCGTGCGATTCAGCCGCAAGCGCGGTGCATGGCGTGAGATCACGAGGTCGAGGTCCTTTCGCGCGTTGCCGACACCGGCGTCGCGTCGGTAGATCACGGTCGTCAGTTCGTGTGCGAAGGCAGTGACGGCGCTGCCCTGCGTGGTGGCACGGGTTGCACGCGCTCGCATGCCCTGCAGCACGGTGTCCGGCATGCCCCAGTGGCGACACATTTCCTCGCCGAGGTCCTCGTAGCGGAAGCCGAGCACCGCAAGCGCAGCACCGGCATCGTGGTGCTGATGGTCGCGCACGAGCGTGAGAATGCGTGCGTAGTCCACCGGGAAATGACAGGCGACCAGCACCTCGCCCAGGTTGCGGCACATGCCGCAGAGGTGCACTTCCTCGGGGTCGGGGAGGCCGAGCTTCACGGCCACCTCGCGCGCGTGGTTTGCCGTCAGCAGCGAGAGGAGGATCAGCTCCTTCAGTCCGGCCGAGTGCTTGCGATAATTCTCGAAGAGCAGCAGGCTGCTGGCCAGCTGGCGGACCGTGCGTGCACCGAGGAGCACCATGGCGCGTGTGACACTCTGGACCGGTCGATCCGTGCGTCGATAGTGTGCACTGTTCGCCGTGCGGACCACGCTGAGCGTGAGGCTGTACTCGCGGAGCACCACGTTGGCGAGCCGCTGCATGGAGCTGGCGTCGTCGTCGAGCGCGGTGATCGTCGCGGCGATCTGCTGCGACAGCGCGGGGAAGTCGCGTCCTCCCAGGATGCGTGCGAGGCGCTCCCGGACGGGTGACACCGGTTCGTCGGATCCCGCGTCTCGGCCAATCGCAGGTGCAGTCGGGCCCGGCGGCGGTGTGCTGGTGCTCATGATCCTCGGGAAGTCGCGTGGATGCGTCAGTGGAGGTATCGGCGCGGGAGAGGCGAATCTTGCCGATGGCGCGCTGTCAGGCGGTGTCGTCGCTCCGGTGGTCAGTAGCTTTCGCCTCATGGCCACCGCCGACACTGCCCGCTGGGATCCGCTCACGCTGCTCCCGCACCGGTTTCCCCTGCTGCTGGTGGACCGCATCACGGGTGTGGAGCCGGGCCGGCGCGCCACCGGGGTGAAGGCCGTGACCGGCAACGAATGGAGCTCGATCGGCACGAGCGGCGGTGGCGAGGCGTACGCCATGCCGCACCTGCTGATCGTCGAGGCGCTGGCGCAGCTCTCGGCGGCAGTCCTGGTCACGCTGCTCGAAGGCGACGAAGGCGCGATCGGCTATTTCCTGGGGCTCAGCAACGTGCGCTTCCGCGGTGTGGCGAGGCCAGGTGACGTGTTGGACCTCTCCATCGAGTTGCGGCAATTCCGGCGCGGCATCTGCCGGACACACGGTGTCGCGCGCGTGGGCGGATTCGCTGTGGTGCGGGCGGACCTGACGACGATCATCCGCACGGCTGATGCCAAGGAACGCGCGGCATTGGGGTGAGTTTTGGGCGGGGTTTTTAAACAGTGTTCACACAGAGGGCGCCGTGGGGCGGAGGTACGCGCGGAAAGACTCGAAGTGTTCACGGTCTTGCTGCACCACCCGTGGCGTATCGGGTGTGATGACCTGCTGGGTGCAATTCAGCATGTCGTTGATCCGGCCGACGCGCGCGCGCTCACGATGCCATCGAGGCGGCGCTGCGCGCTCCTCCTCGCCGCCATCGACGGACTTGTACATGCCGTCGCCAATCGACGCGTTGTTCCGCGGATTGCCCTCGCCGGTGCCGACGTAGACGATGTTCGGGTCACTTGACGCCACGGCGATCGCCCCGAGGGAGCCGGAGGACTGGTCATGGGTCTCGGGTGGGTGGGCTAGACCGGCGCGACGGAGATGCCGTCGGACGGACCGCACTGCAGAAGTGATCGGTGAACGCGGCGGATGAACGCGGCGCTGACGGGATCAGGAGCGGATGGCGCGGGTAGCCAAGCCCGCGGCTTCCGCCGTCACGGTTACGTGCAAGGCACGCGTCCCCGATCCCGACCCGAGCCCGATGCGCGCTTCGCTCTCCATCACCATGCTGCTCGCATCGCTCGCCTGGCCGGCGCGTGCCGCAGCCGATCCCTTTGACGATTGCCTGACGGGCCTCCGCAAAACGGCGCCTGGTCGCCGCATCGATGCCGGCACATGGCGTCTCGTCGAGGGCCTTCGTCCCGATCCGGTGGTGCTCGCGGCACTGAATGCGCAGCCGGAATTCACGATGCGCGTGTGGGATTACCTCGCCGTCATGGCCGATGAGGAGCGTGTCGAGGATGGCAGGAGGTTGATGAAGCAGCATCAAGCCATTTTCGACACAGTCTCACGGAAGTATGCAGTTGATGCCGCTGTGATCGCGGCAATCTGGGGTATCGAAAGCAACTTCGGCCGAGGCACGGGCAGCGTCTCCGTGCTGCCTGCACTGGCGACCCTGAGCTGCGCTGGACGACGGCAGTCGTACTTTCGAGGGGAGTTGTTCAGCGCGCTGCGGATCGTCCAGGCCGGCCATATCCCGGCGGATCGATTCCGCGGCTCATGGGCCGGCGCCTTCGGCCAGACACAGTTCATGCCGAGCACGTTCTGGTGGCGCGCGGTGGACTTCGATGGCGATGGGCGACGCGATCTGATGAACAATATCGGCGATGCACTCGCGTCGACTGCCAACTACCTGAAGCAATCCGGGTGGCGCGCCGGGATGCCGTGGGGCGTCGAGGTGCGGCTGCCAGGCGGAGATGAGGCGAGCGTCTTCGCACGCGGAGAGGGCCGGCGCATCAGGCGACCCGTCGCGACCTGGGCCGCGCGCGGCGTCACTCGCGCCGACGGGTCACCGCTGCCTGACGCGTCGCTCGATGCGTCGCTGCCAGTCGGCCTGTTCACGCCCGCTGGTCCGCGCGGTCCGGCGTTCCTGGTCACGCGCAATTTTGGCGTCGTCTTCAGCTACAACGGCGCGGAGAGCTATGTGCTGGCTGTCGTGCATCTTGCGGATCGGCTTCGTGGCGGCGGTTCGTTCGTCACGCCATGGCCAACCGACGATCTGGGGCTCTCGCGTGCTGACCGGCGAGAGCTGCAGCAGCGGCTGGCGGCGCGGGGACACGACACGGGGGCACCCGATGCGATCCTGACGCCGAAGATCATTGCTGCGGTTCGCGTCGAGCAGCAGCGGCTCGGAGTGCCTGTGACCGGCCGTCCGGGGCAGCAGCTGCTCTCGGCGCTCCGTGCGCGTTGAGACCGTGACTCGCGGCGCCGCCGCGCGGCGCGCCAGTCATCAATTCGTGCGGTTCCGGCGCGTCATGCCAAGGGCCAGCACGCCCACCAGTCCGGCGCCAAGCAATGCAACCGATGCCGGCTCCGGCACCAGCGACACGTTGCGGTCGAAGGCGACCAGTTGGTACGCGGCATCGGCGATCAGCGCGTGTGACGCCGACGACGGGTGCAGCCCGTCGAAGAACACGTAGCCGGTGCATGCCGGGAACTGCCCGGCGTCGAGGCACGAGTCCGTGGTGTTCGTGAAGCCAAACGTCGACGGCTGCAGCAGCAGGTTCGCAAAGAGGTCGTCGAGACGAAGGTCGAAGAAGCGGGCCATCGGCGCGCCGAGCCTGAGCTGGTTGATGCCGGTCTCCAGCACCACGTTGAAGGTGCGCGTCATGAGGCTCAGCTCGGCCGACTGCGCCGTGAGACGTCGGTCCGGCGTCAGGCCGAGGTCGGGCAGGTACGCGAACAGCACCGACGGCGCGCCAAGACCCACCAGACTTCCCCCCTGCTGCAGGAGATTCGTGGCGGCCGTGACGGCGGCGGCCTGACGCTGTGCAGCGTTCAGCATTGCGTTGCCGGCGGCCGCGCGCAGGTCGTTGCCCTGGCGTGGACTGCGGCGCGCGACGATGGTGCGTCGCCTGCTCGTAGCCATGGGCCAGCGTGATCAGCTTCCCTTCGCTCCACGGCCGGCCGAAGAAGGTGATGCCCGCCGGGAGCGTGTTGCCACGCGTGTAGCCCATCGGCACGGTGATCGCCGGGAAGCCGGTCGTCGGCGAGAAGAGCTGGCTGTTGTCACCGTGCGGCGTGTTGAGGTCACCGATCAGTCGCGGTGGATTGCTCCACGTGGGGCAGATCAGCGCGTCGAGATGCAGCGAGTCCATGATCTGCACGACGGCGGCACGGAAGCGCACGCGCATGGCCAGCGCGCCGACTGGTCCCGGCTACGTACCGGCGAGTCGGACGAGTGTGAGGAGGCGCATGTCGTCAGCGTAGCGCGCCGTCAGCGTCAGGTGAAGGTCGCGTAACGTGCCGTTGAGCCGCATTCGTACGCCCGCTCAGCGTGCGCGCGCCCGTTGCACCGGCACGGCGCTGGTGGGATACTCGGCACGCCTGAACAGAAACGCCGCCTTCTCCACGCGCGCGCCCTTCTCGTCGGCCACCGCGAACGTGCCTCCTTCATACAGGCTCGCACTCCCGTACCGACCGTCCCTTGCCAGCGCATAGATGTTCAGGTCGAAGCGCGGGCGTTGTTTTTCGTCCAGCTGGCGCGCCTCGGTCATCGCGACGACCCGTTCCAGCGTCTTCAGTGCCGCCTGCTCCGGTGCCATGCCCTGTCGCATGAACTCCACCGTGAGGAAGCCGCCGCAGACCTTGATGTTCGCCTCGCCGCGGCCCGTCGAACCGGCGCAGCCGACGGTCTGGTCGCAATACTGGCCCGCGCCGATGATCGGGCTGTCGCCCACGCGCCCCGGCACCTTGTACGCCATGCCGCTGGTGGTGGTCACGCTGCTCATCTCACCCTTCGAATTCACGGAATTCATGTTGATGGTGCCATGCGTGTGCGCGATCGCGACATCGTCGTCGTAGTCGAGCCGGAAGTCGGTGGGGCTGAGACGCGCGCGCCAGCGCAGCCAGTGCTGGCGCGAGCGAGGCGTGAGCAGATTCTGCGGCGTGAATCCCATCTCCAGCGCGAACCGCTTCGCGTCGCTGCCGGCCAGCATGATGTGATCCGTGTAGTCCATGATCGCCTTCGCAACGAGTGACGGTGTCGCGATGTCCTCGATGCAGCCCACGGCACCGGCGCGTCGCGTGGGGCCGTGCATGCAGCTCGCATCGAGCTGCACGATGCCCTCGGCATTTGGCAGGCCACCCAGTCCCACCGAGTCGTCATCCGGATCCAGCTCCTGAATGTTCACGCCGGCGATGATGGCGTCGAGCGTATCGTCGCCGCGTTGCATCATCTCCCACGCCCGCGCCACACCGCGGAGGCCATTGGTGGAGCTGATCACGCGTGCGGCACCGGCGGGCACTGCAGGCACGACCGGTGCCGCGAGGCGCGCTGCATGCATCTGCTCGGTGAGCGTGAGCGAGGCGGCGGCGGCGGCGCTGCGGGCGATGAAGTCGCGGCGGGTCAGTGACATGTCGTTCCGGGAGAATGGTGGTGCGGATGGAGCAACGATATCGCACGGTGCGCAATGGCACGCAGTGGCCGCGAAGACCCGTCCATTGCCGCATCACTGCCGTAGCCTGGCGAACTCCGCAATATCACCTCGAACTCTGCACGAGCGGTCGTGGTGACACCGCCGGACTGTACTGCATCACGCATGTTCAGTCGGCTCGCCTGGGTGGCAAACCCGGAGGCGTCGGAGCCGATATCGCGACCAATTTATCGGCTTGCGTCGCGGGCCCTGAGGCAGCAAGTTAAAAATCTCTTATTTCAGTCTGTCCGGAATTCGCAGATATCGCAACGAGGTCCGTTCAGCCATATATGTTTTGTTGGTATTGCCAAAGCCCGCGGCGATGCGTTGGCCATCGTCGGGGCCGCCGCAACCCTCGCTGTTCCCATGCCGTCCCCACATCTGGAGTCCGTCCTGTCAGCCGCGTGCTCGAAATGTGGTGCACCGATCGCGCCTGAAGCGATCTTCTGCAGTCGGTGTGGCCTCAATTTCACTCTCGAGTTTGCTGCGATGCGCATCGCGCCGCGCGCCGCGATGGACGATGCTGTCCAGCGGTTGAATGCATCGCTCGCGGGCAAGTACTCGGTCGAGCGCGAGATCGGTCGCGGTGGCATGGCCACCGTGTACCTCGCACAGGATGTGAAGCACGAGCGGGAAGTCGCGATCAAGGTGCTGCTGCCTGAACTGGCCGCGTCGATCGGCGCCGATCGTTTCGAGCGCGAGATCAAGGTGGCCGCGAAGCTGCAGCATCCGAACATCCTTGGCCTGTATGACTCCGGCGTGTCGGAAAGCCAGATGTTCTACGTGATGCCTTTCGTGAAGGGCGAGTCGCTGCGCGACCGCATCGATCGCGAAGGGCAGCTCTCCGTCGAGGACGCAGTGCGCATCACGACGGAAGTCGCGTCGGCACTGGGGTTCGCGCATTCGCTGGGCATCATCCATCGCGACATCAAGCCCGAGAACATCCTGATGAACGGCGAGCATGCGCTCGTCGCGGATTTCGGCATCGCGAAGGCCGTCAGCGAGGCGGGGCAGCAGAAGCTGACGCAGACGGGCATGGCAGTGGGCACGCCGGTCTACATGGCACCGGAGCAGTCTGCGGGTGAAACCGTCGGCCCGACCGCCGACCTGTACAGTCTTGGTTGCATGCTGTACGAGATGCTCGCCGGTGAGCCGCCGTTCACCGGCAAGAGTGCGATGGCGATCATGGCGCGCCACGTGATGGAGCAGGTGCCGAGTATCCGCATCGTGCGCAACAGCGTGCCGGAGGAGGTGGAGGAGGCGATTTTCGCAGTGCTCGGCAAGGTGCCTGCCGATCGCCCGCAGTCGGCTGCGGCCTTCATCGAGATGATGGACATGCCGCTCGGGATGACGAGCACCATGCGCACGCGTGGCGCCGGCGGCCGTCGGATGACGTCCACGTATCAGGTGCCGGAACCCGTCGCGCCGCCCACGCCCTGGTGGCGCAAGCCGGCTTCACTTGCGGCTGGTGCGCTGGTGGCTGCCGGTGTTGCGGTGGGTGTGTGGAAGATGAGCGCCGGCGCGCCCAAGGCGACCGCAGGTCCGGAGTCGCGTCGTCTGGCCGTGCTCTATTTCCAGGACCTCAGTCGCGATTCGTCGCTTGGCCCGCTGGCCGACGGTCTGACGGAGGAACTGATCAACAGCCTCTCGACGACGGCCAGCCTGACGACCATTTCACGCAACGGTGTCGAGCCGTATCGTGGCACGTCGGTCACGCCGGACAGCATCGGGCGCGCGCTGAATGCCGGCTACCTGGTGCGCGGTGAAGTGGAGCCCGATGGCGGCAAGGTGCGCGTCAACGTCCGCCTCGATGATGGCAGTGGCGTGAAGCTGCGCAGCGCGACGTTCACGGGTGCCGCAGGCAACCAGCTGGCCCTGCGCGACACGATCGCCGTCGTGGCGGGCGACATGATCCGCCGGGAGCTCGGGCAGGACCTGCGCCTCAAGGAGGAGCGCTTCCGCACATCCAGCAAGGATGCGTGGCTCTTTGCGCAGCGCGCCGAACAGTCGTGGAAGGCTGTAGACGCGGCGAGCGCCGCGGATGACTCGACCGGGGTCGAGGCACGGTTTCGCAGCGCAGATTCACTCTTCGCGCTGGCGTCGCTGGCCGATCCGCGCTGGCCACAGCCGGGCGCGCGCCGGGCTGCCATGGCATTGCGGCGCTCGCGGCTCGCCACGGAGCAGGCGGGTCTGGCGCAGTGGGTCAACACCGGCATCATCATTGCCGATAGTGCCCTCGCGATCGACAAGGACAATCCCGATGCGCTCGAGGCGCGCGGCAACCTGCGGTACTGGGGATGGCTGCAGGGCATCGACGTGGATGAAGCGAAGAAGGCTGAAGCACTGGCGGCGGCGCGCAGCGATCTGGAGCGCGCGGTGCAGCTCAATCCTTCGCAGGCCGGCGCCTATGCCTCCCTGTCGCATCTCTACTACCAGGCAGAGAACACGACCAAGTACGACGTCCTTTCGGCCGCAGAGAAGGCCTACGCAACCGACGAGTTCCTGTCGAACGCGAACGTGATCCTGTATCGCATTTTCATCGCCAATTACGATCTTGGGCAGTTCCCGAAGGCCACGAAGTGGTGCGACCTGGTGCGGCAGCGCTTCCCGAAGGATTTCCGCAGCGCGCGCTGCCAGCTCTATGAGCTGACGACCGAACTGAATGCGCCGAACGTCGCGCAGGCATGGGCGACGGCAGATTCGGCGGTGAACCTGCAGGCGCCATCGCAGCAGCGGTTCGAGCGACTGACGTCAGACATGCTGGTGGCGGCCGTGCTCGTGCGGGCCTCGAAGCAGGGCAAGAGTGATCCTGCGCTCGCCGACAGTGCACGCCGCGTTCTCAAGCGGTCGCTCGGCAACCCAACCATCGATCCAAAGCACGAGCTCGCCTATTACGGGGCATTCGTGTACACCCTGCTCGGCGAAAGTGACGAGGCGATCCGCTTGATCAAGGAGTACCTGACGCTCAATCCGGAGCGGGCGGAGGGCATGCGGAACGACGACGGCTGGTGGTTCAAGGCACTCGAGGGGAATCCGAAATTTCAGCAGGCGCTCGGCGCCTGACGAGCGACTTCCAGGGTGCGAGATTCGGGTATCACGTGCTGCCGCACGTGCGGGCAGCTCGATGAATGCACGGGTTTGTAACGTCTGACGATACGGTCTCGAAGTTGGGGCCGCAGTGCGAGAGTTTTTAGGATTACGTGCGCCGTCCGACGCGTCGTCACCCAGCGATGCGCGCATGCACCGGCTTCGTTGGTGCTGACTGGAGTGAGAATCCGCAGTCAGCGTCGACGTTCCTGAAATGTGGCGCACGTGTTGTACCAACGCAGCACGCGTGTCACGCCGTCGACGGTTGGACCGCTCGATTCACGTCAGGCTTGCACCTTCGGGTCAGGTAACTCAACATGCATACCACCACGCTCTCGCGGCTCGTCGCGATCATCGGTCTCGCTGCGCTTGGCGCCTGCAGCAGCGACGCCCACACCGGCCTCCTTCCTACCGATGCCGTCCCGGGCATCACGCGCCAGACAGGCGGCGCGACACGGTTGAACGCGCCCGTGCCTGGAACATGCTCCACCCCCGCAGAACTCGAACGACTGGCGCTCGCCTCATACGGCCCCCTGTATCCGGTCAGCGACGTCATCAACAAGGTCCGCGCGATGGTGCTGCTCGTCGCGAACAATGACATCGCCGGCGCAAAGGTGCTGGCGATCGACATCATCGACACCCTGCTCCTCGAGAACCGCAGGAGACCAGTGGGTGGATCGGACTTGCAGATCAGCACGTTCATCAACACGGTGTCCTGTTACTCCGGCCTGAACTTCGTGCAGGTGACGGACCCGAAGAACAGCGACCTGATTCTGCCGTCTGACCAACCGCAGGTGTTGGTGTCCGACAATGGACTCGCTGCTGTGGCGTTCGATGGGAATCCGGTGTCCGAGCCGACGCTCGTCACGGTCAAGGTGATTCCGTTCACGATCACACGCCCTGGTGAGGGTCCTCTGAACACGAAGCTCGATCAGTATCGCGGCTTCTACACGTTCGAGAAGTCGTCTGAAAACAACGTGCCACTCGCGAAACCGGTCGTCATCGGTCTCTGTGCACCGAGTTCGCTGGACGCGACGCTGAGTGCGCGGCTGCGTGTCGGTCACGGCGCAACGGCGGGCTTCGAGATCACGGATGCGGCTGACGCGTCGTTCCTGGATTGCACGAATGCGTACGCTGCCGGCGAGGTTCGCGGTGGACTCTCAGGGCTGCTTGGGCAGGTTGCATCACTGTTCACACCGCGGGTCGCGTTTGCCGCAACGGCGTATTTCGTCGGACGCGGCGTCGGTGGGCTGGCGCGCGAGTTCAGCCCGTTCGGCCTCGTGGACCCGTTGGTCTCGTTCAACCGCGGCGTCGGTGGTCTGGCGC
>Ga0105045_10002414_pt1 | contig 15737 bp, 11 predicted proteins | sample MAT02_FD_78089 | JGI IMG/M metagenome (GOLD analysis project Ga0105045, IMG submission 78089) | Freshwater microbial communities from Lake Fryxell liftoff mats and glacier meltwater in Antarctica - MAT-02 (megahit assembly) | ecosystem: Environmental > Aquatic > Freshwater > Ice > Liftoff...
GATGGGTATTTAATTGAATTCCAACAAAAGCAGCCAGCTAAGCCCACTTCAAAAAAGTAAAATCAACCTGCTCGTCTATTTGTTTTATTTGATCATTACTGCTCAATTTCAAGGGATCCTCAATCGCCGTGAACCTGATACATTGGCTGAAAGTAAGCCGGTACAAATTAAAAATTGATGTCAACTGTAACAGGAATACTTTCAATTTTAAATTTGTAAAGGATTTTTGGTTCATTGAACTTGCATTAATTGCTTATTAATTGACTATTTAACATCTGTTAAGTGTAAGACGTTAATATTGCATTACTATTACTGCAATACACAATAGAATTTAATTAAATAATCAAAAAAATAAAAAATGGGTGCAATTGAAGAATCAGTTAAATTCGATGTAATTGTAATTGGTTCGGGTATTAGCGGTGGTTGGGCAGCAAAAGAATTTTGCGAAAAAGGATTTAAAACACTGGTATTGGAAAGAGGGCGGGATGTAAAACATCTTGTTGATTATCCAACCACGAACATGATGCCATGGGAGATTGAACACCGTGGTAGTATGCCGGCAGCCATGAAAGAAGCAAATCCGGTGGTGAATCGTTGTTATGCTTTTAAGGAAGATACACAACATTTTTTTGTAAAAGATACAGAGCATCCTTACATACAAGAGAAACCTTTTGACTGGATTCGTGGCTATCAGGTGGGAGGCAAATCATTACTTTGGGCAAGAACTACCCAACGTTGGAGCGATTTTGATTTTGAGGGGCCAGCAAGAGACGGTTTCGCAGTAGACTGGCCCATTCGATATAAAGATATTGCACCATGGTACAGCCATGTAGAAAAATTTGCAGGTATTTCTGGAAACAAAGATGGACTCGCTACTTTGCCTGATGGTGAATTTTTACCACCGATAGGCAATAACTGTGTCGAGGAAGATTTTATGCAGTTTGTTAAAAGCAAGTATAAAGACAGGCATGTTATTTACAGTCGGGCTGCCCATCTAAGTGAACCAGCACCTATTCATTTACAACAAGGCCGTGGGCAATGTCAAAACAGAAATCTTTGCCAGAGAGGCTGTCCGTTCGGTGGATACTTCAGTAGTAATTCGTCCACGCTTCCATGGGCTAAAAGAACCGGTAATCTTACTTTACGGCCACATTCTGTAGTACATTCTATCATTTATGATGAAACTACAGTCAAAGCTTCGGGTGTTCTGGTAATTGATACGCTTACCAAAGAAAAAATTACCTACAATGCCCCGATTATTTTTGTAAATGCCTCGGCACTCAATACCAATCTTATTTTGCTTAATTCTATATCAAAACGTTTTCCAAATGGGCTTGGTAATGATAATGGACTATTGGGAAAGTATATTGCATTCCATAATTTCAGGGGTAAGGTTACAGCAAAGTGTAAGGATCATGCTGATGTAATTATAAAGGAAAGGTTACCCAACAGTGGTACATATATGCCACGTTTCAAAAATATTGAAAAAAATGACAGCGATTTTCTGAGAGGGTATGCTGTTATTTTTCAGGCATTGAGGAATCCTATGCAAAATAAAGAGAGTTTTGGTAAAGCTTTAAAGGATAATTTGAATAATTTAGAATATGGCCCTTGGTTTGTATATTCACAGTTTATGGGTGAAACCATTCCAAAAATAGAAAGTCAGGTAACCCTTGATAAAAATGAAAAGGATGAATGGGGAGTTCCTTTGCTGAAAGTAAATGTAGGTTATGATGATAATGATGAAAAAATGCTTATGGATTATTTTAAAGAAGTAAAAAGAATGTTTGAGGAGGCAGGGTTTACAGATATAGAAATAAAAGACAACACACAGGCACCAGGGTTAGATATTCATGAGATGGGAGGTGTACGTATGGGTCACGATCCCAAAACATCGCTATTAAACAAATGGAACCAGTTGCATCTTTGCAAAAACGTTTTTATAACAGATGGTGCCTGTATGACTTCTACTTCCACCCAAAATCCATCATTAACTTATATGGCACTCACTGCCAGAGCGGTTGACTACGCTGTAAAGGAATTTAAAAACAAAGCGCTTTAAAACCGAAGGATTTTTAAAAATATATATAAAGAAGAACCAAGTAATGAAATATTAGCATTTACATTTTCCACGTTACTTTTACATTTTCCACGTTACTTTTAATCTAACAAAAGTATGGTCGGTCTTGTTTTATTACCCCGGATTTAACTTTCGAACCCAAATATTTCGGAAACTAATGCGGCTGTTATGCTCTTGTAGCATTAATGGAAGTTCTTTGGGGTGCCATTGGTATTCTGTGTAATCGCCATTATTGGTGCGGCCTTTTAAGGATACATCATATTGTATCAATACCCCATTGTGAAAAACGGTTAGCTTTGCAGGCGACTTTATTGACTTGTCTTCATTAAACCTTGGAGCAACAAATACAATATCATAACTCTGCCATTGTTCTGGTGGTAAACACGCATTTACCAATGGGGCAAACTGCTTATAAATGCTGCCTGCCTGTCCGTTGTAATAAATTTTGTGTTCGTTGTTATACGACGAATAAATCTGCAATTCGTAAAATCCCATAAATAAAACTCCCGAATTACCATACCGCAAGTTTTCATGTACTTCCAGCGCTGGTATTTTCCATTCTACATGTAACTGGCAGTCCCCATATCCTTGTTTTGTCACAATGCTTCCTGTTGTTGGTTCTACGGTAAAATGGTCACCATCTACTTTCCAGGGAACAGGATTTTTTACCTTCACGCCTTCCCATAAGTCAAGGTTGTTCTTTTCAAAAAGGATCGTGGCATCGGAAGGTGCTGTTTTTCCAATGACAGGGCTTACGGTCGGTGGAATGTCTGTCCAGTTTTCAAGGTTGTTTTTTTCTTTTTGCTGGCAAAAACTAAAAGGAATAACGAAGATAAAGGCTAGAAAGGTAAGCCCAGTGTCTTGCAAACTGAGGCATCGTTGCATTTTAGATGTTTTATTACAAAAGTAATTTTGATAGATTAATTGTAGATTAATGGCCAATTAACAAAATGACAAGAGTTTGATTTTTTTTATTATTTGTAAACTGAATAGGTTTGGAAATAATTTTTATCTTTATCAATTTAAAATGTTCACAAATAACGATGCTAAGGGTTATAATCTGCTTTCTCTTTTTTTTTATTCACATATTATCTGTACATGGGCAAACATGGCTTGCTGATCGCACCCAGATTATATACGACTTAAACAAAATCGAACACAATGAATTAATTAAAGATTTGTTGGGGCAATGCGATGGGTTTAAACTGAGTATCGCAAAAAATTCATTGACAAACAATGATGAAATCCGCTTCCAAAATCAAAATACAGGAGTTGAGAATCATTTTAGGGACTGGTTTTCATTTTTAAAATCGAATCCTGGGCGTATAATTGTCCTCTTTATTGAGCCGGAAATTCCATGGGAACAAGTAAAATTGCATTTAGAGAAAACCGGATTGATGGATTTGGTGGTGACCAAAAACGCAGATGGCTCATTTCCATCTTCTGTCATGGTGGTGGAAGCTAAAAAGCAAATTATCCTATTCTCCCTTTCCGATGAGCAGACTTTACCCAACTGGGTATCCAATTTTTGGGATTATGGATTGAAGTTGAAACCATCATTGAGTGTACCTACCCTCATCAATGACATTGAAAAAGGAGATTATCGTGCTGATTTATTGATGATGGATTTTTATAGCGAATCCGAACTTTATAAGGATTTACAGAAGAGATATGTTAGTTCAGGTTGGTCAGGTTGGCAATACGTTCTTAATTATTTGCTGGATATGTGGAAGCAGAACGGAAAAAAAGTAACCTTTTTTGTAACTGACCCCGCATTGGAAATCACTAGCGAAAATGCAGGACTTGTTGATTCGTTCATGGTAGTCTCAGGCAAGGTGCAGCATAACCTGCTTCCATTGGAATATGTAATTTGGGGAGGTGAAAAGCAAAAATTTACCCATGGAAATTTTAGTTTTCCGCTTTCCCCTAATGAAATAATTACTTTAACTCCTCAAAGCCCGGGATTTGAATTTTTGCCATCTTCCATTCAGGTTAGTGGTAATGGCAGCCATGATCCGGTTTACTTTTTCGCAAATCCTGTGGATATAAAATATAAGTTACAGGTTTACTTTCCCTTTACAACAAATACAACAAACAATAGCAAAAGCGGTATTTCCGGTATCAACCATGGAATACAATTCCGAAACGATATACAACGTGGGCCGGTTGCAACATTTGGTGCAAAGCGTTGGATTACCCTACCCCCGGCCAACCAACTAGGTATCAAACAAGCTGATTTTACTTTTGCCGTTTGGCTAAAATTGGATAGTGCCAACACTGAACAAAGTATCATAGGTACTTATACCCGCGATCTTGGAAGCAGTATCCACCTTAGTTTAAGAAACAATATCCCTTATTTTGGGTTTTTTGGCAATGATCATTTGGGTAAAAATCCTCTTGAAACAGGCAGATGGTATCATGTGGTTTGGCGCTATTTGAAGTTTTCTGGCGAGCAGGCAATTTATATAAATGGTATTCTTGATAGTCGGTCAAAAAACCATCCCGCATATGATGGTACTGATTCGCTGTACATTGGACGAACAACGTTGGTAGGAGGCAGGTATTTTAATGGCCAAATGAGTGATTTTGTACTTTGGAGCCGCGCCTTAGGTGAAACAGAAATCCTGTTACTAGCTAAGGACCTTGCACCTATTGATGAGTCTGTTCCGGTCTCTTATTGGTCTTGGGGAGCTGCCTTTTTGATGATACTTTTGATTGTTGCCGTAGTGTTTATTTTTAAAAGAAAAACAAATAGATACATTAAAAGGCATAAGCTGGAAACAATTGCGGCAATGGAAATGCTTGAATGGGAAAAGGTATCCCTTACCTTAACACCAAAAAAAACCGCACCTGATAAATCAGATGGATTGGTTACTCAAAGTGAACTAAAGCCTGATGAAACGATTATTACAGAAGCGAGTGTAATTGCATCGCCCGCTAAAGTACAAATACAGGTTTTTGGAAAATTTAAGCTGATAGACATATCAGGTATGAACAGGATTATAGAGCTAAGCCCTAAAATACGAGAGTTGCTGTTGGTGCTTTTGCTGTTCTCAAATAAATATGAAGAAGGTATTTCAACAGAAGAACTCACCATCGTTTTGTGGAACGGTTTCGATAGTAAAAAAGCAACCAATAACCGCAATGTTTCAATACATAAACTTCGAATGAAGTTGAAAGAACTGCCCGGTGTTGAATTGGTTTTTGAGAATAATTTTTGGAAAATGAACCAGGATTATAATTTGGTTCATTTCGATTACCCTTTGTGTTTTGGGCATCTAAAAAAGCTTTCTAACCCGGCTAATCATACCCAACAAATACTTGAGGCATTTTATGCAGTCATTTCAAAAGGAAAATTTCTTCCCGAAGACCAGTATCCCTGGTTAGATGCCTTTAAAGAAAGAGTAGATACAGAGATAATAGAAGCCCTTAATCTCATCGTAGAAAAAAATCAGGAAAATTTTTCCAGAGAAGAATTAATTAATTGGATAGACTTGTTAATGCTGTTCGATCCTATTAATGAGGATATGATTGAAATGTTGATGAAAGTGTTGACTGACAATAAGTTAGCCAGGCATTACTACAATAAATTCTCTCAGGAGTATAAGGTTTATTACGGCGAAAAATTCAGCCCATCCTTTTCCGAATTATTTGATTAGGCTATTCAATTCATGTCTTTCTTACTATTATTAATTGCTTATTAATAGGCTGTTTAATGTTTATTAAGGTATGCAGAAGTATTTTGCTTTAAATTTAAAATTTTAATGCTTCGCCAATTATGAAAAGTCTATTGATTATTATTTGTATTTGTTTTTCCCTTCCCTCCATCAAAGCACAATCTTTCAACCCAAAGTTTTTTTGTTTCTCTGATGCCTTCTCGAGGTCAGAATATGCGAGTGATCCGGTAGCGCAGGCCAAACTTTTAAAAGAACTTGGTTTTGATGGCATAGAAATAAGTGCAGGCGCTCCCGAACTAAACGATAAAAAACTGGAAGCTTATCATTCGCAAAATTTAAAAGTGTTTATGGTTTGGGCTAAAGTAGATTTGGAAGCCAAGGAAGCAATTGATCCTCGATTGTATGATTTAGTTCCTAAATTAAAGGATAAGGGTGCTACCGTTTGGGTTCATATTTATAGTAAAAGCCGCGCCCCGTCAGATCCCACTGGCGATTCTATTTGTATTTCGATACTTCAGAAACTTGCTGATTATGCAGACGATTATGGTGTAAGAGTAGCACTTTACCCACATCAAAGTGATTGGCTAATTAAGGTTGGTCATGCTGTTGAGTTAACCCAAAAAGTGAACAGGCGTAATTTAGGTGCGGTATTTAATCTGTGTCATTACCTTAAACTGGAAGACCGGGCTCAAATGGAAACAGAACTTACCAAGGCTGTTCCCTACCTGTTCTCAGTATCTATAAACGGAGCCGATGATGGCGACACCAATAAAATGGAATGGGATCGTTTGATTCAGCCTTTGGGAAAGGGCTCATTTGATGTTTTAAAAGTACTCGAAATACTGAAAAAAAATGAGTATGAAGGGCCAATAGGCTTACAATGCTATGCGTTAAAAGAAAAGCCAAAAGATCATTTGACAACATCCATGGCAAGCTGGAAAAAATACATGAAGAAACTAAGGGGTAATTAAGTATTGTCTTATTAAATTGTATAACATAAGAATCATGTTTTTAAGCAGAAGAAAATTTTTACGCAATTCAGGGCTAATTGCAGGCGGTGCAATTGTATCACCCTTAGTAATAAAAGCCAGTGCATTTGGAGCAAACGATAAAATAAGCCTTGCAATGATTGGTACCGGTAGCCACGGAATAGGCTGGAACCTTCAACCTTACTTAAAACTTGATGAATGTAAGGTAGTTGCGGTATGTGATGTGGATTATGAGCATGCCCTAAAAGCAAAAAACATAATTGACCTGCACTACGGCAACCGGGACTGTAAAATTTACAACGATTTTAGAGAGGTGCTTCTAAGAAAAGATATCGATGCGGTACAGATTTCTACGCCGGATCATTGGCATGTACCAATGTCGGTACTTGCTATTCAGGCTGGTAAAGATGTTTGTTGCGAAAAACCCACCCAAACCATTGAGCAAGGTAGAATTTTGTGCAATGTGGTAGCTAAGTACGATCGTATTTACCAAACAAGCCTGGAGGATCGTGCCCTTTCGCAATACCTGCGCATGGCCGAGCTCGTAAGAAATGGCCGGATTGGAAAATTACAGAAAGTTGTTTGCGGGCTTTTGAGCGGCCCGGTTAAAATCAGGCCCGAAGACCTTGTAGTTCAGCCGGTTCCAGCAGGGTTTGATTATGATTTATGGTTAGGTCCTGCTCCCGAAGCTCCATATTTCCCCGGTCGTTGCCATGGTAAATTTCGTTTCAATTTTGACTATTCTGGTGGCAATATTGCCGATTGGGGTGCCCACATGATGGATACAGGCCAACGTGCTAACGGAACTGAAAAAACAGGCCCTATTTCAGTGGATGGAAAGGGCGTTTTTTCTACTGGCGCTTACAATACTGCCGAAACCTATAATCTTACCTACTTATATAAAAATGGTGTGGTGATGGACGTACATTCAGATAGCAGGGAAATAGTTTGCCAGGGAACTGACGGATGGCTTAAAATAAGCGGTTGGGCAGGTCCACTCGAAGCTAGTTCAATGGAAATTCTTCATTCAGAAAGCAAACCGGCTGACACCCATCTTTCAACAGCTCCAAGCGAACATGCAAACTTTATTAAATGCATCAAAACCCGGGAGGAACCTTTTCATCCTGTAGAAGATCTTCAACGAGTTTCAACCATGGCTCACATGGGAAATATATCTATGCTTTTAGGTAGAAAACTTGACTGGGACCCGGTTGAGGAAGCGTTTATAAACGATAAAGAAGCAAATGAAATGCGCAGCAAGGAAGAGCGCGATCCATGGAAATTAAAAAAACTGGTTAAATAACTAAAAGAGTAAATTAATCAGATGAAATGAATTACCGCAATTGTTATTTTATCATTAATCAGTTAGGGATTTTTTTCTGTTTCGGACACCAAATAGATCCTACACAAACAAACCCCGTTGCACTTGTAGTAATTTCCGATGCCTTTGCCATTGTTTTACATCATCCCGATGTATACAAACGCTATGTCGGACTGTTTGCGCCAATAGGTATCACGTTTGCGAACCAGATAAAGTACCTTTTTTTGCTCTATTAAAGATTGTTTTCGGGAAAAGGCTTAACGGAATCTACACTTGTTGGTTTAAAATAGTTTTCGGCTGAATCGTACTTTGATGTACATCAAAAAGCCTTGTGAATAACTACGTAGTAAACGGAAATTAGCTTCAATGGGCTATGTTTGCAGATTTCAGCATCCAGAAAATAAAATCTCGAGAAATGTATATGTTTTATCACTCCGATGGGTTCTGACAATTTTATATGCATCTACAATGCAAACCTTTAAAAATTTAAATCATTATAAATCTCAAGTTACCTTCTTAAAGAAACAATCAAAAACTAGAACTATAAAATGAAAAAATTATTAATTACAAGTATTATCCTGATTGCAACGCTGAGTTGCTTTGCCCAAAACAACCTGGTGCAATACATCGATACCAAAATTGGAGTTATTGACACTCGTACAAGCAACTGCATCATAGGCCCACAACTTCCCTATGGTAGCATCAACCCTTCACCACAAACTACAGATGGTGGCATGGGCGCATACAAACCGAACCAGCCAGTGATTGGGTTTGGACAAATGCACGTCAGCGGCACAGGTTCGAGTAAATATGGACACTTTTTGGTATCGCCACAGGTAGGGCTTGCCGTGGGTAAAGGGCTTCACAATTCGCCTGCGTCCAACGAAATTACCACCGCCTATTATTACCAGGCCAACTTGGACAGATACGGCATCGTGGCTGGAGTAGCACCTACGCACAATGCCGCTTTGTATGAATTTACCTATCCCACCACCGACAGTGCCTTTGTGGTTATTGACGGAACACAAACCATCAAGGATGTCGTATCAAGCACGTGGTTCAACTACACCGTTATACAATCCGAAATAGAAGTGCTTCCCAATAAAAAACAAATCCGAATTGCGCTCAATTGCAGAGGCGGATGGGGAGCAGGAGCGGGTCCTAACAAAATCTATTTTTTAGCCGAATTTGAAAAACCGTTTGCCGAGTTTGGCGTATGGAAAGATGCCGAAGTGAAAACCGGAAGATACACGATGTCCATCGATGAAAACTCAGGACAACGTGTGGGTAGTTTATGCCGCTTCTCAACGACCAAAGGCGAAAAAATACGCATGAAAGTAGCCGTTTCATTTACAGGATTTGACATTGCCGAAAAATTTATACGCAACGAACTGACCAATTGGAACATCGAAGATGTAAAAAAAGCGGGCATGGCTGCATGGGAAAAGAAACTGAGTACCATCAAAATAGAAACGCCTTCCGAAGAACAAAAGAAAATTTTCTATACCGCCATGTATCACACCATGGTGCAACCGCGTAATCGCACAGGCGACAACCCCAATTGGAAAAGCGACCAACCGTATTGGGATGATAATTTTGCTATTTGGGACACTTGGCGATCGGTCTATCCGCTGTATGTGCTTATTGACCCCACCGTGGTTCGCGATAACATAAAGTGTTTTATCGACCGCTTTAAGCACAACGGAAGAGTACGTGATACTTTTGTGGCAGGACTTGACAAGAATGAAGAACAAGGTGGAAACGATGTGGATAATGTTATTGCTGAAGCCATTTTGAAAGATGTGCAAGGTTTCGATATAAATGAAGCTTACGCTTTGCTGAAAAACAATGCAGACAAAGAACGGCTTGGACTTGTTGCTTACAATACCAATAATCCTATTTTTATCGCCAACACAAGTCGATATAAGGAATTGGGCTGGATACCAGAGAGTATTAACAGTAGTTCAATGAGTATGGAATATTCGTACAACGATTATTGTGTGGCTCTTATAGCTAAAAAGTTAGGCAAGACGGCTGATTATGAAAAATACCTAAGCCGCAGCAAAAAATGGACAAATCTTTGGAATACAAACATTGAAAGCGATGGTTATAAAGGCTTTATTGATGGGCGCAGAGCTGATGGAACGTTCTTAGATCAAGATGCAAAAAAATACGGAAAATCGTGGACAAACGTCTTTTACGAAGCTAGTTCATGGACATATAGTTATTTTGTCCCACACGAAGCCGAAAAACTAATCAGCCTGATGGGTGGAAATGAAAAATACGCGGAACGCCTTGCCCATGCCATGGACAACAAATTGATTAATATTGGCAATGAACCTGCTTTCTGGATTTTGCGCTCATTCAGCCATGCAGGCAGACCTGACTTGACATCGAAATGGGTTCATTGGATGATGAAAAATAACTATGATATAACAGGTTACACAGGTAATGATGATACTGGAGGGATGTCCTCGTGGTATATTTTTTCCGCTTTGGGCTTTTTCCCAAATGCTGGACAAGATTACTATTACCTGAGTGCTCCGCTTTATAAAAAAACAGTGATGACTTTAGGTAATGGCAAAACACTCACCATAACAGCTCCCGATGCGTCGGAAAAAAACATATATGTGAAATCTTGTAAAATAAATGGAAAGGTGTGGAAAACATCCATGTTCAACCACAAGCTTATTGCCAACGGCGGAACCATTGAGTTTGTGCTATCAGATCAGCCTGGCAAATGGGGTCAATAAAATCTAATGACACCCAATGTTTATGAGATAGAAAAGAATATTTTCAAAATATTCGTGACTCGCATAAATCAATTTTAGTTTAACCACTTCTATTTTGACGTTCATGCGTGGGATGGTAAGAATGAGTAGGTAGTAGATGGAAATCGCTGCCACCAACTATATCTGGGAATTTTTGGCTTTGCGAAAAAGCCTGCAAGCTAAAAATGTAAAATCTCTAAAACAATGAACAAGATTTTTCAATTCTATTTAACTTACGAAAAATATAATTAATAGAAGCTGTAATGAACAATAAAAATTTCCAATGCTTAATAACGAGGTCGGTATTATTGTACAAGGCCTTTCATAAAACGGTATTACTTTCCGGATTTGTTTTAATAGCTGTTGTCAACACAAATGCACAATCTACAGTACAATCTACATTAGATAACTTATCAAAAGATAGTAACTCAGTAGGCCAAGCTGCAGAAACAACCTTTTATCTCCCTGATTGCCAATCTCAAAAAAAGGAACACTTTGTTTATCGGATGCTGATTGGAAAAATTTTCCTGATCATCCGGGATTGTTTACCAGCAAAAAACGCCTCACTTCGTTGAAAATGCAAAAAGACACAACCAATAAAAATCATTTTATACTTCTCAAAAGCGGAGCGGAAAAACACTTGATTGCAGAAAAACTGGTCTATCCTAATGGGAAAACTTTTAAATTTAAAGCCAAAAGAGAGGCTCAGGGTTTTATTCTTGCTTTGGCTCATAGTTATCATATTTTCGGCGATAAACGCTACTTAGCTCGTGCAAAAGCAGAATTAATGCAACTGGCAGAACTGCCCGATTGGTGTCTATCGCATTTTATTGATGTGGGGGAAGCCTTCCTTGCTGCTGGTTTAGGACTAGATTGGTTGTATGATGAATTAACTGAAGAAGAACGAGTAAAAGTTGAGCTATCAAAAGTAAAAAACGTACGGGAACCCTCACTGTACTTTAACGAAAACGAATTGGGCGAGGAATTGACAGGGAATTTTAACCATAACCCGGTAAATAATTGCGGGTTAACAGTTGGGGCGCTTGCTATCGCCGAGCGTGAACCCCTGCTGGCAAGTAAAATACTAGGCCGTGCAATTAAATTACTGCCAATTGCCGCGGCACCCTACGCCCCTCATGGGACGTATCCGAAAGGCGCAACTTACTGGTTCTATGGAACCAAGTTTAATGTTCCGGCATTGGAAGCACTTCGTTATTTTTTTGGGGTTTCTCGCGGACTTGAAAAATTCGCTGGCTTGTTAGAATCAACCGACTTCAAGACGCGGATTGTCGGCACCACAGGGCGATACTATAATTTTGGCGATGCATCTTCCGCACCGTTTACCGAAACTGTAAAGCGTTTCACTTCAGAACCTGTTATGGTTTGGAAAGCCAATAAAAGAGGTCAAGGCAATAATGCGGAAGTTGAAATAAAAAGTTTGGCAAAAGCTAAGCCTATGCTGGAAGGTGTTGATGGAGATAAAAACCAGAGGCGCCCGAGCCGTCATTTGGCTTTGGAAGTATTATGGTGGAATCCAACATTACCACCTGCCGGCAAATTTAATAAATTGCCCTTACACTGTACAGCCAGCGGAGGCTTAATGACGTTATGCGTAATGCGCTCAATGTGGGATGATACTTCGGCTTCTTTTATTGCCATAAAAGGCGGAACACCCAATAACTCTCATAGCCAAATGGATATTGGAAGTTTTATTCTTAAGGCCGACGGTATTCGCTGGGCACTGGATATGGAGGGTGAAAGCTATGATAAAATGCGAGCGGCCAAATTGGATATCTGGAACTAAACCCAGAACAGCGACCGCTGGACAACTTTCAGAGCAGGACATGAATCGCAAAACTTATTGCTTTTTAATACCGCAAGGCAAGAAGTTGCGGGCTTGGCGCAAATCCGGGAATTGTATAACGAAAACAGTGCAATGGGTAACGTAGTAGATCTTACATCACTTTACACATTACAAGTTAAGAAAGTGAGTAAAGCTGTAAAACTACATCCAAGCCGTTCAATTACAATTCAAGATGAATGGACAAACGGTGTGAAAACTTCCTTTCAATGGGTAACAGTGGCAAAAGCAACCCTTCAGGTTGACGGCGTTTTGCTTGAGCAAAATGGTAAATCATTAAAGCAAAAGATAGAAACAACTGATTCTACAACAAAACCTGTAATTGTAATTGAAGATCTTTTAAAAGAGAAAAATCCTCAGGATTTTGATGACCAGGGTGTAAGCCGTATCATTTTCAAAGCAAAGACACCAGCCAATAATGCTTTCAGTCGGAAAGTATCGGCTATTCCTTTATTTTAAATGTACACTACAAAAATATGATTTAATTAGTGATCAGTGTTTATGACAGGAAGAATCTTAAAAAACAATAATGGAAAGTAAACCATCATGACTATGCCGCTCTCTAAACAGGATGAATACTTACGATAGCCTCTTAGCAATTAAAAAAACAAATTTTATTATGATAAAAACATACACATTACTCATTAATTTTCTTTTTTTAGGAACGTCAGCCATTATTGCCCAACCATATGCTTAATGGGATGAAGCAACATTAAAATTGAACAATGGAGTAGTTGAAAGAACCATTATATGCCCGGAGATAAGGGAATTTTATAACCTCAGTGTATAAACCGGTTAAAGGGGAATTTAAATACCTGCTACCTGTAAATACCGACTTCCAATTTGAAATGAACGGCACCACTTATTCTGGTAAAGGTAACTGGATGCTTAAAGAGGTAATGAAACATACCGATGCTAAATCTGGTGATGGTGCTGCTGTAACTATATTGAGTGAAGATGAAAAGGTAGAACTTACCCTGCAGTTTTTACTATACCCCAACTTACCCGTAATTCGTAAAAACCTGATCATAAAAAACCTTTCAAATGAAACGGTGCAATTAGAATCCGTAGATATAGAAAAATTTGATTTACCTGGTTATTGGCCCGCCACCTTTAGTTGGGTTTGCCACGATTATGGAATAAGGCGCTCTATTGGACCATACGATGGAGATATGCAAGATGCGTTGGTTACCGTTCACAACAGCGATTGGCGGCAGGGTATTGTAATTGGCAACGAAGCCTCAGGCGTAATGAAACATACTTCAGTGTTTTGGAATGAACTGGCTATTAATATTGGGCTTACCCATAAAAATGCCCGTTTCCCTTTTAAAAAGTATATTCAAAAAGGAGAAGGTTTTGCCACGCCGCAGGTATTTACCATGGGGTATAATAACCATAAAGATCCCAATGAAATGTTGAATACCGCAAGGCCGGATTTTGTGCGGAAACACATGGGTATTCGTCCTTCAGAATTAAAACAAAAGCCAACATTTATATACAATACATGGACGCCTTTTGCCAAAAAAATTGATGAAAAGCTAATTATGGAGTTGGCAAAAGCAGCGGCTGATACAGGTATGAAAGAGTTTGTAATTGATGATGGAAGGCAGGACACTTATGGCGACTGGGGTATTGACCAAAAAAAAATTCCCCAATGGGTTAAAACCGGTTGTGGATTACATTAAGTCATTGGGTATGAAACCTGGCTTATGGGTAAGTATTGGTACTGCCGATCCCAACAGCAAGATTTATAAACAACACCCCGAATGGTTTGTAAAAGATAAAAATGGTAACCCAATTTCATTGGTAATATATGATCCAGATAAGTATACCGCTTGTTTTAGTACCGAATGGTATGGCTATATAAAAGGAGTGCTCAATAAACTAATTGGTGAATATGGTTTGGAATACCTCAAATCAGACTTTTCGGTGGTAACAAGCCCGTACAGGTTTGATATTGCCGAATCTGGTTGTTATGCTACGAACCGCCCGGGGCATAAAGATCATTCTGAATCATTATACGCCAATTACGAACCCATGTGGAAACTCTTTGATGAGCTGCATCAATTTAAACCTGAATTGTTTATAGATTGCACCTTTGAAACTTTAGGAGGGTTACAATTGATTGACTATGCTATGCTAAAACATGCCGAAAGAAACTGGTTATCAAATTACAACGGGCCGGATTCTAAAATAGATCTGCGTATCCGCAATATGGCTTGGTGGCGTTCGCCGGCTGTTCAGGCAACGGCATTAGTCATTGGAAATCCTGAAATGCAGGATTCCGGATAGGTTTTGCATATTAAATCGTTAGCCGGAGCATTACCTATTATGTTAGGCCATCCCCAAAAATTAACCCCCACAGATTTAAAAAAATACCGGGGTTTTGCAGCTTGGCTCCAATTGATGGATAACCATTATGAAATAATGAGTTTCAGGCAAGATTTAGATGGATTTGGTGAACCTATGGAGGGTATGTGGGATGGCTTTCAACGCATAAATACAGAAACTAACGCTGGTGGTATTATTGGTGTATTCAGGCATGGTGCAGTAGAGAACAACAGACTTGTTATTGTATATTACCTGCAACCGGATAAAAAAAACTTTGTAAAAGATATGGAAGGTAAAGTAATAGCAAAGCAAACAGGTAATTCATTAAAGATAAAAGAATTTGAAGTGATGCTGAAAAACATCTATGACGGAGTACTTTACGAACTAAGTACGGAATAAAATTTTATTTATATATTACCTGTCTATCTTAAAAATTATATAGTTTTGAATAATGTTGGAGTAAATAAAGATACTTTTGTGAAATCAAATTCTCAGCTTAAAACTGAAAGCTTCCGATGAAAAAAATATTTATTTGTGTTTTATCGCTTATTGGAACCAACTGCCTGCTTGCTCAAACTCCATTGTGGCAAGGCAAGGGTAGAATTGCTATAAGTGCCGATGGCAATGAACATGATCATGACGATTGGGGAGGGACTCCGTTGGCACTCGCTATTATTGCTGCTAAAGGTTTGCAAAATAATCTGAGC
>Ga0105045_10002415_pt1 | contig 15735 bp, 13 predicted proteins | sample MAT02_FD_78089 | JGI IMG/M metagenome (GOLD analysis project Ga0105045, IMG submission 78089) | Freshwater microbial communities from Lake Fryxell liftoff mats and glacier meltwater in Antarctica - MAT-02 (megahit assembly) | ecosystem: Environmental > Aquatic > Freshwater > Ice > Liftoff...
CTCTAATTTACTGGCACTCGATTGCTTCAGTTGCGTTTCAGATAATGAATTTGGTCGTGTCCATAATACCAAAAAGCAATTTTCGGTAGAGCAAAACTTTGATAGATGATTAATGCGTTCTTCAAACAAATCGGCCAAATTCATTCTTAAGCGTTCGCAGGTTGCCATAGCAGGGCGAAAAATATCACGAATTTCGTCCTTCACTAGGTCTTTATCATAATGAAAATAAAACTGTACTGCATGCCCTGGGCGGGAGAGGGCAGGAGATAAGGTATTAATTAATCCTTTGTGAATTTTATCGAATTCTTGTGGGCCAACTAATTCGGTAGAACCATGTAATCGTATAATGGACACAAGCGAACCGTCTCTTGAGACTAAAGTATGGCGGCTATCAGCCGTTTCAATGGTGCAAAAATGATCCGACGTTTGACCGAGGGATGATCCTAACCAAGCAAGCAAGGAATCGATGTTATCTACCAGCGAATCAACAAACGTCCTCATGAATCCTCTCTTAATCTAGATCTTTTAAGCCCAACTCTTTGCATGAGTTACCACTCTGGAGACTATATGTGATATTTCAATAAAATAAATAAAAACAAACCCAACAACTGCAAGTAAAGCACATTCAGTAAAACGTAAGCGTTGCTCTTTACTGTAATGTAGATGCCAAAAACCCCAAATTCCGAACCCTATTGCTAAGAAACCAAGCAGCTTTATCGATTTAATGAGCACATCTTGCGTTTCTTGCCATCTTTCAAAATTTGCTAGGGGGAGATAAGCAATCAGTTCTAAGGCTTCGGCACTTAACGTTAAAGCAAATAACGTCGTTAACGAATAGTGAAAAGTGCTTGGGAATAACGTTAGAATGCCGCCAATCACTTGTTCTGTTCTAGATTTTTGATAAGCACCACGCACCAGTAGCGTAAGGCCTAGTGCCATCAGTACAATTGCGGTAACTCGCCCCACACTGAGGCCAGCTACCAAATGCTCGTAATTATCGCCAAACATAGGTGTCCTTTCCTAAACGTTTGCCTTAGCGCAAGTTTACACCTGAGGAGGTGACGACTACGCCATTGCCAGCGTCAATTTTTAACACTTTGCCATATTCCCCCACATTATCACCCTCAGTGACGGTAATAGTTTTACCGTTACCAGAACGTAACCAAGCGCGACCTGGAATAATGGCGTACACACTTAATGTTGGATTAGCACTTTCCGTTTTATGGGAAGGACGCTTTTTGGCCGCGGCTTGGGCTTGTTGCTTTTCACGTTCATCGTGAATCGTTTTTAATTGGACCATAAGTTCTTGAACAGCAGCATTTAAAGAGGCTAAATCATTTTGCAATTTATTCATGCCCGCATTCGCTTGAGCGGCATTTTGGCTTGCAGTACTGATCTCTTTTTCTAAATTACTAATTCGTTGTTTAATAGCATTATCTTGCTCTTCTAATTTCTTTTGCAGCTTAGTCAAAGTATCTTCGGTCGCAACGATATCCTGTGGGAGAATATTATTTTGTGCATCCATCACGGAAGGCAAACTAGATTGCGGCGCTATGGGTTCTAGTGTGGGCGCTGGGGTGGGGGCAGTAGCTTCCACTTTAGGTGCAGGCTTAGCAGTAGTCTTTGTTTCGTCTTTGGGATCTGTCATCATCCCAACCACTTTCCAGCCCACAAATCCAACAACTGCCGTTGCTATAATAATAGGCAATAGCATGCTTTTGCGGGTTTCTTTCACAACCGGTTCCGCTTCATCACCTTCAGTTTCGAATTCCTCGGGTGCTAATGCATCTTCTTCACCAGGCTCAGTTTCAAATTCAAACTCTTCTTCAAAGTCATCAAGATGATCTTCTGGTTTATTGTCTTTTTTGTCATCATTCATTTTTAGATTAACCCTCTTCCGTAATCTCAACATCTGACAAGAATAAAAGCCCTAGTCCTGTACCCTGATCAACGGTGACCGTGTAAGGGGTGTTAAAAATAGGTTTAAGCTGACCTGCCCAAGCTGTACCGACTTCACCTAAAGCAGCTAAAAACTTTTCCTGGTTATCTAATTGTGGTGTCGTTGTGGTGGTTGTGCCTGTTAATGGCGAAGTTGTCGTTGTTCCTTGGTTCGTTATGGCTTTGCCGTAACCTGCAATGAAAGAGGAGGCAAATAATGAGCCGTAACGCAAGAAATAATGATGGTCTACATCCGATGCGAGCGCCGTTCTTGCTGTATCTGGATCAATCGCAACAGCTTGTACACTAAGTGATTTCGCTTTTTTAGGTAATGACATGGTGCTAAATTGCATAATGACTGATTCTTGATAATCAGCATGCGTAAAGGCACCAACGACTTTACCACCTTGAAATTTACCACTGACAATAGTAGCCAAGATGGGGCCTTTTTCATCACTATTGACAGAAGTGTCAAGTACAGCAAACAACACGGTGCCTGCTTTAATGTAAGCTTTAGGCTTAGTCAGCGTACCAACCACTCTGTTGCCAATAACCCGCGTTTGATTGGTGGAATTTTGTGTTGCTTTACCTTGCGTAGTGGTTAAACCGGTACCTGTGTTGGGTTTGTAAGGTTTAGAAGCCAATTCACCTTGTACATAAGCCTGCACGGGCGATTTACTCCATTCGTTATAAGCGCCTTGCGTATAACTTTTCATTTGAGCAGACGTTGCTTTAACTGAAGCATCATAATTTTTTTGTTCAGTTTCAGCTAGACGGCGCTGGCGTTCGAGTTCGTCTTTGCGTTCCTTTTCGATACGAACTTTATCGAGTCTGTCGCGCTGTTCTTTGAGCCTTGCTTCTTGTTCTTCTCGTTCTCTTTCACGAGCCGATTTACCAACAAAACCGGCACTGGCTAAACTACCTTCTTCGGCTTGACCAAATTGCAATTTGTTTTGTGTGCCCTGCTGTTGGCTTTTAAGCGCATTTTCTAGTGAATTCGCATCGCCCCTATTGTCATCTTCTGCAACGGCACCGATGATGGTTGGGATAGCGCTGGTTTTTTTCTTTAGGGCCTCTTCAGCACGCTTTTGGTTATCAGCAACTTGTAGTTCTTTATATTGTTCTGAAACAACACTGCCAGGTGTTGCTTTGATTTGAGGGGGTACGCCAACAGCTTGAGAACCTTGCTTAGCAAGGACATCTTCGTTTTCACCACTGTTGCGCATGATTGCGACACTCACGCCAACCACAATGACAGCGCCGAATAAAATAACAAATGTTCGCGTCTTGGAGTTCTTCAATCCTGCGAGCAAATTTGACGGTTTTTTTGCCATAACTTTATAACCCTGAAAGTTTAATGTCGATGGTTTTACCATTTTGAGATGCTAAAATCGAAGGCGTTAGCATCAGCTCGTATACGTGTGTGCCATCAGGACTCGACACAGAGGAAACCCAAGCAGGGGAGAGAACTGTTAACTTACTTCTGAAGTATATTTTATTGTCAACTACCCACGCCTCGCCAGGTCCACCCGCTACATGTAATTTAATACTACCACGAGGAGGTACGCCGTCTAGCAAATTCATTAGTAATGGGTTTACATTCGCGTTAAATGAGGTATCGACGATAACAGGTTTTGCATCTGGACCACGGCTAGGAATTTGTAAATCCACTCTGAAATCGACGTTCTTCTGACCTGCTACCAAAGTTAGCATGATGGGGGTATCTAGACCCCATAAACGGATGGCTAAGTTACCATGCGCATAAGGTTTTATACTTTGGATAAAAATAGTCGACCCTTTATGATCCCATTGGATGTTAAAGGTTTGTGGGTCACCAATGCTGTAGGCAGTTAAAGGCCAGGGTGAACCCGATGAATCAGAAAAGTTAATAGAGGTCACAAAGCCTGCTGCGAGTCTGATAATCGGCGTATCGCTGCCAGGGTCAATATTGACGCGTTCAGATCGAATATTTGGCGTAGGCGAGGCATTAGGCGGCGTTGCTTTTGCTTGCAATGTTTTATCGTAATATTTATGAATTTTTGTGATTTGATCAGGGCTCATGGGTAAAACTTCATCGATCAGTAAACCAAAGGCTTGATCTCGCTGTAGTTCAACAGTCGATTTTTGCGGTTGGCCAGGTGCTTGTGGCGCAGCCGAGGCTGAAGACATTGATTTTCCAGCCAAAGCTGCGGCGTTCTCTTCGGATTGTTTGGACGCTTGAGTTTGCTGGAAACTTTTGGCAATGGCCTGTAGCTGATCCGGGTTTAAATTTTTGGCTTCCTGCAATAATTGCTGAGATTGCGCTGGCGTTAATTTGCTAAAATCCTGCGGAAGGTTAATAGACGCAGGTTGAGTTGGGCTTGCAGGCACCGGCGCCGGATTGGGTGGCGCCGCAGCAGTCTTTGGTGCTGGTGTTGGGTTGTCGTTGCCGCCTACCAGCGCAGCTTCTAATGGCTTCGTTGCCACGAAAAGCAGTAATGTGCAAAGCCTAATTGTGTGTTTCATCTTCTTCTTACCCACTATTGATCCGAGCAGAGGCACCTAACAAGTTAGCATTAACGATTTTCACTTACAACGAAAGAAGCAATAGCAACACCTTTTGGTGATTCTAACGTTGATACGCGGGTAATCAGCATTGTTAGCAGAATTTTTTGGCTAAAGCGTTCGTTCGCACTACGGTATTCTAATTGCATTGGTAATTGAACTGTCCAACTATAAACTCCGGTTGCTGAACCGTCATTTAGTATGCCTTGTTTTAATATAACAGGGGCACCCGTTGGTGTGGCCGAAACAACCATTTGTTTTGATTGTACCGCGTCAAGGTTATTAGAGTCTTTTAGCGCTTTCAGAAAGTATTGATAACCGGTTTTTGTAAAGTAAATACGGATATCTTGCAATGCTTTTCTAAAGTTCACGAAATTAAAAGTGTAGCAAGCTTGGGCTGCATCAGTTGCCCATTGGAGCAAACCGTTGGGGGAAATTCCAGGTTGGCTTAAGGGAATAATAGGGATCAATTTGCCATCATAGGTTGTGGCAAAATATTGCGGTAGTGGTTGATTGCTACGCTCATAGAGGCCCCAATAGGTTAGAGCACCACTAAGGCCAATGAGACCCAAGCAAACTAGCATTAAACGCCGATAGTTATCGCGGTAAAAATTATTACGCAACACTACGAGCTCTAATGCACCCGTATATTTTTTGGTTGGAGCGGGAGCAGCATTAGCTGGTACAGCGGGTTTTTCAGCCTTTGCTTTTGTTACGCCAGTCGATTTGCTATTATCCGTTGCCATTCGCGCCAATTCCTTGATGATTTACCACACAATCCATTCGCTATTTTCGGACGCTTCCTGCCTGTGTAACCACAAAAGAGGCAATGCCGACACCTTTCACTGATTCTGACGCAGGGACTCGCGTAATGAGCAGGGTTAAAACGATTCGAGATTCAATTTTATCCCCTGCGCTTTGATAAGTTAATAACATAGGAAACTGTACTTGCCAAGCATAAAAGCCAGAAGCGAGAACGGCTTCTTTCAAGACTACCGGTGTACTAGTGACTACCGCAGAGACCACCAGTCGCTTACTCACGATCGAATTGATAATACCAGCCGCGTTGATGGCTTGTTTGAAATTATCATATCCGGTTTCTGTAAAAAATACTCGAGCTTTACGAATCACTTCTTGGTAATTGTTAAAGTTGAGTGTATAAACGGTCGTTGCTGCTTCTGATGCCCATTGCAATAGGGCTTCGGTGTTTAAATTGGGTGCACGCAGTGCCCGCAAGCGGATTAATTTATCATTGCTGCTAACAGCATAGAAAACAGGAGAGTCTTTATGGGTACGCGCGTAAAAATCCCAAGCAAACAACGCCAGACAGACACCCGTTAAAATTAATGAGCTCAGTAAGATAGTTGAATAAAAGGGATCGGCTTTAAGCATACTGCGAGAGAAAATAACACTTTGTGTCGTTTTCCCGGTTTGTGCTGGGTGTAGCGATTTTGGCTCAGGCGAAATGGGTTTGTGTCCTGAATCAGAAGCGCTTGAGCTCATTTACGCAATATCCTTTTGGTAAACTTAGTTCTTAAGACAATTAACATACCACTTATATATTGAGTATAACATCGAAAATTCACAGTACCTACAAATCATCGATTTTTGTTGTAAGTCCAAGATCGGGCTGAGCGGATGTTTCCAGCAAAAAATGCGCGTATCCATCGAAGAAATACCGGCATAGTGAATCCAAATTTATTCAAAAGCATGAAAAAGGCGCAAATGCTGACGGCTAATAAAAATGTCCATAAACGGATATGTAATAAAAAAACGAAAAGGGGGATGGCAGAATAGGCATCAACCATAAAGAACATTGGGGTTCTTGCGGAGTCTCGCCAGTGGGCTGTATCAGGATGACGCATGTAATTCTCCTCGCTCTTCGCATTCGAATTTTATGCTTTATGAGCTTAATTTGTTATCGATTTAATGAACACCTGCATCACGATCGGCATTTTTAGAGCCTTGTGCCATCAGATTATAGGTTCGTTCTGAAATTCTGCCTTCATCAAATTTTTTCTTGGCATCCATTAGCATGGTTTGTCCGCGTTCTTTTAATAGTTGACGTGTTCTATTCGCTAACATCTCAACTTCTGTATTAACTAAAATGTCACGAATTTCTTCATCGAATATCAGGTATTCTCGCAGCGCAACACGTTTTAAGTCGACAGTTGGTACCAATTTTTGCCAAATTACCATGCGCAAGGTTTCGAGAATATCGAGTGCACGACCATGGCGTTCTTCTGCTGGGAAGGTTGAGATCATCCGTCTGACGCAGTCCGCAACGCCATTACTATGTAAAGTTGTGTAAACAGGGTGACCTGTTAGTGCGGCGTCAATTACCGCAGCAATCGTTTCTGCATCCCGCGCTTCACCCACCAGAATTAAACCGGGTTTACGACGCAAAGCATTGCGTACGCCATCGGCAAAAGAGGGTAAATGCTTGGGGATTTCTGTTTGGCTAATGATAGAAGAAGGCTTAGGTACATTATCGTAAACGAATTCGATGGGTGCTTCGTAAGTGACAATTTTGCGGTTGCCGTCTTCTTGGCTCATGATTTCGCGGATAATGCCGGCTAACAGCGTACTTTTACCAGAACCGGTTGAGCCAGTGACAACAACGGTGCCTTGCATCGGTGCCATATTGGCTCTAATAATAGCATCCACATCCATTGTATCCAAAGACGGTGGTTCTGAAGGAATGGTTCGGCAAGTGATTTGGATACCGTCATGCCCTTCAACTTGGCAAGCGGTAGCATTAATACGAAAGCGAAATCGTTGACCTCTTTCTGGGCGTACTTCAAAGTGGGTATCAACGTCTCTACCCGAAGAAACTTGCGTTGTGCCGTTAGGACCATAAATGGCATTTAGCATTTCACCGACTTCAGTTTGCGACATTTTGCGTGCGGTGACTGGATAGAGTCGGCCATAAATTTCGGCCAAAATCTGTGAATCGGTTTGAATAGTGATATCAGAAGCATTATGGGCAGTGCAATGTAGTAGCACGCGTTCCATATCTTTAATCGTGAAACGCGCAGGTTCCTCGGGTATCAAATAATCTTTATTCATAATGATTACCTGTTTTCGGGGGTAATTTGCGTGTTCCATTCATTACCCGCGGTTATGAATTGCGGTAACGCAGTAATTCTTAACTTGCGATCATTGATGGCCATTTGTGAATCACCGCCGGTGATACCTAAATTCAATTCAGCAACATAAGGCAAGCTTACCATATTTTGTGCCAGTAAAGTGCGGTACCGCACCATACCTTCGTAATCTCGCTTGAGTCTGCCTAGGCTTTCAGCAAAAATAACATCCGCTTGGGTTAGGCCTGCTTGCCAGCCTTCGTCGACATAACGATCCCACACTTCTTTCTCAGAATCGGTGCGTGGCAATAAAGAGACATCTGGAATGTCAGGGTCTTTATAAGAGAGTAATAAGTACTCGCGCCAGGTGGGGGGCATCGTGACAAAACGGGCCTGCGATTGAATAGAGTAGGTTCTATCTGCTAAACGGATCTCTTCATCTGATAGTTGATCCAGTGTTTGGCGCCCTTCAATTAAAACAGGCGGCAAGACGTTTTGGTCAAGCATCATGGCATGAAAATTATAGATCAGATCCATCTGTCTTTCGTGACGGTAGGTAATGGCATTAATTTGTTTGGCGCGCCAAGCCAGACCGGCTCTTGCACCTGTGCTGAGCCCGGCTTCTCTAAGTGCTTGATAACGTAAACCACTCATTGATGAGTTAGTGCGACTCATATTGTTGGCAGAGTGATATTTATACAGTGTTGAAGTACCTGGGCCTGTTTGGACGCCTGTTGGGCCTGCGCAACTAACACAAACAGTAAAACTGCCAATTAAAAACATACTGCCAAAGGACTGTTTCATGATAGTTCAGATTCCTCTCAATCCAGTAAACATGAGAACCCATTCCGTGGTTCTCTGTTATGAAGCTTTAAACGCGTCATTTGAAGCATAACGTAACTCAATAATTCGACTGGTGGGGTAAACTACCAAGTTTGCGCGCTTACCAGCTTGTAACCCAGTGTCTTTGAGAATGTCAGCAACCATACGCTCGCGCGCCGAGACTGTGATAATTAAAGGAATATGCGGGATTGGTCCTAACACTTTGACGCGATAATTCGTCATTTGGCCAATTCGTTCAAGCAATGGTTCAATTGGGCCAGACCAATCTAAACTAGCGAGTTCGCCCATACCACCTTGCGGCGTGATCAAAATATCAGTGTTAATGGCATTTTTTGCATACACTTCTTGCGTCGCAGCTAATGCACGTAACGAGTCTTCAACAGACATCGCCGATTTCATTAATTGATATTCTACGTCCGAAATTTGATACGTAGGTTTGGGCGAGCAGCCAACCAAGATGGCAGCAAGTGACAGGATGACCAGTGGTTTGTCCATAATACCTCTTAGCCAATAGCAGTTAAACGCCTAGGCGCAAATGGTGATACTGGTTTTGATTATAACTATATTCACGCGGATATACAGCGGTTTTTTCGGAATACAGAATTTTTATCGTGGTAAGAAAAGTGTTGGTTAACTATGATAGAATGATGATAAATTGGTATTAGTAGTCACTGTCAATAAGTGTAAGGGATGACAACAGACCAAACAGGGTAGTTTGTGCATTTGTATAATGCCCAATCGTAATATAGTATGCGGTCGACTAGCTATGCTGATGGTGTAAATGAATAAGCTGTTGAAGCACTGTAGAGGTAAATGAATGTCAGCGGATATCGCCTTACAAATTGCGAACGTGGCCAGAGTGCTTCGTTGTAATTTTACATTACGTGATCAACCTATCGCCATAGAGCAAGTTTTTACTGACACAGGTTTATTGCCGGCGATTTTAAGACGGGCCGATCAGCTCTGCTCATTTTGTTTAGGCTATGGATTAGGAGTCAGTTTCGAAGAATCACAAGGTGCGATGTTAGGGGTTCGGGTAAAATTTGACGATGCAACGCCAAACTCATTACGTATTTTATGCGTAGCGGATGTATTGATTGAGTTAATGCAACATGCACCCTCCCGAGATGTCACGCCCTTAGATGATCTGATGTACGATTAAAGCGGAGAGAGGTTATGTCCAAAGGTGGCGGTGGTGGTCAAGATGCGAATTCCGAAAACTCCTATGCAATGTTGTGGGTGCTCGCGCTTATTTTTGTGTTGGCAGCTGTTATTTGGCACTTCTTTAAAAATCAACTGATAACATTCTTTATTGCCCTCAAAAAATACGAAATTCTCATGGTTAGTTTTTTTATTGACAATGAAAACATGCAAAAAGCCATCCGTTGGACCGAAGCTGCAAATTACACCAACATAACGATGCAAGACGTGACGGTCATTAGCACCTTTATTGGTGAATATCTTAAGTATCCCATTTGCTTTATTTTAGTTGTTATGGGAATCATCATGTTAAAAGGCACGGCGAGTATGCGATATACCAAAGCCTATAACATGGACACCTTAGCTCAACAAGAAAAAGATAATTGGCCGCAAATTTCGCCGGTGGTAGACATCGACTTAATTGCTGAGGACGTGGGCAAAGGGCCTTGGGCCATGTCGATGAATCCAATGCAGTTTGCAAGACACTATAAATTGTTAAAAGTCGAAATGATGGCGGATAGAAAAGCGGCCTGGAAACAAGAAGGGGTAACGAAGGCAACGGTTGTGCGCGATTTGGCGACACAAGCCTTTGCTGCACAACTTGGGCCGCTATGGCAAGGCGTTGATGCGCTGCCCCCCCATACTAAAGCGCTGTATGCAGCGTTTTTAGCACGGGTTGAACATGATACAGATGCTTGTCGAGCCTATTTGGGAAAAATGTCTCGCTCAGCAGCGAAAGGAACCATGGATTATTCCCTGACCGATGAATACATTAAGAAATACCAAAGCAAGGCAGCAGATAAGTGCCAGAAAAAGCATGCTTATGTGTCGACCGTTATGGTGGCGATGTTACAGCTTGCGCGTACCGATGGGGTGTTAGCTTCGGCAGACTTCTTATGGGTAAAACCAATCGATAGACGCTTATGGTATGTTTTAAACTGCGTGGGCAGACAAGTATCTGTACCCGAAATTGCAGGAGTTTATGCACATTACTTTGCCGAACGAGAACTCGGAAGAGCACTCACCGTGCCCATGGTGGATGAAGCCACTAATGCACTTGAAAAAGCGATAGCCAACATTATTTATGTTGCTGATGAAGGTGAAGAAATACCGCAGGCGGAAATGAGTTAAGCTAAGTCTGCACGGAGAACGATAAATTATGAGTATTCGCGGTTTAGAGTCTAAGCACGAGCACGGCGCAAGTGAAATGGCGCGGGATACACGCCCGATTGGTGAGCGTGCAGCTGAGTTTTTCTCCAATCCACTCTATGTTTGTTGTATGTTAGGAACGGGCATTGCGACGATTGTTATGGTGCCTGGCATAGCCGATCTCATAGGTATCATCGGCAGTTGTCTCTTTCTTTACGCCTACACACGTAAAGTTTCCCTACCGGTTAAAATGCCGCTGATTTCAAAATTAGACGATTATAATGATTGTATTCCAGGCACCACCAAACCCCGCAAAGCGGCTGGTATTGCCTTTTTTGGTAATGAAAAAAATACTCAAAAAGAACTTTGGTTTTCTAATGACGATATGCGGACTCACTGTCTTATTTTCGGTTCAACCGGTTCTGGTAAAACAGAAGCACTGGTTTCAATTGCCTTTAACTCATTAGCCCAGGGTAGTGGCTTTATCTACATCGATGGTAAAGGTGACAACTCGTTGTATGCGAAAGTATTTAGCATGGTCAGACGCATGGGGCGTGATGATGATTTACTGTTGATAAACTTTATGACAGGTGCCAGAGACGTTATCGGGGCGCAAAAAACCCGTCTTTCCAACACGATGAACCCCTTTGCCAATGGTTCTTCCAGTATGTTAACCCAGCTGGTGGTAAGCTTGATGGATTCAGGTGGCGGCGGCGGTGACGGTGACATGTGGAAGGGCCGTGCGATATCGTTCGTTGAAGCCTTAATGAAAATTTTGGTGGGTATGCGAGATGAAGGACACATCTTATTAGATGCAAACCTTATTCGTAACTATTTCGCACTTGAAAAGTTAGAACAGATAGTGGTCGACAGACGATTCCCGCTCAATGAACGTGAATCGGTGCCCTTAGATGCCTTAAATGCGGCGTACTTAGATCCTATCGATAACTATGTTTACAACTTACCAGGTTATAACAAATCCAAAAAGGGTAACCAGGCAGGGGAAGTTCGTGAACAGCACGGTTTTATTACCATGCAATTAGGCCGAACCTTCAGCTCATTAGCCGATACTTACTCGCATATTGTGCGTACTAATTTAGCGGAAGTCGATTTGAAAGACGTGGTGTTAAATCGTCGGATCTTGGTGGTGTTATTACCCGCCTTAGAAAAATCACCGGAAGAATTGTCAAACTTAGGTAAAATTATTATTGCCTCGCTAAAAGCGATGATGGCAGCAGGTTTAGGTGACGAAGTAGAAGGTGATTATCGCGATGTGATTTTGCGCAAACCCACTAATTCACCAACCCCTTATGTGTGCATCATGGATGAGTATGGCTATTATGCGGTACCCGGGTTCGCGGTTGTACCAGCTCAAGCGCGATCACTGGGGTTCTCAGCGATATTCGCAGGGCAAGATTTACCTGCGTTCCAAAAAGCGTCTAAAGAAGAAGCGGCATCCATCGGTGCGAACACCAATATTAAAATATGTATGAAGATGGAAGATCCAACCGATACCTGGGAGTTTTTCAATAAAACTGCCGGTGAAACGTACGCCACTTCGGTGAGCGGTTTCCAAGTCAACACAGGCAGTATGTCTAACAACTATGCAGATACGCGGAACGCTTCCGTTGAGAAACGTTCCCGTATCGACCTACTCGATTTGCGCGATCAACGTGAAGGTGATGCGCATATTTTTTATCGCTCGAAGATTATTCGGGCACGGATGTTTTATGCGAACCCCAAACCCGCCAAGAGAATGCAGGTTAACCAATATTTATGTGTTGAAAAACCGAATGCAAACACATTACTCAATACCGATAAACGTATTAGACGCTTTAGCCAAGTATTTTCTGCACCCCAATTCGCTATGGAACCTCCTAGCCCTAATGAAGATATCACGACCATTGCGCAAGCATTAATGTCTTATACGGCGTTGAAGCCGTTTGAACGTAGTATTGCTGCCCTTATTTCAGTGCTTGAAAAAGAAGTTGATAAGCAAAAACAAGTACGAGAAGAAATTGAAGCTGAACAATCACAAGAATTTACCAATGAAGTACACGCGTTTACACCGGTGCATGTGCCAGATTTTGCTGTGGAAATTATTGGTGAAGACGATTTGAAACGCTTTTCTAACCCATTGTTATTACGTGGTAGAACCCGAGAAGCGCTTACCCATATTGAGCGATTAAGTGGACGTGGTGAAGTGGATGCTGCTAAAACAGCCGAAAATATTATTAACGATATCATTAAAGCCACTTATTACCCCCCTAAAGATGTCCTTACACGCGATGTGAAAGGTACATTAGATGCCATTGAACAACTTTATGCCATTTTCATGCACTATACTGGCGGTGCTGGCCAGGTTACCAAAGAAAAATAATCATCTACCCCCCCCAAAAAAAAACCGATACTTTAAGAAACTTATCTGCGGATCCCATTGTCATAACGTTAGAGTGAATGCAAATCGTTTTTGCGTGTAACTGCATCACTTTAAATATAATAGTAACGCTTGAGGAGGTCTGATGGGTGCAAGTGGTCCTGGGGGAAAGGGTACAGATACAACCTCACCTGTAATTAATAAAGCGTTAGCTGATGTGGCGGCTTATGAGAAGAAGAACCCCGGTGTTCAAGAACGCAGTGTCGATCAAGTAAAAGATAATTTAACCAAAATTAACACAGAGAAAGGAACGACAGCCGACGAGAAAACTGAAAAAGCCAAATCGTATTTAACCGAAGAAGCAAGAAATGACAATCCGGTTGCCACTGAAGTGTTACGAAAAATGGAACTCAATGAAGTTGGAGATAAGCACAAGTTAAGCAATCAGCAAAAGCATGAATTAGATGAATTTAACAAGAAGAGTAACCAGGGAAGAAAAAGTCAGCGCTTTGAAGAAAAAGCGGAAGGGGCGGATCAAAAGTCAACTAAAGATCTTTATAAAGAAAGCGGTAAGAACTTTTTAGATAATATCAAGAATATGGAAGTTGCTAAAGACGAAAATGAAGCCTTTGCGCAATTATTAATGATGATATTTGAGTTGTTGTCGCTCCCTACCGCAGGCGGCATGGCTAAAGCCAATAATATGATCATGGAAAAATACTTTGAAACAAGGGCCGATAATTATAATGACCCCTCGACACAAAGAAAAGCCTCAGACAATCTGCAAGACAAAATAAGAGAACTTGAAGATAATATTTTCAAAATTGATAGAAAACAAGTTGGCCTGGATAAAAATGAACGTGATTTTAAGGATCTTGAAAGTGAAAAAAATATGGAAATGGCCAAATTGGATGTTGCCAAAGACTTGCAAGGCAAACTCAACGGCCATTTGGCCAAGATACAAGAGAAAGATTTAGATAAGCGACATAACAATTTAGAAAGTAAAGAAGCGAAGCTTGAGAAGAAAATAGGTGAGATTCAAAAGAAGCTAGCAGATACAGAAAATAAACCGAAGGATAAAAAGGACCTTCAGGATAATTTAGAATTTAATAAAGAAAAGCTTGCAAGCGTTCAAAATGAGAAAGCAGAAATTGAGCGCTTGCAAAAGGGTATGACGGAAAAGCCGGGTAAGCCTTACCGTCACACAACGAATGAGGAAAGAGAAAAATCACTACAAAAGCTTGAAAAAGAGCAAAGTAAGCTTATTAAAAAGAATAAAGTTCGGGAAGCAAGAATGGAAAAAAAACCCGAGAATAGTACTGAACATAAAGATCTGCAAGAAAAGCATAAATTATATGAAGCACGAATTGGAGCGATTGATAAAGAAATTAAAACCGGTGAAGAACAGTTAAAACAAGTTCAAGAGTCGTCACTTAAAAAGCAACAGGCTGTATTAGAAAAAGAACAGGGCAAATTAGAACAGGCTCAACGAGAAATAACGGATCCTGCTGATCTTGAAAAGGCACAGCAGAAACTGGCCGAAAATAAAAAGCAACTAGAAGAAGTAAAAGGCCAACTTAAGCAAATTGAAGAAACGGGTAAACCGATCCGCGCTAAGGGTAATGAGGATAATCAAGTCGCACTGGAAGCCCCTCCTATTCCTGAGAATGAAATCCCTGAAATGGATGATGATGAAGAAGATAATGATGAGAAGGTTCTTGAGGCAAATCAAAATGATGAGGTCGAATTGGACGATGAGCTGGTCCTTGAAGCAGTGGCTCCCCAAAAACCTAAGGACGAAGTTAAAGCTAATGATGATCCAATTGATAACCCTGAAGAAATTGTCAAAGCAGAAGCCGGAGATCCAAAAGCAGACAAGAAAGCGAGTAAAGAAGATGGCTTAAATACTTCGGATAAGGCAAGGCTGGCTTCTTTTCGAAAAGACAATGATCTCGAAGGCAGAAGAGATGAGTATGAAGGCAAAGCAGAAGCTGCCAATGAAAAATCTTCGAAAGATCTTTATAAAGATAGCGGCAAGCAGTTTTTAAATAATATTAAAAATGCGGAAACACCGAAAGATGAATATGAAGCGTTTGCGCAATTGTTGATGATGGCATTTGAATTGCTTTCGCTACCCACTGCGGGTGGTATGGCTAAAGCAAACAATGTGATCATGGAAAAATACTTTGAAGGACAAGCGGATAAATTTAATGATCCTTCAACTCAAAAACAATCACTTAAAGCACTCGAAGATAGCAAAGATGATACGTTAAGTAAAATATTTCAACTGCAAAAAGATCAAGTGGGTCTTGATAAAGGCAGTCGAGAATTCAAAAATAATGCAAAGAAATTAAATTACCAAGAAGCTAAATTAGAATTAACGAACAAGTTAATCAGTAAAACAGAAAATAATTTAAAACATGTACAACAGCAAGGTTTGGATAGTGCCGAAAAGAATCTCGGATCACAAAAATCGCATCTTGACTTAAAGCACTCAAAACTCGAGGAGAAGAAGACTAAGCTTGAAGCTGAAAGAGCAGACTTAGAAACACAAAAGCAATTACTTAAAGTAGAGAAAGATGAACTGCTAAAAAAACA
>Ga0105045_10002417_pt1 | contig 15725 bp, 15 predicted proteins | sample MAT02_FD_78089 | JGI IMG/M metagenome (GOLD analysis project Ga0105045, IMG submission 78089) | Freshwater microbial communities from Lake Fryxell liftoff mats and glacier meltwater in Antarctica - MAT-02 (megahit assembly) | ecosystem: Environmental > Aquatic > Freshwater > Ice > Liftoff...
CAAAATAACTTGAAACCCCCGGTCAAGGATAAAGCCCTGTTGGCGGTCGCTACGAACCCTTCCGCCGACCTCGTCTGCGGAATCGAGAACGCAGTATTCGGCACCTGCTTCGTGGAGCACCTTGGCGCATGTCAACCCGGCAAGGCCAGCTCCGATGACAGCGATCATAATCTCGGGCTCAGGCGTTTTCTTCGAAGCGACCGATCTTACGGAATTTTTCGTATCGCTGTGCCAGCAACCTGTCGGTTGGCACTTTCATGAGTTCCTTGAGAGCCGCGGACAACGCTTCTTTGAGGGCCAGCGCAGCCGCCGAGGGATCCCGATGGGCTCCGCCCGGAGGCTCGGGAATGACCCCGTCGATGATGCCGAGTTTCAGAAGTTCGGTGGCATTGAGCTTGAGGGCTTCCGCGGCTTCGGGAGCATGTTTGCGGTGCTTCCAGAGAATCGCGGCACATCCTTCCGGGCTGATCACCGAGTAGTAAGAGTTTTCCAACATGAGCACTTTGTCTGAAACCCCGATGCCTAACGCTCCGCCGGAACCTCCCTCACCGATCACCACGGCGACGGTTGGTGTTCGCAGTACCATCATTTCACGAATATTCACGGCGATGGCTTCGGCAATATGACGCTCCTCCGCCCCAACACCTGGATAGGCGCCGGGGGTATCAATGAGGGAGATCACCGGGAGAGAAAACTTTTCTCCGAGCCGCATTAACCGTAGAGCTTTGCGGTAGCCCTCGGGGTGCGCGCTGCCAAAATTCCTAAGCAGGTTTTCTTTCACATCCCGGCCCTTCTGTTGGCCAATGACGATGCATCGGATGCCATCGAGGGTGGCAAATCCTCCCGGCATTGAGGCGTCATCACCAAACAAGCGGTCCCCTTTGAGTTCAAAAAAATCATCAAAAGCCTCCTTGGTATAATCCAATGTGAAGGGCCGTGAGGTGTGCCGGGCAATTTGAACCCGCTGCCATGCGGTCAGCCGGGTGTAAACGTCGGCGCGCGTGATTTCGATCTTCGCGCGCATGGCGCGGACTTCGGGATCAAGGTCAATGTTCTGGCCGGGCAGGTGGCTGATCAGATCTTCCAGCTTTTGCTCAAGATCGGCCACCGGTTTTTCGAAATCCAAAATCTGTTTTTTCATGCGCGAATGAGTCTCTATTGAATAGTAATCGGTGTTCCACGGTTGACCAAAACAAAGACTTCATCGAAGTCACCGGAGGACAAAAAGATTCCCTGGGCGGAAGCATCTCCATCCGACCCAACCGTTCGTAACACTGCACCCCCGGGCGCCAACTGCACGATGCGCTCACTTTCCGGGTAAGTTTTTTCGCCGAAGCTCACCCTCTTACCCGCCACGGTGGCAATTTTTTCAGAGACCGTGGCCTCCAGTGTGCCATCATCCGACAAACGCGGAACCAAGGCCCCTAAGAGCGGATATTCCCGAAAAAAGTTGCCGTGGCTAGTGACCGTGAGAGTTTTGTTTTTGCGATCCACAGAGACCTTGATGTCTAACTCGGGGACTTGCAAAATCTGGCCGATCTGCAGGTTGATCGTATCCAATTGATTCACCGTGTAGATTAACTCCGCGCCGGAGTTGGTTTTGTTGGCGATGCGGGCCAGGGCGTCACCTTTGACCACGGTGTAGGTTGTTTTGCCTTCGCCGGGTAATGGCGAGAAAAATGCACGGGCGTTTAGCTCACCCAGAGCCCGGCGGACCTCTGCGATGTCGGGGGCATCCGGGTAATCCCCAAGAAAAGCCTCCAGCGCCTCACGGCTTGCTTGCGAATTGCCGGCTTTGACGATTTCTGCCACAGCGGTAAAAGCCGCAATGCCGGGGTGCGGGGGCGGAGGAAGCTCCGCTTGGATTTCGATTTTCTCATGTTCCAGCTTGTCGAGGGACTTCGATTTCCAAAAAAGTTCGTAAGCAAAATAGGCGGAGCCACCGACAACTCCGCCAGCAACAATCAGGATAATGAGCAATCTGAGAAGCATAACTCCTCACAGGTTAACCCGCCGGGGCCGGGATGAAAACCTCAAATAAAGCCCCTGCGTTTCCACTCCCCAATGTTTTCGCCGGCAGATCGCTGGATCAAATCCATGGTAAACTTCAAGAGACAGACTTCCCAGGCATCATCCACCCCTGCGATCAGCGTCGATTTGGGGTCATCCGCAGCCTGCATTTCTGCTTCGAGCCTACCCAGGACATCGGCGATGGGATCATGCAAAACACTTTGCTGGATGTCGGTCTTGCGGAGTTGGAACCCATACTTCAACACCTTGAATTGATCCGCATTTTCCTCAATCCAGTCAGCAAAATCCCGCGCGCCCTCTCCAAATCCATCGAGGCCCAATTTTTTGAAGTGATGGGGCGAAACGATCCGTGGGCGCTCAGCCTCAATGCTGCCCCCCCTCACGCGGACCGCGTTGACGTCATCCATGAGTTCACTGACCAGAAGAAACCGGAAGCTGGTTGTGCCAAAGGTCTCGATCATACCGCGCGGGGCCACAACAACCCGGGTGTTCTCCATGGCGTAGTTAAAATCATGCTCCTCAATCATCGCATCACCATAGGCAAGAGATGCCGATGCGCAATATTTGTTCACAGGCATTTGACAAAGCGGGCGTCTTCAGCGTTCCCTACACTCACATGGCAAGTCAACCCACACGAGTAAACTTGCGCACTCCGGATGTGATGGCCAGCGTTCAGGCGCAGGTGGAAAATCATTATCGCAGCGCGCTGGTCGAGCAAATCCGCGATGCCGGAGGTGTGCTGGCCGCGGGCAACACGATCATCCGGCTGGCCCGGGAGTTCGGATTTTGTTACGGCGTGGAGCGGGCCATCGACCTCGCCTACGCGGCCCGCAAGGTTTTTCCAGATCGCAAAATCAGCCTCCTTGGCGAGATTATCCACAACCCAGATGTGAATGCTCAGATGAGTACCCTCGGCATCCATCACCTTCCGGCCCGGCCCTCAGAAGAAGAAATCAAAACACTCGGGCCCGAGGATATTGTCATTGTCCCCGCCTTCGGAGCGGAAGTTGCCACCGTGGAAGCCGTCAAAGCTGCAGGCTCTCAGATCGTGGACACAACATGCGGCGATGTCATGAGCGTTTGGAAACGCGTTCGCCAAAACGCCCAGCATCAGGTCACCAGCATCATCCACGGAAAGGCCAGTCATGAGGAAACCCGAGCCACCGCCTCTCGGGCCCTTGGAGCCGATGCGACAGGACATTATCTCATTGTTTTGGGCCTTGCTCAGACCGATCTCGTTTGCGACTTCCTTCGCCACAGAGGAGATGCTACCACCTTCCTTTCCCATTTCGAAGGCGCGTGCTCACCGGGCTTTGATCCTGCCAAGCATCTGGAAAGAGTGGGCGTTGCCAACCAGACCACGATGTTGCGTGGAGAAACCGAGGAAATCCAAAACCGTATCCGCGCGGCCGTGGCAGATCGCGATGCCGGCTCGACGGCAAATTTTCGCCATTTTGACACGATCTGCGGAGCCACTCAGGAGCGTCAAGATGCCCTATTTTCCCTTCTTAACGAACCCCTCGACCTGCTTGTTGTCATTGGCGGCTACAATAGTTCAAACACCGCCCACCTCGTCGAAATTGGGGAGAAAAAGCTGCCCACGTGGTTTATCAGAAATGCCGGATGCCTCATCTCAAAATCCGAAATCCGGCATTTTGATATTCACCAAAAAGCGGAGCTCACGGCACACGATTGGCTGCCGCCTTCGGAAAAGCGCCTGGTGGTTGCCGTGACGGCAGGAGCCAGTTGTCCAAACAATTTGATTGAAGAAACCATCCGGCGCCTGCTGGAATTGCGGGGCGAACAGATTCCATGACCCCCTTGCTCACCATTTCTGAACTGCGATCCACGGTCCGGGAAACTCCCGTCCCGGCGCGCATTTTTGCGCAAGCCACGGAGGTGTTGCGGCGGGACTCCGCCAATGGAAAGCCCTATTTCGAATTAAAACTGCGGGACTCCGGCGATGCCTTGCTTCTTCGGGCTTGGAATGACACGCCCGCCTTTCAGGCCTGCGAAAAACTAGCCCAAGGCACCCCCATCGAAGTTTCCGGCGAGTTCCAAGTGAACGGACAGTTTGGCTTGGAAGGGCGGCGCTGGACGCTTCGCGCCCTCAAGGAAGAAGAATCCGAATCCCTGTTTTCCGCAGCACAAAGCAACACGGTCGCCTCCATGGAATATGTGACCGCCCAGATCGAATCGCTTTCCGACCCCCGTCTCAAGGCCCTCAGCGAAGCGTTCCTGCGGGAGTTCGGCCCGCGATTTGGCCGCGCCTCCGCCGCCCGCGCCCATCACCATGCGCGAAGGGGTGGTCTCCTTGATCACACGGCTCAAATGCTTCGGGCCGCCGAGGCGATCTGCGCAACTTATCCCTCGCTCAATCGCGATCTGCTTCTTGCGGGAACACTTTTCCACGACACGGGAAAACTCTGGGAAACCTGCCCGCCGGAACGCGGATTCGAAATCCCGCGAGACCTGCGCGGCGAATTACTCGGACACATCACCATTGGTATTGAACTCATCAATTCCCTTTGGCGATCCCTTCCGCTCGAGGAATGGAAAGAACTCTCCCCCCCCAGCGAAACCGTCCGCCTTCACCTCCTCCACCTGGTCGCGGCCCATCACGGCCAACTCGAATTCGGATCTCCGGTTGAGCCCAAAACTCCCGAAGCCATCGCCCTCAACGCCATTGACAACCTTGATGCCAAACTCGAGATGCTGTTTCAAGCGGCAGCGTCCCAGCCCGAAGTGGCTCCCGGCATCCTCGACCGCATCCGACCACTAAACATCAACCCCGTTCTCCCGCTTCCCAAGTTCGAGGCCTCCTAACCAAATCGGGCTTGTTTCAGCAGCGGCAGGCTTTTGATGCCTCGGGAATTAACCACGACTTCGCCGGCTGTGAAGATTATGATTATTTCAGTGTCAACAGCGCGGATGCCTCATCCAATCAGCAGCGCCTGGAAGTCTCTATCGTGCCGGAACCGTCTTCCTTGCTTCTGATTGCGCCCGGCCTGGTCGCGACCTTGCCGCCAAGGCCTCGCTCCCCGAAATCGCGATGCACTTAAAAGGTGGGTATGACCGGAAAGGCCGTCGGTTAGTCGATCCCCACACGGGAACAGCGCCCGTAGTTATTGGATCAATTGACAATCACGAGCAATGATGGCTTGGAGCCACGCGCCTTTTTGACCTGGACCTCTGGTCCGCCGCTCCCGACTGGATCATCTGGAGGGAATGAGTCAGGAATTGTTGCCCCCGTCTTTTACTCCGCTTTTTCGGAGGATTTACCCGCCACTGCGGGATAAACCAAGCCCGCGAGGGCAGCGCCCACGATGGGAGCCAGCCAAAAGAGCCAGAGTTGCTGGATGGCCCAGCCTCCCACAAAAAGGGCGGGACCAGTGCTGCGAGCGGGATTGACGGAAAGGTTGGTGACCGGGATTCCAATGAGGTGAATCAAGGTCAGGCCCAGGCCGATGGCAATCGGGGCAAAACCCTGTGGAGCCCGTTTGTCGGTCGAGCCAAGGATGATCAGCACAAAGAAAAACGTGAGGACGATTTCTGCGATCAAGGCCGCAACCATCGAATAACCCCCTGGCGAGTGCTCACCAAAACCGTTCGCGGCAAAACCCCCGGTGGTGGTGAAACCTGCCTGCCCGCTGGCGATCAGATAGAGAACCCAGGCCCCAGCTGCCCCGCCCAGCACCTGCACGAGAACGTAGGGTAAAAGCTCGCTGCCCTTGAAACGGCCGCCAACAAAAAGCCCAACTGACACAGCGGGATTAAGGTGACATCCCGAAATATGACCAATCGCATAGGCCATGGTCAGCACCGTGAGCCCGAAGGCCAGAGAAACGCCCACAAGGCTGATTCCGATATTGATGGGCGTGGTGCCTTCCAGCGTAAAGAGTTTGGCGGCAAGGACAGCACTGCCACATCCTCCGAAGACCAGCCAGAAGGTGCCAAAAAATTCTGCGAAAAGTTTGTTTTTAAGAGGAATATTCATTTTGTGTGTTGAAAGAAAGGTGAAGAAATTATTTGAGAAGCTGTTGTTTAACCGAAGAAACTTTTAAGCGTCAATCTTGAAGATGATTCTCTGGCGAGCGGGGGTGCGATTAAAAGTGGGTGAGTTGCTTGCGATGAACGGAAAGGAAACCTTCCTGGATATGGATAAAAAAGATGTCGGAGATTTCCCGCGAGCGGACAAGCAGGACGTGTTGCATCTCTTCAGCGAGGGGGGTCGTTTCTTTTTCGTGAATAAATATTTTTTTTCTGGCGAACACGTTGACAACCTCTCTCTTTGCCGAGTATGAATTTAAGCTTTCTTTCCGCCATTAAAACTCTGCCATTGTATATAATTTCAGCCCGCATCGCCGGGGAACGAGCCGCCACAGCGCAAGATCTGTGCGTGGGGGCTCATTCTTTCGTGCGGTTGGTCGCGTAATTATTTCCTGACCATGGCAAACTTTTTTCCAAAATGGACCAATCACCTTCCATGGAAGGTCGCGGTGATTGGCGGGACGATTGTCGTTCTTTTGGCAGCGGGAATCACCTACTACTTCACGCCAAAATACACCCGCGTCGGGTATCAGCCGACCCAACCGGTGCCATTCTCCCATGTGATCCATGTGCAGGAGCTGGGCATGGACTGCCGGTATTGTCACAGCTTTGTTGAAGTGGCTTCTCACTCCAACGTGCCCAGCACGCAGACCTGCATGGGCTGTCACACGCAGGTCAAAGCCGACAGCCCGAAACTTGAGGCGGTTCGGGCGGCGTGGAATGACGGCGCGGGCGATGGCCCCCCCGTGAATTGGGTCCGAATCCACCGCGTTCCGGATTACACGTATTTTAATCACGCGGCGCACGTGCACCGCGGGGTGAGTTGTTATTCGTGTCATGGTGCCGTCAACGACATGCAGGTGGTCTATCAGCACGAATCGCAGAGCATGGCATGGTGTCTGGACTGTCACCGGGCTCCGGAAAACCATCTTCGTCCGCCTGAAGAAATCTACAACATGGATTGGAAAGCCGCCTCGGTGGACGAGCAGATAAAGATTGGTCAACAGTTCAAAGAGGAGTGGGATGTGAACCCTCCTGTGACTTGCGGAGGATGCCACCGATGAAACGCGATTTGAACCACCCGCCCCTGCCGGAGAAAACCAACCTGTGGAGGAGCACATCCGAGCTCGAAAAAACGCCGGGATTTGAAGATCTGCTTCTGCGCGAGTTTCCTCGCGGGGCAGATGTTTATCAAGATAGCGGGCTCAGCAAGCGGGATTTCATGAAGCTCATGGGGGCCTCCATGGCCCTGGCTGGTGTGGGCGGCATGACGGGTTGCCGCCGTCCGGAATCCTACCTTGTGCCGTTCACAAAAGGCTCGGAGTGGACGATCCCTGGAAAGTTTCTTTATTACTCGTCAGCTTTGCCCATTCGGGAAGGTGCCATTCCTCTGGTTGTGACCACGGTCGATGGACGCCCCACTAAGATTGAGGGCAATCCCCTTCATCCCTCCAGCAATGGCGCGACCGATTCCTTTGCCCAGGCTTCGATTCTGGACCTTTACGATCCCCACCGTTCCAAGCAGATCACCAAGGGCGGGTCTCCTGCCACGTTTGAGGACTTCTCGGCGTATCTGGCAGAGCTTGTGGCCGGCAAACCTGGAAATCTGGCAATTTTGGTTGAGCGAAAAAACTCCCCAACCCGTGACCTTCTCCGTCAAAAACTGGAGGCGGCTTATCCAGGCCTGATCTGGAGTGAATACGAGCCTCTTGGTAATGCGGAGGAGACCGTCGCTTTGGGTGCTGCATTCGGCGAAGGCGTTCGACTGATTCCAAAATTTGAGCGGGCAGATGTGATTCTTGCGCTCGACAGCGATTTTCTTTTTCCTTCAGACCGAGGGGTCGGTTACGCATCCGGCTTTTATCCCCGGCGCAACCCTGACCAAAAAGGCGCGCCGATGAACCGCCTCTACGTCGTGGAGAACCACTTCACGGCCACGGGGGGAATGTCCGATCACCGCCTTCGCTGCAAAGCCTCCGAGATCGGCGAGGCCGTCCGCCGGATCGCCGAGCGTGTGGGAAATGCGGTGCCGGGTGGCTCGCTGGCCGCCTTGGCCGGAGCTGCCCCAAAATCTGCCGCAACTCTCGACAATCAATGGCTGAACGTTTGTGTGGATGATCTGATTTTGCACGCAGGGCGGAGCATTGTTACGGTTGGAAATCAGCAGCCTTCCTGGGTGCAGAGTTTGGTTTTTGCTATCAACGAAGCCTTGGGAAATCTGGGTCTCACGATCCTTGCAGCAAACACTGGCGAGCGGCTCGCAGCATCCATTTCCGAATTAGCCACGGCGATCAATGACGGAAAAGTCGGGACGCTCTTTATCCTCGGGGGAAATCCTGTTTACAATGCTCCGGCAGATCTGGCTTTTGCTGATCTTATTGCCAAGGTGCCCGATGTGATTCGTCTCGGAATCTTTGAAGACGAGACCTCCAAACTGAGTAAATGGCATATCCCTGCGGCTCACTATTTGGAGTCCTGGGGTGATGTGCGCACATTTGAAGGAACGTATTCCTCCGTCCAACCCATGATCCTTCCTCTTTGGAATGGTATTTCCGAACTGGAAATTTTGGCGCTTTTGGCGGGCCGACCAAGACCGGATGGCCCGGAACTTGTGCGCGAAACATTTGCCCAATTGATCGGTGCCTCCTTCCTGCCTCCAATCACTGCCTCGGTCCCCCCGTCTGCTATTCCCATCACCTCGAAATTACCAGCGTTCAGCAACGAAGCCGCTTCGCAAAATTGGAGCACCTTTCTGCGCACGGGCTTTCTGGCCGAGAGTGCGTTCCCGGTCACCAAACCCGCCTTCGATGCCTCCGGCGCGGCCTCCTTAATCCAAGCGGCCGTGCCTCCGACATCTGGCCTGGAACTTGTCTTTCTCCAAAGCAGCAGCGTGGACGATGGACGCTACGCCAACAATTCGTGGCTCCTTGAAACCCCCGATTTCGAGACCAAAGTCACCTGGGATAATGTCGCCCTCATGAGCCCGGCCACCGCCGAGAAACTCGGTGTCAGCGCCAACAATTTTAGCTGGATCTACTCGGTGGCAGAAAAAATGGGCAACAATATCGACTTCGATATTGTTGCCGATGTGCTGGAACTCTCCGTGGGCGGCGCTAGCATCCGTGCCGCCGTGTTGGTGGCTCCCGGCCATGCGGACGATTCCATCTCCATCGCTTTGGGTTATGGACGTAACGTTTCGGCGCTCATGGAAAACGTGGGTTTTAATGCGTATCCGCTTCGCGATTCTTCAAGCCTTCGCTTCCGCACCGGAATTGATGCCAAAGTCACAGCCGAGAAATACCCGCTGGCCCGCACCCAGGAAGCCAAAAGTATGTATGGCCGGGATCTTGTCCGTGAAGGAACCCTGACCCGCTACGAGAAGGAACCTAAGTTCCCGCAAACCATGGGTATGGACGGTCACATTCCCCCAAACCTCTCGCTTTACAGCAACCCAACCCTGACCTCGCCGGAGCAATGGGGAATGACCGTGGACCTCAACACCTGCATTGGCTGCAATGCCTGTGTGGTGGCCTGTCAGGCCGAAAACAATGTTCCCGTCGTCGGGAAAGACCAAGTTCGCAAAAACCGCGATATGGCATGGATTCGGATTGACCGGTATTTCGCGGGAGACCCGGCAAATCCCGAAATGCTCGCGCAAGCCATCATGTGCCAGCACTGCGAAAACGCTCCTTGTGAGACCGTCTGCCCGGTGAATGCCACCGTTCACAGCGAGGATGGGCTAAATCTCATGGCCTACAACCGCTGCATCGGCACCCGCTACTGCGCGAACAACTGCCCGTGGAAAGTCCGTCGCTTCAATTATTTTGATTACAATGAGCGCCCGCTTGACAAACTTTATTTGGGACCGCTCGCCAAAAAAGGAATGGCCGACAGCCTCAAGCTTTCCAAAAACCCGAACGTCACCGTTCGCATGCGCGGGGTCATGGAAAAATGCACATTCTGCATCCAACGCATCGAGGAAGCCAAAATCGCACGACTTGTCGAGGCCGGCCCGCGCGACAAAAAAGATTTCCCGATTTCCGAATTCAAAGTGGCCTGCCAACAAGCGTGCCCGAGCGATTCAATCGTTTTTGGTGACATCAAGAACCCGAGTCACCGGGTCAGCCGCCTGCGTGCCAGCGACCGCGGCTACACGATGTTCAAATACGTGAATGCCAACCCGCGCGTCACCTACCTGGCCCGCATCAAAAACCCCAACCCGCTCATGCCCGGAGCCGAGCTTGTCGGCATGGCCAACGGGGTTCCCCATGGGCAGCATGATGACCACGGCAAGGCTGACAAGGACGGCACCCACATCACCACGGGGAATGACCACGGTGCGGAAACCAAGGATACCGAAAAACCTGTAACTGAGAAACCTGCCTACCACTAACCATGGCAACTCTCGAAACCAAATTAGTGGACGACCCCCAAGATGTGGCAGCCCTTGTCCGGCCCCCGCTGATTAACAACAACCGCGAGATCGGCTGGATCTCGAATTACGTCAGCTCGATTGTCGAGTCCAAGACCCCGGTTTGGTGGTGGCTGTCCATTTTTATCACCGCGCCGATCACGCTCATGTGCTTTGCGATGTTGATCTACCTCATCGCGACCGGCGTCGGCGTCTGGGGAAATAATCACCCGGTCGGTTGGGCATGGGACATCACCAACTTTGTGTTCTGGATTGGTATCGGACATGCCGGAACCCTGATTTCTGCCATTCTTTTTCTGACCCGTCAAAAGTGGCGCACCTCGATCAACCGCGCGGCCGAGGCTATGACACTCTTTGCGGTGGTTTGCGCCGGGATCTACCCCGCGCTGCATGTCGGCCGGGTCTGGATGGCATGGTTTCTGGCCCCGGTGCCCAACTCAAATGCCATCTGGCAAAATTTTCGATCCCCGCTTTTGTGGGACGTGTTTGCGGTTTCCACCTACTTCACCGTTTCCATCCTCTTCTGGTATACCGGGCTGATCCCCGATCTGGCGACTCTCCGGGATCGGGCAAAGACCAAGATCAAAAAATTCTGCTATGGTTTTCTCGCGCTGGGCTGGCGTGGTGGCAACCGTCAGTGGCGGAACTACGAAATGGCGTATCTCCTGCTTGCCGGGCTTTCGACTCCGCTGGTGCTTTCCGTGCATTCGGTCGTGTCCTTTGACTTTGCCACGTCGGTTATTCCCGGTTGGCACACCACAATCTTTCCTCCTTATTTTGTGGCGGGTGCCATTTTTGGCGGGTTTGCGATGGTGCTCACCATCATGATCCCCGCGTCGGCCATCTACAAACCGCTGGGCGATTTGGTGACCGTGAACCATGTAGATAAAATGTGCAAAGTGATCCTCTTCACGGGCACCATCGTGGGCTACGCCTACATCATGGAATTGTTTATTGCGTGGTATGGTGCCAATCCCTTCGAGCGCGCCGCCTTCTGGTATCGCGCGTTTGGTCCGTATTGGTGGGCGTATTGGTTGATGATGTTTTGTAACGTGATCGCCCCTCAACTCTTCTGGTTTAAAGCCTGCCGCACCCATCTGCTCTGGGTCTGGATCATAGTCCAATTCCCCAATGCAGGAATGTGGTATGAGCGGTTTGTGATCATCGCGACCACGCTCACCCGCGACTTTATGCCCTCAGCATGGGGCATGTTCCACCCCACCATCGTGGACATTCTAACCTTTGTCGGAACCTTCGGTCTCTTCGGCACCTTGTTCCTGCTCTTCATTCGGTTCCTGCCGATGATTTGTATGTTTGAAGTCAAAGCGGTCCTGCCGGAGGCGGACCCTCATCATGGAGGCAAGCACTGATATGGATATCGCTGGAGACATTCAAGAACCTGTTTATGGCGTGGTGGCGGAATTTGATTCGGCCTCCGAGTTGTATCATGCCGCTGAAAAATTGCGGGAAGCAGGCTACAAGAAGTTTGACGTGCTTTCGCCGTTTCCGATCCATGGCATGGATGAGGCGATGGGCATGAAGCGATCCATCCTGGGAGTCGTGGTATTTTGCGGTGGACTCACGGGATTCCTGACTGCGACCGGGCTCACGTTTATCCCGAGCACGTTTCTTTATCCGCTCATTGTGGCTGGTAAACCGACTGACCTGATGACCATCCCCGCGTTTTTTCCCATTATGTTTGAACTCACCGTGCTCTTCTCGGCGTTTGCGGCGGTGCTCGGGATGTTGGTCCTTAATGGTCTGCCCCGCCTGAATCATCCGCTGTTTAACTGGGATCGTTTTAAGAAAGTGACGGAAGACAAATTTTACGCAGTGATCGAGTCCACCGATCCGAAATACTCGGATGAGGGTTCCGCTCAGTTCCTTTCCTCGCTGGGGGGCACCAAAATCACCAAGGTCCACGGAGAATAAGCCATGTTACGCTACTTCTTCCTCATCACCGCTTTCTTAGTGATCCTGATTGTTTCATGGGCGGGCTTCCGTGGTCAGAAATCCAGTCAGCCTCCGATTGAGGTTTTCCCCGACATGGACCGTCAACCCAAAGTGAAGGCGCAGGTTCCGTTCGAATTTTTTGCGGATGGCGTCGGCGCTCGCAAACCTGTGCAAGGAACGGTGCCGCTCGGCTACGCAAGCCCGCAGCACAAACCCATCGATGGTTCCACCGGTGAGTCCACTAGCCCTTACAACCAAGTCGCTTTTGGCGGATTTCCGGACTACGCGCAGACCGGAACCATGGGGGAGAATTGGGGAACCGGCGTGCCCATCCCCGTGGACGAATCCCTCATTGCCCGCGGTCATGAAAGATACCGGATCTTTTGTGCGGTCTGCCATGGCGACACTGGCGCAGGCAATGGCATGGCCAAGCAATTTGGTGTGGCCACGGTCGTCAGCCTCCACCAAGAGCGCATCCGGGTCATGTCCGATGGAGAAATTTTTAACACGATCGCGAACGGAAAAAATACCATGCTCGGCTACGGAGAAAAAATTCCTGTGCATGACCGCTGGGCAATCATTGCTTACCTCCGCGCCCTTCAGCTTTCCCAAGGGGGAGCCACAATTTCCGATGTTCCGCCCGCCGAACGGGCCAAATTGGAGGCCACACCATGAGCGAACACCCGCCTGAGGAGGTAAAACCTGAGTTTTTTGACTACAAACATGTGGGAGGTCGCTTCCTTGGGTTGATCGCTTTTGCCGTTATCTCCTTCATCGTGCTGGGAGTGGGAGCCGTGCTCGAACCCAAGCAGTTCGCGTTTTCTTATCTGTTCGGGTATTTTTTCTTTTTCACCATTTGCATGGGCGGCCTCTTCTGGGTGCTGGTGCATCATGCGGTCGATGCGGAATGGAGTGTGGTCGTGCGCCGCCAATTAGAAAATATGGCGAGCCTCCTGCTTGTGATGGCCGTGTTGTTTATCCCGTTTATTTTTATTGCTCCAGAACTCTGGTATTGGATGAAGAAACTTCCCGGCGAGGATTTCCTTCTCGATGAGAAGTGGCCGTATCTCACCAAGGGCTTCTTCTGGGCGCGAGCGGGCTTTTATTTCATCTTTTTTGTGGTGTGCTCGACCTTGTTGCGATCCTTCTCGATAGCCCAAGACGAAAGCGGTGCGGCGCGCTACACGATTTTTAACCGCCGCGTGACCTTCTCGAGCGGGCTCCTTTTTGCCGTGTGCCTGACCTTTGCCGCCATCGATTGGCTCATGGCCCTCGACTACCACTGGTTTTCCACGATGTGGGGGGTTTATATTTTTGCCGGAACAGCCCTCAGTTCGCTCTGTGTGCTGGTGTTAATCATCACCGCCCTGCGTGGAGTCGGGTATTTTCAGGGAGTCATCTCGATGGAACATTACCACATCATGGGCAAGCTCATGTTGGCCTTCACGATCTTCTGGGCCTACATCACGTTCAGCCAATACATGCTCATCTGGTATGCCAACATTCCCGAAGAAACCACTTACTTCCTGCGCCGAAACACGGGGTCATGGTGGTATTTGCAAATTCTGTTGGTGGTAGGCCATTTTGTTCTTCCGTTCTTGCTGCTTCTCCCGAATGCCGGCAAAAAGAGTCCGGCCTTTCTTTGTGGAATAGCCCTCTGGATTTTGTTCATGCATGCCATTGACCTTTATCAAGTGGTGCTGCCAGCCCTCCACAAAAACGGCATGCAGCCAAGTTACTTGGACCTTTTTGCACTCTTGGCCATCGGATGCACGCTGGCAGCCGTATTCCTTAAGAGACTGGGAGAATCTTCGCTCTTTCCCTCGAAAGATCCCCGCCTGCCTCAGTCCATCGCCCTGAAAAATTAATGTCTGAAATCCCACAAACTCCAAAAAGCGCCTGGCCAATTTATCTTTTTGGCTTCATCGCGCTTGCCTTGTTCCTGATTGGAGCACTGGCGTTGTTGTCATCTTCGGGGCCTCCGCCGGATGAGGGAGCCGCCCGCTCTGAAGAACGGACGAAGGCGTATGCGGATCTTCAAACAGAAAACAAAACACAGTTGGAGTCCTTTGCATGGGCCGACAAGGCGAAAGGCACCGTCCAAATCCCCATCGACCTCGCCATTCAACTGACCCTCCCCCGTCTTCAAAGTCAGCAGCCTTCGCCTGCCGGACCAATCAATGCCCCGGCCGCTGCACCCGCAGCACCACCGGAAACCGAGGCAGCCCCCGGCACAGAACTGGCAGAGACTTTGCCTGCCCCCGCCGAGCCAACCCCGTCTGGAGAGCCCGTCACGCCATGATGGTTCCCGCAATTCTCATCCTTGGCGGACTTATTTTCTTGAGCGGAAGCGCTCTCATCGCGTTTTATTGGGCGGCACGTAGCGGCCAGTTCCGTAATCTCAAGAAAGGATCTGAGGTTATCTTCGACGAAGACGAGCCGATTGGCCAGTCCACGGACCGCTTTCCTGTGAAACATAAAGAATGACCACTCTCGCAGAATCCCTAAACCCCAGCTCCAGTGAGCAGACACTCGAAAAAATCGAGCGCTCCGCCATTGATGCGTCTGCACGGTTGCCGGTTTTGCTGTTCTTTGGCACGGCGATTTTCTGGTTGTTGATCGGCTCGCTGTTGGCGTTGGTAGCCTCATTCAAAATGAGTATACCCGGCTTTCTGGACAACGAAGCCTGGCTCACCTTCGGAAGGGTTCGCCCTGCCCACATGAATACCGTGATTTACGGATGGGCTTCGGCCGCTGGCATTGGGGTCGGCCTCTGGCTCATGGCGCGCCTTTGCCGGGTGGCCATGATGCATACCAGCCTTCTTATCGTCGCCGCGATTTTTTGGAACCTTGGGGTTTTGGTGGGAACCCTTGGGATTCTTGCCGGCGACAGCCGCTCGATTGAGTGGTTGGAATTCCCCGGCTACTCGACCCCCATCCTGTTTATTGCTTATGCCTTCATTGGGATCTGGGGAATTATCATGTTCCGATTCCGCCGACCAGGACATGTCTATGTCTCTCAGTGGTATTTGCTGGCCGCTTTCCTCTGGTTTCCATGGCTGTATGGCACCGTGAATATCCTTCTCATCTGGCAACCCATCCTTGGCTCTGCCCAAGGGGCTGTGAATTGGTGGTATGCTCACAATGTGCTCGGTCTGTGGTTCACACCCATTGGATTGGCAAGTGCCTACTACATGATTCCCAAGGTCATAGGGCGCCCGATCCACTCTTACTACCTGAGCATCCTTGGCTTTTGGTC
>Ga0105045_10002418_pt1 | contig 15723 bp, 14 predicted proteins | sample MAT02_FD_78089 | JGI IMG/M metagenome (GOLD analysis project Ga0105045, IMG submission 78089) | Freshwater microbial communities from Lake Fryxell liftoff mats and glacier meltwater in Antarctica - MAT-02 (megahit assembly) | ecosystem: Environmental > Aquatic > Freshwater > Ice > Liftoff...
GTGGCGAAGTACTTTCAGCGTTCGCCCGAGTTCCTCGGCCCCGACGACCTGATGCAGGACGAAGACCTCGGCGAGATCCTGGCCGACGGCCTCCATCATGTCCTTGTGCAACGCCGATGAAAACGTCAATAGGCGAATCGTCGCCCGTTTGCGACGCTGATGTAATTTTTTGTCTACCCCGCGACGTATAAGGCCCGGCCGCAATTCGCGCAACAGACGAACTGGCCGCGTTGCAAATCCTGCTTCTGTTGCTCCGTCACGGACAAATTGCACTGTTGGCAATTGCGGCCCTCGACCGCCGCGAGGCCGTCCGGGCCGTACTGCTTGACGAGGCGATCGTATTGGCCTTTCACGTCCGGCGGGATCGTCGTTTCGGTTTTCGCCAAAAGCGCTTGGCATTCCTTCTGATCCGCCTGCATCCGTTCGAGCCGTTCCTTGGCGTCGACCTTGTACTGTTCGAATTCCGCTCGGGCGTCGGCCCATTGCTTATCCACGGCGGGAACCGCCGCGATGCGGTTGTCGAGGTCTTCCATCTGCGTGAGAATCTGCATTTCCAACACTTCGATGCGTTCCTTCGCTTGGCGGATTTCCGATTGTTTCGCTTCGTATTCCTTGGGCGAACCGGCATCGTCGAGTTGCTTCTCGAACTTCGCCAACTGGGTGTTGTTCTGCTTCAGGCTGAGTTCGTCTTCGCGGATTTTGAGCTTCAATTTGGTGATGCCTTCGCCGTGTTCTTTGTGGATCTTCTCCTCGGCGGCGAGACGGGCCAGCTGGGCTTTCATCACCCGGGGGCCGCGCTCGATTTCGTCTTTCAGTTCGCGGAGGTGTTTGCGGAGGCGGTGGGTTTCTTTGAATATCTGCGGGATCGTCGCGCTCATCGGGTTCGCCTCGTGTGTAACTGGAGTTTACCAAATCCGCTCGGGTTTACAGGCCGCGTCGTCGTGTATGCCTTCAACCCATGTACGCGGTTTCAAAGATCTCATCCGCGCAAAAAACCCTCGGACGGGACATCTCCATATCCCTAATAACATTGTGCTTGCATAAGTGCAAAAGGTCGCCTCTCGCGGTCTTGTATGAAATGTTCAATTCTCGCTGGACTTGAACGACTTCGATCATCGGATTGTCGAACAACATGCTAATGATCGTGCTCATTCGTGAATTGTGCTGGCTGAATTTGGCTTCGTAATCCTTTTTGATTTCTATCAGTTTCCGGCACCTCGCCAGCGTTACCTCGGCTTGTTCGATGGTGCCCAACAGGCAGAATTCGATCCATTCGTCCCATTCGCCATTCGTGCTGATAGAAAGGAGCCGGTTGAAGTATTCCGTCCGGTGCTTGTCAAAGAACTCGCTGAGGTAGAGCCACGCATGGGAATGTCTCAACCACTTATGGATGCAGAGCGATAGCAATATTCGTCCGATCCTACCATTGCCGTCCTTGAATGGGTGGATCGCCTCGAATTGGTAATGCGTTATGAACGCCCGTACCAGCGGATCGAGATGGTCAGTCGTCATATATTTTACAAGATCTTCGAGGAGTTCTCCCAGATACTGTTGTGGCGGAGGGATGTATCTCCTGCCAGCTTCCACGAATACCTGCGTATCACGGATCAACCCGGGATCCTTGTGCTGGCCTCTGGCTCCCATGAGCACGAGTCGATGCAAGTCACAAATGAGCCCAACGTCGATCGCCGAACCGGATGCAATTCGTTCACAACCGATATTTATCGCCCGCTCATACAGCAGTACTTCTCCCCAATCGAGGCGCTTTTCACTCGGATTGATTGGTTGATCATTCTCCTGGTAGTTTTTTTCCGCTTCAAACAACAAGAGTTCTTGCGCTTTGACGTACGTCCCTTCGATGCTGTTCGATTTGATCGCTTCCCGCTTTTGAAGCGGTCGCAGTAACAGCGCGGGGTTCGGCAAGATGCTGCCGGTGCCGGCGAGGGTTCCCACACGGTCGCGAGCCTCGGCCACGAGTTGGAACAGCCTTTCCGGAATCTTCCAAAGAGGGGGGAGCCGTTTGGGTATAAACGCATAGTCGGGGAACTTCCCCTCCGCTAAAATCGGCTCGATTTCCCCGGTTTTGAATTCACCGAACCGTTCGATTTTCATAAAAATCTCTCCCATTCGTGGTCGCCGTGTGGATATTATCGCCTAAAATTCCACAAGGCAATCACGAATTGGAATTTAGGCCTCGATTTTCCAATTGGCCAACCGCAGTTGTCGTTTTAGACAGATATCTCATGAAATCGCCCTTCCTCGAACTCCGAAACGTGGCGAAGACTTATCCCGGTGGGGCAGTGGGGCTGCACGCCACGAGCTTCGCCCTCGAATGCGGCGAACGCTTGGCGCTGCTCGGCCCCAGCGGTTCCGGCAAATCGACGCTCTTGCGATTGTTGTGCGGCTTGGAATCGCCCGATTCCGGCGAGATCCATTTGAACGGCGAACGGATCGATCGTTTGCAACCGCACCGGCGCGGCATCGCGTTCGTTCCGCAGCGTTCGGTGCTGTATCCGCAGATGAACGTGAAGCAGAATTTGGAAGTTTCTCGGTCTGAGCCGCGACCGTTATGGAGCGATCAAGCCACACATCGCTCCCTAACGGTCGCGGCTCAGTTCAGCGAAACAATCCAACTTCTCCGCCTCGAACCCCTGTTGAACAAATATCCGCACGAACTTTCCGGTGGCGAACGCCAACGGGTCGCTCTCGCCAAGCTCCTGCTCCGCGGCGCCCCGCTCTGGCTGCTCGACGAACCCTTTTCCCACCTCGATTCGCCGTTCCGGGCAGAATTTCGCCACGAACTCCACTTGATGCTCGAACGTGCGTCCGCAACAATGATTCTTGTGACGCACGATGCCGCCGACGCTTGGGCGCTCGGTACTCGACACGGCGTTCTCCACGGCGGCAAGCTCTTGCAAATGGGTTCCCCCCACGCGCTGCGGGCGAACCCCGAATATTCTTTCGTCGCGTTTTCGCTCGGTTCCTACCAAAGAATCGATGGATTCGTAGAATGGAAAGACTCTGCGGCGCACGGGCGCCGCGAAACGCCTTCCGAAGGCGAAGCTGGTTCGCCGGTCTTCGTTTCGGATTGCGGGCTGGTTCGGGTTCCTTTTCCGCCTTCAGTGAAGCGCGGATCGGGAGCGCAACCGGCACCCCGGATGACCTTCGGCATCAAGCCCGAAGACATCATCGCGAGGTTGCCCGGAAGCCCACCCCCCTCGTTCGAGGTGCCGGTGGAACTTCGCGGGTGGCCCCCACTTTCGGCCGAACCGGCCGGCGGCGGATGGCTACTCACCGTGGCACGGGGCAACACCCGATTGCGCACGGAGTGGCGCACCGCATCGCCGCCCCCGGTTGGTCAACCAATCGATTGGGTGATCGCTGCGGAACGCGGCCTGTGGTTCGATGGAACCACGGGCGAACGGTTGTAGATTCCCTTCTCCCTCGGGGGAGAAGGTGGTGCGAAGCACCGGATGAGGGGGTATTGCAGAGATGCCCCCTCACCCCCAACCCCTCTCCCCGGGTGGAGAGGGGGGCCAGACATCAGGGAGTTTCCGCTAATGGCCGTGAGCCGCAAAAAGAAGATCGAAGAAGCCGCCCCCAAGCCGAAGGACCCGATGGTCATCGGTAAGGAGGTTCTCAAACTCGTCGATATGATGACCGAAGAGAAGAAGATCGGCCGCGAAGTGATCTTCACCGGCATCGAATCCGCGATTCAAACGGCCGCGCTCAAACACTTCATGGTCGAAGAGGGCGTGGTGGTTCAGATCGATCGGGCCACCGGCGAAATCTCCGCCCGTCACGGCGAAAAGAGCCTCGATCCGGAAACGCTCGGCCGCATCGCCGCACAATCCGCCAAGCAGGTGATGATCCAGAAGATTCGCGAAGCCGAATCGGATACAGTCTTCAACGAATACTCGGCGAAGAAGGGCGATCTCGTCGTCGGTATGGTCACCCGCGTGGATGCCGGAACCGCCATCGTCAGCCTCGGTAAGTTCGAAGCGTTGCTGCCCCGTTCCGAACAAATTCCCGGCGAAACGCACCACGTCAACGAGCGCGTGAAGAGCGTGATTTTCGAGGTTCGCAAGACCGGACACCGCGTGAAAGTGGTGCTTTCCCGCGCCCATCCCGATTTCGTCAAAGAACTGTTCGAGGAAGAGATTCCCGAGATCGCCGACCGTACAATCGATATTCGGGCATTGGCCCGCGAAGCCGGGTACCGCTCGAAATTGGCGGTGTCCAGCATCGATATGAAGGTCGATTGCGTGGGGGCGTGCGTGGGCGTTCGCGGCAGCCGGATCAAGAACATCATCGAAGAACTCAACGGCGAACGGATCGATATCGTCCGCTGGAACGATTCGCTGCAAGTGCTCATTCCAAACGCCCTGCAACCGGCCACCATCGCGGACGTATTCACCTACCCGCGTTTGGGTCGGGCGATCGTGCTCGTGGATGAAGATCAACTTTCGCTGGCCATCGGCCGCCGCGGGCAGAACGTGCGATTGGCTTCCAAGTTGGTCGGCCTCGATTTGGAAATCATGACTCACGACGAACTCGGCGAAGCCCTCGAACGGGCCGAGCGCTGGTTCCGCATCTTGCCGCACATTCGGGAAGAACATGTGCAGTCGATGATCGAGGAAGGGTTTTTGTCGTACAACGAACTGACGTTCATCGACGGCGAGGAATTGATCAAGTTCACCGACCTGACGCTCGAACAGGCGGAGGAAGTGGTTCAGTACGCTGAAGATAACGCCCGCGGGATGGAAGCGAGCATCGAAGAGGAACGCCGGGCCGCGGAAGAAGCGGCCGAGGCGGAACGCCAAGCCGTCGCTGCGGAAGCGGCGCAAGAAGCGCAAGAAGCCGAGGAAGCCGCCGGGGCGAACCCGGAAGCGGAAACCGTGTCCGAAGATGTAGCACCCGAGGCGGGCGAGCTCGACGAACCGAGCGAACCCGCCGCCGTGGAGGATGCAACGATGGAACTCGATACCAAGCAACCGGAAACCGAAGCGGTGGAAACCGCCCCGGTTGCCAAAGGCAACGATGGGGTCACGGCATGACCGCCGTAGTACCCACACCGATTGTTTTGCAGGCTGCGGAATTTCTTTCTTTTCGTGCCGCACCGGCCACTTCGGCCGGCGCGGGTATGGGTTGCCCACCGCAACCCCCAAGAGGTGACGCTTGTCGAAGACCGCAACTACCGAAAAAGTCCGCGCGTATACCTTGGCCAAAGAGCTGAAGCTCGAAACCAAGGACTTACTCGAATTGTGTAAGGAATTGGGCTACGAAAGTATCAAGAACCAACTCAGCGGCGTCGAGCCGGAACAAGTGGTCGGATTGAAGAAGCGTTTGAAGGATGGCCCTTCGAAAAACGCGCCCTCAATGAATCTCGCCCCGCCGAAGCCCGTCGCGCCTCTCGCCCCTCCCAAAGTTCTCGATCATAAAGTTCGCACGATCGCCCCGGCGAAGCCGAAACCGGTGAAACCGGAAGGTGAACCGGAGGAAACTTCCGCCGAAGCGGAAGTCCCGACTCCCACCGCCCAAGCCGAAGAGACTCCGTCGGAAGCCGCACCGCAAACACCGGTTGCCGAAGTAGCCTCCGCACCGGAAGCGCCGGCCGCACCGCCCGTATCCACCGGCCCGCCGCCGACATCGATGATGTCGAGCCACTCGCCGACTCAACAGAGTCGGGGAGTGCAATCGCTGCTCAACCCGAACCGGATGCCGTCCGTAGGCAATCGATCGTCGCAAGGCCCGCCCCGCACCATCGGCAGCGGTGCCCCGAACCGGCCCACCACGGCGCCCCCCACCGTCGCGCCGCCCGTCGTTCCGCATCCGCCGCATCCGCCGCAGCACCAACCCACACAACCCCATGCACCGGCCGCGACCGCGCCGAAGCCGCCGAGCGGCCCGGTGATGCCGCCGCAACAACGCCAGAATCCCGGCGCGCCGCAGCAACTCGGTGGCCAAGGCCCCGCCCAGCGCGCCACCATGCCGACCAGCGGCCCGACCCAGGCGCCGACCACCCGGAGCATCAACCCTTTCGCCCGCCCGCCCCGCTCCAGCGCCGGCGGCATGCCTTCCCGCAATCCGATGTCCGGCGGGAATCCGATGCAGGCCCGCCCACCGGCAGGGCCGGGTGCTGCTGGCCCCGGAGGGAAAGCTCCGACGGTCGCCCCGCCCGTCAGCAAGTCGATGAAGCTCACGGTCGAGCAGATCAAGAAGCTGCGCGAGATGGAACAAAAGCGCGGTCAAAAGGTCTCGATCGGTGACGTGCCGAAGCAGATCACGGGCCAGCAACCCGACGTCACCGAGAAGAAAGACGCCGCCGGCCGGCCCATTCGCCCGCCCATGGTTCGCACCGACGATACCGGCGAATCGGAAGAGGACAAAAAGAAGAAACTGCCCGGCTCCGTGGCCGGCCGCGACGGCCGCCATGCTTCCCGCCAAGGCCGCGACCGCAAAGCCACCACCGCTAAAGGCGCTGTTATCATCGGCGCCGGCGGCCAGGTCGATTTGATCGAACAGGCGGCCGGTTCCCGCCGCGGGCCGCGCGCCGCGCTCTTGGCCAAGATGAAGCGCCGCAACAACCAGCAGATCATCAAGAGGGAAGGCCCGGTCGAAATCTCGTTGCCCGTGACCGTGCGTTCGCTCTCCGAAGCCATCGGCATGAAGGTCGGCGACCTTTCCAAGCAACTGCTCGCCGAGACGCAGAAGCTTTACGGCATCAATTCGGTCGTCGAGTTCGACGCCGCCGAAATCATCGCCATCAACAAGGGCATCACCCTCGTCGCCAAGCGGGTGCTCACCGCCGAAGACCTGTTGCTCGAAGGCTTCGAGAAACGCGCCCGCGAAGTCGATCCCGCACTCCTGCGGCCGCGCCCGCCCGTCGTCACCATCATGGGCCACGTCGACCACGGCAAAACGAGCCTGCTCGATAAGATCCGGGCCGAGTACGGCCACGAATCGAACGTGGTCGATACCGAAGCCGGGGGCATTACCCAGGTGCTGCGGGCGTGGCGGGTGGAAAAGGACGGCAAGCCCGTCACGTTCCTCGATACGCCGGGCCACGAAGCCTTTACCATGATGCGCGCCCGGGGGGCCAAGGTCACCGATATCGTGGTGATCGTGGTCGCCGCGACCGACGGCGTGATGCCGCAAACGGAAGAAGCTATCAACCACGCTTTGGCCGCCGATGTCGAAATCATCGTGGCCATCAACAAGATCGACATGCCGAACGCGAACATCGACAAGACGCGCCGGCAGTTGTACCAACTCAACCTGCTGCCCGACAACATGGGCGGCGACGTACCGTTCGTGGAAACCAGCGCCATCACCGGCGCGGGCGTCGGCGATTTGCTGGACGCCATCGCGGTGATCGCCGAACTCGCCGAGTACAAGGCCGATCCTTCGCACCCGGCCAGCGGAACCTGCCTCGAAGCGTACCTCGATGCCGATCACGGCGTCATGGCGACGCTGCTCGTTCAACAGGGCACCCTGCACAAAGGCGACGTCATCCTTTGCGGTTCGTCGCACGGCCGCGTTCGCGCCATGTTCGACGACCTCGGCCAAGCTATCGAGGAAGCCGGCCCGAGCATGCCGGTGAAGATCTTCGGCCTCGATCCGGTGCCGGACGCCGACGATCCGTTCTACGCCGTGGACGACGTGGCCACCTCCGCGAACATCGCCCAAAAGCGGGCCGACCGCTACCGCGAACGCTCGCTGGTAAACCTCAGCCCCAAGAGCCTCGATCAGCTCAAGGAAGCCAACGCCCGGACGAAGATCACCGAACTCAAGCTCATCATCAAGGCCGAGGCCCGCGGCTCGATCGAAGCCATCAAACGGGAGTTGGAGAAACTCACGCACGAGGAAATCCGCTGCCGCGTGCTCCACGCGGGCGTCGGGGCCATCAGCGAATCGGACGTCACGCTCGCGCTGACTTCGCCCGCCGATACCCTCGTGATCGGCTTCAACGTGACCGCCGACGACGCCGCGATCCATTTGGCGAAAGAGCGCGACATCAGCCTGCAGGAATACGACATCATCTACAAGTTGGTCGAAGACATCACCGCCGCGCTCGAAGGTCGGCTCAAGCCGATCGAGGAAGTGGTTCACTTGGGCCGCGCGGTCGTCCGCGAAGCGTTCAAGATCACCAAGGTCGGTTCCGTGGCCGGTTGCTACGTGACCAGCGGCGTGATCGAACGCAGCGCCCGCGTGCGGGTAATCCGCGACGGCACCGTGATCTACCCGCCTTCCGAACGCACCCTCGGCCTCGACAGCTTGAAACGGTTCAAGGACGACGCCAAGGAAGTGAAGGAAGGCTACGAGTGCGGTTTGAAGATCGTCGGCTTCGAGGATGTGAAAGTCGGCGACGTGATCGAAGCCTTCCGCATCGATTCGAAGATGCGAAAACTTTAAATGGGGGATGGGGTATCGGGTGTGGGGTATGATGGAAGGTAACGGAACTTCTCATCGCAGAATCCGTTGATTCTGATGTCTTCCACACCCTAAACCCCACACCCGATACCCCATGATTATCGGCCTCTTATCCGTGAGATTGCGCGTCCGCGAATCGCGGTCGCTGAAAGATAAGCGCCAAGTGGTACGTTCGATCTTGGATCGGTTGCGCGGCGGCTTCAATGTCTGCGCTTCGGAAGTCGATACGCAAGACGATCACCAGTTGGCGACTCTCGGCGTGAGTGCCGTCGGCCCGGAAATGGAAGTGGTGCGGAACGTATTGCAAACGATCCAAGAAGCCTTGCGGAAGCACCCGGTCGCCGAGTACCTCGGCGGCGAACTGAGCCTAGGCCACGAGGTGGTGTGAGCCGCGACGCGAAGCGTAGCGATCATAGTTAAACAACCACACCGGCGAGCCGGGAGCGTCAGCGACCGGAGGGTCGGCCAACCGACACGATTACAAATGCGATCAAGAGTTGTTCGGGTGTTAATGTCGCTTCGGTTCCATCATCGCTCCGGTCGCTGACGCTCCCGGCTCGCCAGTGTGGTTGCGGAAATTTGGAACTTTTGAACCGAAACCAACTACACCGGCGAGCCAGGACTGTGTTATGCAACCGCCTTTGAGATTGTTGCACCCCGATGATCAACTCAAGAAATTGAAATTGGATGCTTATCGCAAGCTCGATGTCGAAATATTGTTGGTTTCACTAATGCCGGGCCGAGAAGGATCATTGAAAACGCGACCCGATGGATTGATCCTCGATGGCCATCACCGAATCAAAGTTCTCCGAGAACGGGGAATCAACGTCGATCAACTTCCGCGCGAAGTGATCCCAAAAACTGCGTTGGACGAATTGGGAGAACCCGCATGAAAACCGAGCTCTACCGCATTCCCACCGATACCCCCGGTAAGTTGGCCATCGTTGCACGACCGCGCGGCAACGATTGGCTCGATGATGAAGTTCTCGGCTGGAAGCGAAGCGGAATCACCTACGTTCTTTCCTTCCTCGAAGAATCCGAGGAGGCCGAGCTCGGTTTGGAAGGCGAAGCGAAGGCGTGCGAAGCGAATGATATCGGCTTCCACTGGCTTCCTATTCCGGATCGCGGTTTGCCAACCGATGAAGCGGGGTTTCAGGAAGCCGTGGAAGACGCCGTCGAACGATTGCTCGGCGGTTCGAGCATCGCGGTTCATTGCCGCCAAGGCATCGGGCGCTCGGGCGTATTCGGTGCGGCCATCCTGATGCACCTCGGCGCGAACGCAACCACCGCGATGCGTGTCGTAAGTACGGCGCGCGGCCGGCCGATTCCCGAAACGCCCGAACAAGCCGAATGGCTCCAACGTTACCGACCGCAACCATTGCTCCGCACCGGAACCTTATGAAGACGCACCGCTTGGCCCGTATTGCCGAAGTCATCCGCGAAGTCGCGGCGGAGACGATCCTGTTCGAGATGCGCGACCCGCGCGTGAAGGGCGTCACGGTCACGCGCGCCGAAGTGGCCGCCGATTTGCAACACGCTAAAGTGTACGTTTCGATCATGGGTTCCGAAAGGGAACAGAAGCGCGCGCTTTACGGCCTACAAAATGCCGCGGGGTTCGTTCAATCGAAACTGGCCAAACGGTTGCTCACGCGGTTCCTCCCGGTGATCACGTTCGTGGAAGACGAAGGCATCAAGCGGAGCATCGAAATCGCCCGGATTCTGCGCGAAGAGCACGAGCGGAACGGGGTGTCGGTTGACGATAGTGCCGAAGATGCCGAAGATAACGACGGCGAAGAGGAAGGGGAACCCGACGGCCAGGACGCCCCCGGGGAAACCCCAACCCCGACCTCGGCTCCGTGATTGTCGCCAGCGTCCAAAGTACCACCCGAGTGAGCGCGCATGTCGGCCACCACGAATAAGCAACAGCAGCTCGCCCAAGTCCTCACGATCTTGAAGAAGAAATTCGCGGTGCCGCCCGCACCGGAAGCGCCGCGGCCCGTACTCGAAGAGGTGCTGTACGCGGTCGTGCGGGAAGGGGTTCCGCCGCAGCAAGCCGAGAGTGCCTACGCCAAGCTCCGATCCGATTTTCACGATTGGAACGAAGTGCGGGTGAGTTCGGTTCAAGAAGTGACCGACTCCCTCGCCGAACTGCCCGATGCCGGCAACAAGGCCAAACGCATTATCGACTTCTTGCAGGAACACTTCGAACGCACCTACACCTTCACCCTCGAAGACTTGGAAAAGAAGGGGTTGAAGCAAGCCGGGAAGCAACTCGATCGCTACAAGGATCACGGCGTTTCCGATTTCACCGTCGCTTGGGTCACGCAGCGTTCCTTCGGCGGGCACGCCGTGCCCTTGGATGATGGCTCCCTCCGCGTGCTAGCTCGGTTGCACGTGATCGAGGCGGAAATCGACGATGTCCGCGAGACGCGGCACACGATTGAACATTACATTTCCAAGGCCAATGGCCGCGATTTCACCGATCGTTTGATTCAAGTTGCGGCGGCGGTCTGCACGCCCGAGAATCCGAATTGCCCATCGTGCCCGCTGCTCGCGGAATGCCCCACCGGCCAAGCGAACGTTGCCGCGGCGAAGAAGGCCAAGCCGAAGCCCAAGGCGAAGTGAATTTTCTCGGGTTTGGGCAGCGGCGTTAGAACAATTCACCGTTTTGATGCCGTTGGCTTGCTCATCGCCCAGCGAGTTTCCATGCCTACGGGAGACGTGGCCCAACTATTCGGCGGCCGGCTCACTTCACCAGCCAACCGGCCAAGTTGAAGTAAGCCAAGAGCGTGAGCATGTCCGCCAGGGCGAGGGCGATTGGCCCCGAAGCCACGGACGGATCGCGTTTCAGCAACTTCAACAGGAACGGCAACGCGAGGCCTAACACGGCGGCGCAGGTGACGCCGCAGGCGATGCCGCCGAACAGAGCCCAGGCAACATCCGAGAAGCCTTTCCACTTCAGGGCGATGAGCGCCACGGTGCCCCCCACGCCGATGCCGAGGGCGAGGCCCACGAGGCCTTCGCGGCCCAAGTTCGGCAGGAAGTCCCGCCAGCGCGGCGTTTCGCCGTGCAACCGCTGGATGGCGAGGCTCACCGATTGGATCGCCACGCTCTCGGCCAACGCTAACGTTACGGGGATGAACGGAACCACCTTCGCCAGCGTGGACACATTCTCGTAGGCATCGGCGATCACCGCGGCGAGCAGGCCGCCCGCCACATTGCACATCAGCCAAGGGAAGCGCTTTCGCACCGCGGCCTTCACGCTCTTCTGTTCCTCGGCTTCCATGTACACGCCGATGAGTTGGAAGACGTCCGCATTGTCGGTGCGTTCCTCCAACCCTTCCATTTCGCCGGTGTATAACTCGACATCTAACAGGCCGAGGATGCGGCGGTGTTCATCCACCACCGGGAAGGCCAGTAGCTTGTGCATCATGAAGAATTCGCAGGCGTCCAGCACGGTCGCCGTGTACGGAACCGCGAGTACGGATTTCACCATGATGCTTTCGAGCGTGGCCTCCGGCTGGCTGAGCAGCAACCGCCGAGTGGGAACCACACCGCACAGTTTCTCGTCGTCGTCGATCACGTAGAAGTACACGACGCGGCCGGCCGGCGGGTTCGCCCGAATTTCCTCGAGCGCTTGGGTGACGGTACGATTGCGGTTGAGTTGCGTCGCTTCGGGCCGCATGTGTGCAGAAACGGGATCGTTCAAGATCGAGCGGACGTGCGATTCCATCAATTCAACCTCGGTGCTAACTTGATACTTACCTGACCCGCGGAATCGAAACAAGGCGTATCATGGATCGACTCGACGCGTGCGAATTCGAATTCCATTCGATGTGAGCCGGACAACGATGAGGAATTGCATATCGAGATCGGGATCTTCCACGAGCAACTCCTGTAACGAAGCAATGGTTTCCGCCGATGAAATGTGGCCCGGCCAAAGGCGAATAATACCTACGAAGGGAAAACGATCCCGGAGAGTGAGTGTGCCGAAATCCGTGTCGTGGGAAATGACAACGCGGCCCTCGGCGAGAGCCTTTGCGAGGATGTCGCCGTCGTCTTCGCCTTGCCAGCCGTTTTCGACGACATCGACAACGTCGAACCCTTCGCCCCACAGAAATGCAATGATTTCCGGAACAATGTTTTCGTCTGTGAGGAGTGGAAAATCGCGAATTCTCATCCCGCAGTCATCGTGTTCGCAACTCCGGGAGCGGACATGTGCGAAGCGGCGAACAATACGGCCTGTTTGAGATCGGACGGATCGAGATGGGGAAACGCAGCCACGATCGATCCGATGGATTCGCCCCCCGCGATTCGTTCGAGGATGTACTGGACGCTGATCCGCGAACCGGCAATGCAAGGCTTGCCACCGAGAAGATCGGGCCGCGAAACAATGCGGTCGAACAATTCCGATTCTTCATCGACCCATTCTTCAAGAATCGCAGTGGCACTCATATTTACCTTCCAAAAAGAACACTCTCGCAGTCCGGCGTTTGAGTCTCATACCAATCTTACCCCTGTTTCGATGCGGGAACAAGTTATCATCGCGATACGGAGGCGCCATCATGCGATGGATTTTCATCGATTCAACCCCAGTACATCCGCCATGGTGTAGGCCCCAGCCGGTTTCCCGGCGAGGAACTTGGCCCCGGCGAGCGCCCCTTGGGCGTAACTATCCCGGCTGTAACCTTTGTGTACGAGTTCGAGCGTTTCGCCCATCGTGCTGAAGATGATGGTGTGTTCGCCCACGTTATCCCCGGCCCGCACGGCGTGAACGCCGATCTCATCGAGGGGGCGTTCGCCCACCAAGCCTTCGCGGCCGTGGCGGATGTTCTTTTGCCCCATCGCACTCTGTACGATCTTGGCGAACTGGGCCGCCGTGCCGCTGGGAGAATCCTTCTTGTGGCGGTGGTGGCGTTCGACGATTTCCACATCGAAGCCCTTCCCGGCCAAAGCTTCCCCGGCGAGCTTGGTGAGTTGGAACAGCACGTTCACCACGAGGCTCATATTCGGCGAAAAGAGAATCGCCGTATGGTGCATCGCCGCTTCGATCTCCGCCTTCTCCGCGTGCTCGAAGCCGGTGGTCGCCACGACGAGTGGAATCTTGCGATCGATGCAAGTCTTCAACATCACCATCGTGCCCGCGGGGGCGGAGAAGTCGATGATGGAATCGGGCTGAATGTTGAGGGGGAGTTCCCCGACGACGGGCAAACCGATGTTGCCAATGCCGGCGAGTTCCCCGGCATCGCGGCCGATCTGGGGATTCTTGGGGGAATCGATGGCCGCAACGAGGTGGAATGCCGGGTCGGCGTGGGCGAGTGCGACGAGCCGTTGGCCCATTCGGCCGCACGCCCCGTGAATGGCGAGTTTGGTTTTCATGCTGGATCGCCTGCGTTTTGCAATTCGGACACCAGCCCTTTTCTTATCACGTCGCACACGCCGTTTCATCGGCACCGTCTGAACGGATTTGGTCATACTGTTCTTGCGGGGATTGTAACGCTGATTTCCGACGGGCGAGTTCGACGAGAATATCGGCAAAGTATTCGCCGACTTCGAACCCATCGTTCAATCCGCGTGATCTGCGGACACACTGTTCCAATGAAACGCATTAACGCCCGGAGGCTTGGAGTTGCTGTTCGATCGCGGCGACGAGTTCGTTCGTCTTGCTCGGGTGGCCCTGCCACACGACCGCGCCGCTGGAATTGATGAGCACCACGGTCGGGTAGCGTTCGATGTTGAACCGCTTCATCAGCGGCCCGACGTTCTCGCTCGATTCGACGTACAATTGATAGTTTAACTCGTTCTTCTTGCGGTAGCGGTCCGCCACGGCCATCCGCGTTTTCAACGGTTCCTCGTCGCAGGTCACGCCCACGACCTCGAAGCCGCGCGAAGCGTACTTTTCTTGCAACGCGTTGAGCGTCGGGATCATCTTCTTGCAGGGCACGCACTGCGTCGTCATGAAATCGAGGAGGAACAATTCGCCGGGGCGACCGCTCGGGAACGTGCGGGTGCGGCCCAACACATCGATCATTTGGAACTGCTCGGCGGGGGAAATCCGTTTGGATTCCTTACGTTCCGCTTGCGGGATGTTCGCCGCGGGCGCCCTCCAATCGGGCGGTTTATCGCCGGTCATCAATTCGGGGCGCACGGTGCGGATCGGATCTTCGCCGATAGACGGGGACGCGTTCCACTTCGGGGTCGGATCGGTCGGCGAGTATTCGCCGGGGAGATCGCCGCCGGCGCGGGCCGGAAACACTTGGGAATCTTGGCCCAGCGGCACCGGGGCGGGCAGATCATTCGACGAACGCGAACCCGATTGCCACAGCGGCGGCGGAGCGAGTTCGTTCGGAATCGAACTAATCGGATCGTTCGATTTCTTCGCGGGCGTCGGCGGCGGGCCCGGTCGCGTTTCGTTCTGCAAAGACTTCGGTAGTTCCCCTTCCATCACGGGAATACGCAGGCGAACGTTCGGGGCTTTCGCCACGGCCCGGCCGACGAGGTTCCGCTCCTGATCGCTGGCTTGTACGGTAATCGTGTACGACGCGCCGGGCTTCAAACCGGGGAGAAGGAAAGAACCATCGGGCGTGGTGTACACGCCGTAGGGCTTGCCCTGGCCGGTCGTGGGTTCCACACGCACATAGGCGTTGCCGAGTTTGCGGCCGTTCACATCTTCGACGAACCCGGCGAGCTGACCCTGCGATTCGGTTTTGTAATCGTAATTCGGATCGTTGGGGTTGGCCCAAGTTCCGGCGGGGGGCGTGGCATCTTTGCTGGCGCCCGCGGCTGCCGTGGGATTATCGAGCCAGTGGTTGCCGATGATCGGATCGTTGGCAGGGGTTTTCGGTCGGCTGGCCGGTTCGCCGGGGACGCGACCATTCTCATCGCTGTTCTTGCCACCGGTTTTGCAACCGGCGAAGGCGATCAACCCGGCACAGAGAATGTGGCCCCAACCCCGCATAATCATCCCCCCTCGCACGCGGCTCCGGTTCCCCCCGAACGCCGGCGCGGATTGTGGCAATCCACTTGGGATCATTCCGAGGAGGGGCCGTTTCCGCAATAGCGAATGGGCGAATTCGCACGGCTCCGGGGAAACTTTCGGTGGCTAAGCGATTCAAATTGCGGAGCTTAGCGAACCGCCACAATCCGGGGAATGCGCAAGGATTGCCCAAGTTGCCGAATAGTTGGGATTGATGCCCTTGTGTCTGAAACGGCAAAAGGGAAGGGGAACTCGGGGGATTACCCCCGCCTATCGAGCGCGATCCAAGAGGAAGCAGAAAAGGAAACAGAAGA
>Ga0105045_10002419_pt1 | contig 15721 bp, 9 predicted proteins | sample MAT02_FD_78089 | JGI IMG/M metagenome (GOLD analysis project Ga0105045, IMG submission 78089) | Freshwater microbial communities from Lake Fryxell liftoff mats and glacier meltwater in Antarctica - MAT-02 (megahit assembly) | ecosystem: Environmental > Aquatic > Freshwater > Ice > Liftoff...
TGCCGAAACACCCGCGCAAAGCGATCACGTTCGTAAAGCCACCAGAACGCCATAATGGCTCCCAGCCCAAACGAGTCCAGACAGGTGGGCATGCTAACGTAGCCGATGAACCAGGGCATCTGGGCGCGGTAGAGGACGTAGCGCGTAGCCACGGCACCTGCAATCATCAGCACGGCAGTAAATGGCACCCACCGGCGCGGCACCAGAAACAGCAGCAGCGGAAAAAACAGATAAACCTGCTCTTCTACAGCCAATGACCACAGGTGATCGACAGTACCCATCCAGGTGGCAAAATACGCCATATAGACGTTCGTAGCGTAGAGGGCCAGCCAGCCGAACGTGCGCCGAACGGGCGACTCGTTCACCGCATACAGGATGAACAGCGTTAGGTAATAGACCGGAAAAATGCGCAGCGTCCGGCGGATGTAAAAGACGCGCATGTATTTCTTCAGACCCCGGCCCGGCAGGTGCGCCAGCTTGTCTTTACTCGTCAGCAGGATGCGGGTAATCAGAAAACCGCTCAGGACGAAGAAGATGGTGACGCCCAACGCCCCCAGCGGTAATTCTATCCGCTCGGCCATCCAGTGATCGAACAGCACCAGCGCAACGGCCACGAACCGAACGCCGTCTAACTGAATCAGATGGTTCAGGGCCGGGCGGGCGGTAGTAGGGGGGAGGGTGGTATTCGATTGCATGAAAATGTTGAGTTACCAGTTTTTAGCTTCGGACGGAGCCATATTGCCGGTTGATGTGATGGTTTGCCGGGTATTGAGCAGGTACGCCTTCGCCGGGTCATTGGGTACGATTAGCATCAGAATTTGGTACGCACCTGCTTCGGCCAATTCAATATTGGCGACGTCGGCCCGGAAACCCGGCGCGAAGGCCCGGCCCGGCAATAACCGACCTGCCAGTGATACCGACCGGTTTTGCCCGGTGGGAAACAGATAGGTGCGTTTTGCCGAACGAGCCACCAGATAAGCACCGGCGTCGCGCCCGCCAAAAGGCGAAAGCGTGGTGTTGGTGACGCTGAATCCGGTATTGGTACGAGTTACTGTAGTGGCCCGGTCGGGTTGAGCTGGTCCGTAGATGACAGGAAGTAATCCGTCGTAAAAAGCTGGAGCTGTATCAGTGTAGTGAGCCGTTACGGAATCAGCTTTGGCCACGGGCTGACTGGTCGTGTAGGTCCAGTTGAACTGACTGGTTGTATGCCAGTGCCGCCACCAAACGGTCTCGTCAATGAAGGCTGTATAAGAAAACCAAGCCAGTAGGAGGCTTGCCAGACCACCTGATATACCCGTCCACCGTGCCAGCTGAACCGGCAAACTTGTAACGGCATATACGTACAACAAGGCCAGTAGCGTAAGCGAATACGGTTTGTATCGGCTCGTAATAAGCAGATCGGCTCCGAAGCCGGTGCGGGCGTAGGCCACTACGGCGGCAGTGCCGAGTAGAAAAGCGGCACTCGCCCAGAAGAACGCTGTTATCGGCGGAACAGGAACCGGATTATTGCGCCGGTCGGTCTGAATCAGCGACCGTACTGCCCGAACAATGCTGCGCTGATTCAGAAACAGCGTGACCAGAACAACGCTTAGGGTAACCAACACCAGCAGCCCCCCCAGCAACATGCTATTAACGAGTGGATTACCAACTGGAATTGCTTCGCCAGCCGCCCCCGTAACGGCCAGCCAGCCTTTGAGCAAAGTAAAAACATCGGGCCTGACCGTACTCTTACCACCCGGCTGCTCAAACCCCCAGAAGTACAGGCCAATTACCACCAAAGCCGCCACCAGCCAGACCAGTAGCGGACGTAGTTTTTTTGGTTTTGGGCTTACGCCCCGAACAGCGGGGTGCAGCACCAGTAGTACGAATCCCAGCGGCCAGACCAACAGTCCGTTGCCACTCGTGAGCGTGGCCAATACGGCCATTGGTAGCGCCAGACCCCAGCGGTTGGTATGTGTTAGCAGATAAAAGGTGGCCAGCACCCATAGAACCACTGAGAAATTTTGCAGTGAGGCCATGCCCCAGAACATGTTTTCCCACTGCGACAGGTTGAACAACAGTAACGCCACCGGCACGGCGTACAGCACCGGCAACCGATGCCAGACCAGTCCTGATTTCCGGCGCAAAGCCCATACGAATACCACCAGTAGGCCCATCAGACTCAGGTTGCCGATAACCATCATGTGTCGGTAGTTCAGCTTGCCGAACAGCCCGTAATCCAGTGCCGTTACAAGGCGGTCATACACAATACGGTGTTCGTTGTGCTGCTTGAACAGCCATTGTATTCTTCCCCAAAACGTTGGTTCCTGATCGGAATAATACAAAAACGCCCGCAGCGCGTGATCGTCCCACTTGGGTACATTAGTAGCATAGGTAGCCCAGACAACCCAGAATATTACCACCGGAATTAACAGCAATATGCCGGCAATCAGCAGATTGGGTAACCCATAACGGGTTTTTCGGGCGGATGGGGTAGGGGTCAGCGTTACCAAGAGTTGAATCAGTTCGTAAATGCGGCTAACTGGCTAGCAATACTCACCGGGTCGAGGCCGGACAGTTGCTGATGATATCTCTGGTCGCCATACAGCCCGTTAGGGTAGCCCTGCGCCGACAAACTCACGAACGGAGCCGGAGCCGTGCCGTAGCTGAGGAGTTTGACCGACAACTGCTGGGCCAGCCCGCCCGTCGATACGTGTTCTTCTACCACCAGCATCGGCCTGCCCGCCCAGCTACGGGCCAGGTCAATGGGTAAATCGAGAGGTAGATTCGTAGCCGTAAATACATCGAACCGATTGGTAAGCAACTCATCATTCAAAGCCGTAAGCACGTTGGCTGCTATGGGGCCGAGTGCTACCACTACGCCAATGGCTGCCGGACTTTGGACAATCTGTTTGAGTGATCCGTACGTTTTGGCTCCGTCGGGTGTGTTTGGTCCCGCCCCCAGGCGCAGGTAGGCAGGCCGTTCTGCGGCTATAATCTGGTCGAGCATGGGAGCTACTTCATCGGCAAAAGCGGGGATGTAGGTATTCACGTTTTGCAGACCGCTCAGGCAGGCCAGGTCTTCGATGGCGTGGTGCGTACTGCCCATGATCCCGTAGCCATACCCGCCCCCGTTGCCTACCAGAAAAACCGGCATGTTGTGCAAACAAACGTCGTTTCTGAACTGCTCCAGACAACGGTACACCACAAAGGGTGCAATGCTGTAACAAAACACTTTGTAGCCCTTGTAGGCCATGCCAGCCGCCACGCCTACCATGTTCTGCTCGGCCACGCCCGCGTTGATAAAGCGGGGTCCCAGCGCATCAACCACGTTTTCGAGCGCGTTATAACCGAGGTCGCCAGTGATAAAAACGACCTTATCGTCCTCACGCCCGATACGCTCAATAGCGGCTGAAAATTCTTTTCTCATATCAATGGGTAAGCTTACTTAAGCTTTGTCAAACCTATCCGCACGAATTACCTGATTTTGAGTAACTGGCACACTAAGTCGATTTATTTCTATATCCGTTTTGCTTATACAAATTTACTTGCTTTTCCGCTGCTCCACCAGTGTACTGATTTCAGCCGCCGTTTTATAGACCCGCTCCCCCTTTCGAACCATCGTTCGGATAAATTTCGGGCGTTTTTTAGTCTCCTCAAATATCTTACCGATGTACTCGCCCAGAAACGAAATGCCCAGCAGGTTGATACCGCCGAAAAACATAACCAGAATAATAACGGTCGATGTGCCGTAGGGAGTTTGGGGGTCGAAGTTGAGCAGACGGGCCTGTATTTGCCAAACAATGCCCAGCATGGAAAGGCACGTCAGGGTAAACCCGGTGTAGGTCATCAACTCCAGCGGTGCAAAACTGAACGAGAAAATAGCCTTTTTAGCCCACCAGATATTTTTAGTCCAGTTGTTCGTCGAAACACCGAACATACGCTCTGGGCGCACGTAATCGACCCCCGTTTGTTTAAAGCCCACCCAGGCCCGCAGCCCGCGCAAAAACTGCTCGGTTTCGGGCAGGTTAACCAGTTCGTGTACCACTTTCCGGTCAATGATGGAAAAATCGCCCGCATCGACGGGAATGTCTATATAAGCCGTGCGTTTGAAAAGCCGGTAAAACTGTTTGTAGAAAAAGTGAACGTGCGGAGCCATTTCGCGCTGCACCCGAACGCCATAAACCACATCGTAGCCTTCCTGCCACTTTTCGTAAAAGGCCGGAATTACTTCGGGTGGGTCCTGTAAATCGCCATCCATAAGTACAACGGCATCACCACTGGCAATTTCCATCCCGCTTAAAAACGCCGACTGCGAGCCGAAGTTGCGCGAGTGTTTGATGGCAATTACGTTCGGGTCTTTAGCGCAGATTTCGTTCAGTACTTCGTCGGTATTGTCAGGCGAGTTATCGTTGACAAAGATGATTTCGTACCTGACCTTCAACTCGTTGAAGGTTTTCACCAACCGCTCGTACATGAACGGAATAGCCTGAGCATCGCGGTAGCAGGCAATAATTGGCGAAATGACGGGATTTGTTGTTGGGGCCTGAAAGGCCGGAATTACCCGGTTTTCGTACTGGTGGCTCACCTGCCAGTCGGCGGTTTGGCGCAGTCCGTCGCTTAGCGTGGTGGCGGCTTTCCAGCCTAAATCGGTTTCGGCGGCAGTGGGGTCTCCATACCAGTCGGCAAGGTCCCAGTTACGGTTATCCATGCTGCCCCAAACGGGTTCCTGCGTCAGTCCAAAGGTTTCGCGGGCGGCATCCACCAACTCGCGCATGGTAGTTTTACGGCCCGTCGCAATATTATACGACCGCCCCCGAATGTCGGCGTTAACGCGCAGGGCGGCCTGTACAAACGCCTGCACACAGTCAGCTACATACACAAAATCGCGGCTGATATCGGGCGAAACGAGCGGGGGTAGCTGCCCTTTTCGGGCCTCTTCTACCAGCCGGGGAATAAGCCGGTCGGGTTCTTCCCAACCACCGTAGATGGAATACAGCCGCAGATTGAGCGTGTTCAGTTTGTGCGTGTTGGCGTAGTACCCCAGCGTATAAGCCGCTGATACTTTCGATACGGCATAATGGCTATTCGGCTCTACCGGGTCTGTTTCTTTAGGCGCAGTACAGTTGAATCCGTACTCAGAACTGCTCCCGGCATGGATATAGACCATATCGGTTGTGCAGTTTTCGAGGATATTGACTGTACCCAGCACGTTGGTTTCGTAGGTTAGACCCACGTTTTTCTGCTTGCTGTACGCGCCGTAAGCCGCCAGATTGAAAATGGTTTTGGGCTTCAGCTTCGCAAACACGTCGTGTACCGATGTGTTGGATAGTATATCGCAGTGAATGACGTTTTCGGCGGGAACGTTGAGGAGTTTGAGCCGCCAGGCTTTTGTGGCATCGTGCGTCAGTGCGTAAACATCACTCCGAACGCAGAAAAGTTGCTCAAACAAATTGGCACCAATGAAGCCACTGGCACCAAAAACAACGATAGGGCCGTTGAGCTTTGCAAAATCGGTAGTTATCAAATCGGGGGGAGATGGTTTTCTTAGGCAACAATATTACAGTAAAAGCCCGATAAGGTCGTCTTTAAGGGGTGTTTTATTAGGGAGTATACTACCTCCGCTACTTTTGTTCTATGTCTTCACAGCCCTGATGTAGCGGAGGTTAACGTTGCCATCTATCAAAATGGCCTCTGTCTTTACGTGTCAGGGGGCTATAAATACCGATCCCGCACGTCGGCCCGGGCCTGATCGTAGTTGGCATCGGTCATTGGGAGGTAATGCCACTCGAGCCGGTTTTCCATGTACGACACACCTTTTCCTTTTACGGTGCTGGCAATCAGTATTTTAGGCTTACCGTTGGGGGTAGCTGTCAGCTTGTCGATAGTGGTGAGGATTTCAGGAATATTATGTCCGTCCACCGTAGCCACATCGAACCCGATGGCATTCCAGGTTTGTACGTCAGCCGTATCGCCCATCACGTCTGCCGTTTGGCCGAAGCCCTGCAATCCATTTTTATCCACCAGCACAATCAGGTTATCTAAACCATGTTGCAGGGCAAAGTGAGCTGCTTCCCAGGTTGTTCCTTCGTTGGTTTCTCCATCCGACATCAGCACAAACCCCCTTGAGTCATCGCCCATCAGCTTTCCTGATTTGGCAATACCCGTACCAATGGGCAGCCCATGCCCCAGCGAACCGGTGGCAAACGGAATACCGAGGTGTTGTTTGGGTGCCGGGTGCGCGGGCAAACTCGTGCCATTGAGGTAATACGTGGCCAGTACCTCATCCGAAATTTCGCCGAGGTGGTTCAGGCATGTATACAGGGAAGCAGCCGCATGGCCTTTAGAAAGCAAGAATGTGTCCTGCTCCCGTTTTCGCAGTATAAGCGTCGCAATCATTAGGTCGATACAACTCAACGAACAGCCAATGTGCCCGGCATGAGCCTGATTGTGCAGACCCAGCAGTTTAAGTCTGAGTTCGCCCTGAAGTGTTTTAACGTCGGTCGTTTCAATGGTTGTAGTCACGATTGATGTGTTCTTTTTTCTCAATCACCGTAGCGACAGAGATGTAAATCTACCAGTTAGTACCGGTATTTGTCTCCTTCCAGATCGAACAGCGTGATTTTTTGTCCCGACCGTTTCACCAAAATAATTTTGTCTACTTTCGTCGTGTCCATGCGCTGTATATACGTGGCATCTTCGGGCAGGTAGAGGTTGGTCAACTGCGCATCCTGAATAGAATAGGGCCAGAAGGTTTTCCCCACTTCATCGTGGGGGTATAGCCGTCGGGACGGGTACAATACCGTATCGCCAGGGGCGTACTGCTGTTTTATTTTCTGAGCGACTCTATAGTAGGGATTAGGCTCCCGTGCGCGGTCGAAGTAGGTGTATTTGGGTGCTCTGTCCTCATAAATGTAGTACAATAGCCGAACTATGTAGTAGGACTGAATGAGCAACACTGCCCCCAGCACCAATCGAAAGGCATTGGGCATACGAACAATCCAGCCAATCAGCATCGCCGTCAATATAATAGTATACGGAAATGAAAAGCCCGAATACCGCTGCGTGATACCATACGTATGTCCGTTCCGAAATGACATAGCCAGCAAAAATAGGGTTGGTACTACCGCCAGTAGTCCGAGCAACACAAGCAGATGGGTCTGCCCTTCCCGCATCTGTTTTTTTACGGCCAGCACCAGCAGGTACACCAGCGAGGGCAGGGCAGCAACCACGATATACTGCGGACTGGATACCGTAGTAAATGGCAGCGGTGCCAGTAGAAGCAGCCCATACAGTACTGGTACCCATACCGGCAAGCGTTGTGGGGATTGGTACGTATGTAGTAACCCAGCGGCCAGTAATCCCAGCCCACCCGCCAGAGCCAGATTCCGAAACCCAAGTGCGTCATGTTGCCCCAGACCGTTCGACACTATAAACATGTCGGTCCAGATAGGTAACGACCGTTCGGCCACGTTAAATAAAGTGGCTGGTAAAATAATGGCAAACCCGTTATGGTAGGGGTCTGTAAGAGCCAGATTGCGGTAAAACTTAGCCTGATAAGCCAGCGTTTGAAAGGTGTAGTCTCCGCCACCGAATAAAAACCAGAACGAGACCAGCCCGATCCCCACCATCCCCACTACTACAAATGGCACCCACCGGCGCGGTGGACGTACCAGTAGTAAGGCATACAGGCCATGACATAGAAACACCGTTATGGTCAGGTAGTGCGACAGTAATGCCACCACAAAAGTAGCCCCGTAGCCCAGCAGAAGCCAGCCCGATTTACGCCCCAATTGGTTCTGCTCCAGAATAAGAAGAAAGAGATGCGTAGCCAGCAGAGTCAGAAAAAAGCTCATAGAGTAGTTTCGGGCCATATGACTGTATGCCACAAAAAATGGCTCCACAGCCGTCAAAAAGGCACTGAGCAGGGCTAACCAATCGGATTTGAACCACCGCCGGACAAACAAAAATACTAACCAAACCAGCAGCGTACTGAATAGCACCGACGGAAACCGAATCGAGAAATCACTCAGGCCAAACGCTTCTGTCCAGCTCCACAGCACTGCGTAGTAGGCCGGACTGTTGCCAATGTCGCCCCGCCGGATGGCCTTGGCAAAATCGTCGAACGTCTTCTCTTTCCAGAATTCTTGGGGGGTGAAGTAGGTTTTGCCGGGTGTAAAAAAAACGTCATGCTGATTGGCTCCCTCCATAGCCACCCCCTGCGAAATAACGAGCGTATATTTTTCGTCGAGGTAAATGCCGTGCGTGTCCGATTGATAAATTCGTAACGCGAAAGCTACGGCCAGAATCGTAAAGAAGAGGATGTTGGTAAGTCGGGATGGGTTCATGTATAAAGTCCCACCCTATTGGGAGAGATATTCTTTACAAAGAAGTTATTTACAGTTTTGTTGGGAAATGGCGTTCAGGCATGACTCGGGCCACCCGGTTCAACCTTTACATTGGCGTCAAAATCACTTCTTTGAGCAGGCAATAATGAACTGAGCTGAAAAGATATGCTTCAGCACCGGAATTTTCTCCAGAAACGGCTGTAGAGCATAAATCAGTTTGGCCGGACCTGTTGGAAAGAAAAATGGCACATACCCCACGTACCGGAAGGCATCTACCCGCCCACCCGCATTGCGAATCCAATTCTTCAGCTGCCACTGAAAAAAAGATTGTTCTTCGTGCTCAATGTGGTATTTCGACGTTTTTTCAATAAGCTTCAATATCGGATTATTACCGTTGGGTTCCATAATAATCAGATTGTCAGCCAGTTTGAAAGCATTGGAAATGGCAAGTTGCTGATCAGCCAGGTGGTGCAATACACCACGAATCACACCTACATCGTATTTTTTGTCTGGTATGGGCAGGTTGGGGTCTAACAAGTTGATGGTGCTGAACTGAACAGCCGGGTACTTCTTCTTCGCAATCTGAATGGCCGAATCGGCGGGGTCAAAGCCATGTACATCTATCGTTGGAAAGTTCTGTTTGATATTATTCGTGTACATGCCATCACCGCAGCCAATATCCATCAGCGTTTTGTATTCTGGCTTTATGAGTTTGAATATCTCGTCCGAAATACGTTTGTTGGCTACGTGCGACGAAAATTGAGCATTGGTTGTGTACAGGAAGCCGCCATTTTCATTTACGTTCCTGTTAAATTCCTCTACGTTCTGTTTCAGTGATGTATTCATACCTACGTTTTTTGACGCTACTGGTATCCCGGTAATTCAGGAATCTATAGTAGCAATTGTAATCCTCCTAAGAGATTTTATAAATTAATCAATGCGAAACAATTTGCTCGGATTCTGGAGTGTATCCCAACCTGATGCGTATGCAAAAAGACCCAGTGGGGGGACACACAATCGGTAATTTTATCTCCCGAACTACCCGCACTATTTTTTTCAAAACTACAAACGGAATTTTAGATTAAACAGGGCCCACGTTAAAGTAGACGCTGTAGGTATCAAACGGTACGGGCGGAGACCCGGAGCGAATACAGGCAGCGCACTTAGCAGAAATAGGGTATTGCGAGATATTGTGGCAATACCTACGCGCAAAATTCGGGTTATTATAATTTCAGGATGGTGAATTCTACCCGCCGGTTCTGTTTACGCTTCTCTTCGTTGGTGTTGCTGGCCACTGGTTTGCTCGGCCCCCAGGCTTTGGTCTGGATGCGTTCTTCGGCTATGCCATGTTTCAGCAGGTAGTCTTTCACCACCCGAACGCGGTCTTCGGAGAGTTTGATGTTGAGGTCCCAGTCGCCCTGATTGTCGGTATGGCCCTCAATAAGCAGCTCCATCGTGGGGTGTTCATTCAGCATCGTTACAATCCGATCCAGTTCGGTATTGCCACCGAGTTGCAGCATAAACTGGCTCTGCTCAAACAGAACTTCGCGCATCACAATTTTCTGGCCCGGTGCTATCTTCACCAGATACAGATTGCGTTTAATATCGCGAAACCGCTTGTCTTTGCTTAGGTCCAGCGTTTCGGTGGTTGGGAAATAGCCCTCGCGGCTGGCCGTCAGGTTGTACGTTTTCTGAGTGGGCAGAATAATACGGTACTCACCAGTTTCGGGGTTATAATCAAATTTGGAACGGTCGGTACTGTCGCCCAGCACTGACGATGTAACCGACGACGCCATTGGTTTTTTGCTGACAGCGTCCAGTACGTGTCCTGAAATGATAGCCACCGGGTCAGGTTTGATGGCGGGATACAGTTTAAGCCGGAAGATGTCGTCTTCGCCCATCGACCCCGCCCGCGAACTCAGGTAGGCGTAATCGCCGGAGGCCGGAATGGTGAAATAACCGTCCCATTCGGGCGTGTTGATGGCCGGGCCGAGGTTTTCGGGTTCGCTCCAGTTACCCCACGACGCGTCCAGTCGCCGACTCACAAAAATGTCGCCATTACCAAAGCCCGCGTGGCCCGACGATGTAAAGTACAGCGAACGCCCATCGGCAGCCAGAAACGGCGAACTCTCGGCGTCGGCAGTGTTGACAACCCGCCCCAGCGATACCGGCTCGCCCCAGCTACCGTCGGGCTTCTGCTGGGATACGTACAGATCGCGGTTGCCGCGCGTGTCTTTGCGCTGCACGGCCAGAATAATAGACTGCCCGTCGGGCGAGACACAGAACTCCATCTGGTTCATGCCGTTGACCTCGATGTTATAATTGTTCGCGATTTTGCATTCTACCGGCGTTGACCAGCCTGCTTTGGTCAGGATGGACCTGGAGATGCCAAACGTCATGTTGCCATCGGGCTTATAGACGTTGATGAGGTAGGCCGTGCGCCCGTCGGGAGCCATACCGCTGATGGCGTTATCGCCCGAGTTGTTGATGGGCGGCCCCATGTTGACCGCATCGCGCCAGCCCGCCGGGTTGCCGCTGCTACCCGACTCCCGCACCGAGTACCAGACGTCCTGATGGTCGGCTCCGCCAATGTTTTCTTTGTTGAAATTGCGGGTAAAGTACAGCGTCCGGCCATCGGGCGAGATCACAGGAGCCACTTCCTGCCCCGGCGAGTTAATGGTTTTACCGAGGTTTTCTTTCTGAATGTCTTTGGGCGTTTCTTTCGAGACATTGACGGTCGCTATAATGGGTTTACTGTCGGTTGAGATACCAATGGCGTCAATCTGGTTTGGTCCTTTCAGCGCGGCTCCGTTGATGAATACCTTTACCGACCGGCACACGTAGCTGGTATCGGTCGGGAAAATTCGGAGCAGCGGGTCCTGCCGGGGCTGCGTACCAGTACCCTGATACACCACATGTTCGGCACCGGCCTCGTCGAACACAATGACTTTGATCACCGCACCGGGATTCACGTTTTCGGCCACCACAATCTGCCGCGCCCGCATGGGCGTCTCAAACCCCACCTGTACCCATTCGTCGGCGGTACCATCGGCGTAAAACGGCGACCAGGCGCAGGGCGTCTCGCCAGGCTGGAGCAGCTTGCTGGGTCGGCCCAGCGTTTGTGAGGCCCGGTATTGCTCGCCGGAGATATCCCCCCTTTTCTCCGACGATACGCCAACGACCCGGCTCGCCCACTGCACCGACTGCGCCGGGCAGATGCTGGCGAAACTGAGTAGGAAGAGTACCGATAGATAAAGCGTCTGCATGTAATTCAGAAATCAATTCGTCAACACCCGGTATTCCCAGGGCTTGAGTGATACGGTCATATCTGGTTTCAGCGTTACCGGCTCGTGCATGAATACGTCGGTGTACATACCTTCGTAGCCGTTGCCGTTCAGTTGAAAATCCAGCGTCTGATTGCTCAGGTTTACAATCACCACTACCCGATCAGAATCGCGCTGCCGGTAAAAGGCATAGACCTGCTGGTCGTGGTCAGTAGGAATTTTTATGAGCTTACCCCCGGCCTGTCCGTTCCAGAGCGCGGTATTGCGGTGCTTTAGGGTCAACAACGCTTTGTAGAAGTCTGTTTTGCCGTAATTGCCCCAGTCAATGGAATCTTTCTCGAAAAAAGGCAGGCGTTTATTCAGGTTCGACTCCATGCCGTTATACACCAGCGGCATGCCTTCCAGCGTACTGCACAGGACAAAACAGGCGTCGGCAGCGGGGCCAAATGATTCGTTCAGGGTGCCGTTCCAGGTGTTTTCGTCGTGGTTCTGGGTAAAGAGCATCTGGTAATGCCAGGGCGGAAACCGTTTTTGGTTGGCCAGCCGCAGCGAGTCAAGTTTGTCTGCCGTGCGGGCACCCTGCGCAATGGCTTTGAGCATGGTATGCATGCTCCAGCCGTAGTTCATGTTGAAGCAACTCCTGAACTGATCCGGCTCGTCTTCCCACTCAGCCAGCATAAACACAGTCTTGATTTTATCTAACTCCGGGCGCAGTTCGGCCCAGAAATCGTTCGGTATAAATCCGGCCACATCGCAGCGGTACCCGTCAATATCAGTCTCGCGCAGCCAGAACTGCATAGCGTCAATCATGCCCTGCCGCATTTCAGGATTGTCGTAATTCAAATCAACTACGTCGGTCCAGTCGGTAGGTTTGCCCGTTTTCGGATCAACGGGGGCGGTCATTTTCCCGTTTACGCGGGTGTACCAGTCGGGGTGCTGTTTGGTCCAGACGTGGTCCCAGCCGGTGTGGTTGGGTACCCAGTCCAGAATAACGTGCAGCCCCAGCGCGTGGGCGCGGTTGACGAGCGATTTGAAATCGGCCATAGTACCGTAGGCAGGGTTCACGGCTTTGTAGTCGGCCACGGCGTAAGGGCTGCCGAGGGTCCCTTTCTTATTTTCCTCGCTGATCGGGAAAATGGGCATCAGCCAGATGATATCAACGCCAAGTTCTTTAAGCCGGGGTAGCTGCGCTTCAATGGCTTTGAAGTTACCTTCCGGCGAAAACTGGCGGGTGTTTACCTCGTAGATGGTCGCGTTTTTGGCCCAGTCAGGAGCGGGCGGTGGTGTGGCTGTTGTATCGGTGGTGGTTGTCTCGCTGGTCTGCTCCTGAGTGCCGCAGGCTATTGTCAGCACCAGTAAGCTCAGGACAAGGAAAAGGTACGATTGCTTCATGTTGGGTTTGTTGTACGGAGGAAGGTAATTCAGAAAGACCATCTTAGCCTGTATGACTACGCCAGGTTTAGCTGTTTACTGTGCTTGAGCTGACGGATAGCATCGGCTGGGTTGCTGGCTCCGAACACCGATGTGCCAGCCACTACGTAGTCGGCACCGGCTTCTGTGAGCGTGGCCGTGTTGTTGAGGTTCAGCCCGCCATCTACGCCAATCAGGGCCGAACTGCCCGTTGTTCTGAGCAGGTGCCGTAATTTACGGACTTTCGGAATGGACAGCGGCATAAGTTGCTGCCCGCCAAAGCCGGGGTTGATGGTCATAATCAGAACCTGATCGAAGGTGTCGGCAATATCGGTCAGTACCTCCACCGGCGTCTGCATGTTCAGGGCTACCCCGGCGCGGCAGCCCGCTTCACGAATCTGGCTCAGTACGCGGGGCAGGTGCGTACAGGCTTCGTAATGTACCGTGATATGGTCGGCTCCGGCGCGGGCAAATTCGGCAATGTAGCGTTCGGGCTGCACAATCATAAGATGGACATCGAGCGGCTTTTTGGTATGTTTGCGGATGGCTTCGAGAACCGGAAAGCCGAACGAAATATTCGGTACAAACAGCCCGTCCATCACATCAATATGGTACCAGTCGGCCTCACTGTTGTTAAGCATCTCGATATCGCGCTGGAGATTGGCGAAATCGGCAGAAAGAACAGAAGGAGCTATTAAGGGCGGCTGCATGTATTACGAGATTCGTTCAGTTGGTAAAATTATCTCTTTTTGCCCGAACTGCCTATCCTGATGTTGCGGCCAAAGCGATTAACTCAAACAGCCTCTAAAGACTGATTACTCCAAACTGCCAACTAAATATGACCCCACAGGAGCGTGTTGTCCAACTATCCGAGCTGCTTAATTACTATAACTTTCAATACTACCAGAACAGTATTTCGGAGATAGATGATTTTCAATTCGACAAACTTCTTGCCGAACTCACCGATCTGGAAATGCAGTATCCCGAATATCGCGTTCCCGATAGTCCTACACAGCGCGTTGGCGGCACCATCAGCAAGGAATTTGCCCAGGTTTACCACCGCTTTCCAATGCTCTCGCTGGGCAATACCTATTCGGAAGAAGACCTTGTAGAGTTCGACAACCGCGTCAGAAAGGGTCTCGACGGGGCCGGGTTTGAGTACGTCTGCGAACTTAAATTTGATGGAGTGGCCCTAAGTCTGACTTACGAAAACGGTATCCTGACTCAGGGCGTTACGCGGGGCGACGGTAGCCGTGGCGACGATATCACCAACAATATCCGAACCATTCGCACGGTGCCACTCAGCGTACCGTCCGGTCTGAACCCGCCCGCCTTGTTTGAGGTACGGGGGGAGGGGTTCTTGCCTTTGGCTGAATTTGAGCGCGTCAACAGAGAACGCGAAGACATTGGTGATTCGCTGCTGGCCAATCCGCGCAATGCGGCTTCGGGCATGTTCAAGAAGCAGGATTCTGCCGCCGTAGCCAAAAACCGGCTCGACTGCTACGTCTATTCATTTTTGTCTGAAGAAACCCTCTTCCAGAGCCACCAAGAAAGTCTGGTGGCTCTGCAACGCTGGGGGTTTAATGTCTCGCCCACCTGGCAAACATGCGCCGATATTCAGGCCGTCATGGCGTATATCAATGAGTGGGAAAGCAAGCGGTTTACCCTGCCGCTTGGCACCGATGGTATTGTGCTGAAGGTGAACCGCTTTTACCAGCAGGAGCAGCTGGGCTTTACCGCCAAAAGTCCGCGTTGGGCCATTGCGTTCAAGTACAAAGCCCAGGCTGCCAGTACCACGCTCAACACCATCAGCTACCAGGTGGGCCGCACCGGAGCCGTAACGCCGGTGGCCAATCTGACGCCCGTACTGCTGGCCGGCACCACCGTAAAACGGGCGTCGTTGCACAATGCCAACGAAATCGAGCGGCTTGGTGTGCAACTGCACGACACGGTTTTTGTGGAAAAAGGGGGCGAGATCATCCCGAAAATTACGGGTGTTGACCTGACCAAACGTAGCGGCCAAACCATCCCGATCGTTTATCCAACGCACTGCCCCGCCTGCGGTACCGAACTAATCCGAACTGAAGGCGAAGCACACTTCTATTGCCCCAACGAGTCCGGTTGCCCCCCGCAGCGGCAAGCGCGGTTCGAGCATTTTATCCAGCGTCGGGCCATGAACATAGAGAGTCTTGGCGAGGGCAAAATCCAGCTACTCCTCGAACGTGGTCTGGTGCATACCCCCGCCGATTTGTACGACCTAACGGCTGATCAACTGCTGGGTATCGAAAAGGTATTTGAAGATGAAGAGTCCGGTAAGAAACGGGTAGTGAGTTTCCGCGAAAAAACCGTCGCAAATATTCTGACTGCCATCAAACGTTCTAAAGCGCAGCCTTTCCGTAACGTGTTGTTCGCACTCGGTATCCGGCACGCAGGCAATACTACCGCCGAACGGCTGGTCGATTATTTTGGTACGGTAGATGCGCTGATGGAGGCTTCGCAGGAAACACTGGCCGGGGTGCCGGACGTAGGGCCTCGCATTGCTGAAAGTGCCTTTGCCTGGTTTGCTGATGCTGAAAATCGCGCTTACATCGAGCGGCTGCGGGCGGCAGGGTTGCAGATGGCGGGCGAGCGCAAAACCATCGAAGCCGTGAGCGAATCATTGGCGGGCAAGACGTTTCTATACACCGGTAGTTTTCAGAA
>Ga0105045_10002420_pt1 | contig 15719 bp, 13 predicted proteins | sample MAT02_FD_78089 | JGI IMG/M metagenome (GOLD analysis project Ga0105045, IMG submission 78089) | Freshwater microbial communities from Lake Fryxell liftoff mats and glacier meltwater in Antarctica - MAT-02 (megahit assembly) | ecosystem: Environmental > Aquatic > Freshwater > Ice > Liftoff...
AGAGCGTCATCGCACTGGTGCAAGCGAAAAATGAAACCGTGAAGGAGATCGTGACCAAAGATCTTGCCGCGAAGGATCAGGCGGCGAAAGAATTGACGGCAAAGCACAACGCGAACAAAGAAGAATCCAGCACGACGTTGGATGTCAGCTCCAGTCGCGATGCGCCAGAAAACTCCGGCGCCGATCACACCGAACCCATCGTTTGACGTCAGCCGATTTTCAGTGACTCTCGCCATGCGGGATCGTATTCGCGAGAGAACAGAATCTGCATCCGCCGGGCGCGATCGGCCCCGGGTGCTGGCGAGGCGAGGATTTCAATCCCGTCGGCGATGGATGCCGTGGGGCGATCTTGGCCGATCCCCTCGGCGCGATCGATGCGATCGAGAGTCGCGGCGATATCAAGCAATTTTGATCGCAGCGTCAGGAACGTCTCATCAAAGATTTGTTGTCGCGAAGGCATTTCAGAACCGCGGTCGTTGAAAATGGAAAGGGAAAGGACTCACCGATTGTATTCACACCGGGCGGGACGTGACGGATGCGAGCCGATCACCACGGGCCCGGTCTGCCCAATTCTCGCGCGAAGACACTTTGGTGCGGCGCGGCTTAAACCATTGCAACCTCGGCGGCTTTATAGACGACCCGTGCCCGACGAAATCCCAGCCGTTCATACAACCGTACCGCCGCGGTATTATCAGTCGTCACTTCCAAATGCATCCGGCTCAATCCCGCGCGGCGAAACCCCAGCGCCGCTCGGTGCAACAGGATCGTGCCCAAGCCGCGACCGCGATGGTGGGCCGCGATGCCAAGATTTTGAATCGCGCCCCAATCGTCGTACCGGATCCCCTGGACCGTCCCGATGGGCTCGACCAACGACGATGCCGGATCATGAAACCTGAGCAACCACGTCGACTCAGGAACAAATCCGCTGCGGCGGGTGATTTCTCGCATCAACCGCAGGCAACCCTCCCGTCGTCCCAAACATGGAAAAACGTTTGCGTCCATCTCATGATAAAAGCTTTGGTACTTCGCAACCGCATGTTCGCGAAGCAAATCGTCGTGGTAGCCCACCAAGTGGTAACCATGCGGACACAACGGTGCGTCAAACAGTTTCTCTTCGAGATCCAATTCCATGCGGTAGCGTTTGAAGTACGTTAGACCCATGGCGGACATCCGATGTTCGGGTATGACCTTGGCGGAACCTCATCTAAAGATACCATGCCTGCACTGCCTTTGCTGTCAAACGCCCAGTTTCCTCATCGCCAAACGAATCTCGTCGCCTCTTCTTCATGGAAAAATCATCCAAGTCCGCCGATACGGCATTGCCGCCGCTGTCGTCGCAATCAATCATTTTGACGGGACCGACGGCGAGCGGAAAGTCGACAATCGCCCTCGGAATCGCTGACCGGTTGAACGCCGAAATCGTGTCGCTTGATTCGGTCGCCGTTTACCAAGGCATGGACATTGGCACCGCAAAACCGACGCCGGAACAGCGGAACCGCGTACGACATCACATGCTCGACATCGTCTCGCCAACGACCGAATTCAGCGTCGCGAACTATCTGCAACACGCCCACGCCTGCGTTGCCGATATCGAATCTCGAGGCAAACGAGCCTTGTTCGTCGGGGGTACGCCCATGTACCTCAAGGGGGCGCTATACGGTTTTGATCCAGGGCCGCCGGCGGACTGGGACTTTCGCCGAGCGGTCGAAGCGGATCTTGCCAGATACGGTAACCAAGCGCTGCACCAGAGATTACAACAGGTCGATCCGTTGTCCGCCCACCGGTTGCCACCCACGGACGTCCGCCGCATTACGCGGGCGCTTGAAGTCGCTTATCTAAGCGGCGTTCCGATCAGCCACCGCCAAACGCAGCACGAAAGCTTGCCCAACGAAGGGGCAGCACGTTTAATCGGCTTATCATGGCCGCGCAAAAGTTTGCACGCGAGAATCGAGCATCGCGTCGCGGAAATGTTTCGATCGGGATTGGTCGACGAGGTTCGCCAGTTGATGGCGAGTCATGTCGCGTTATCACGCACCGCGGCAACCGCGGTGGGTTATCGCGAAGTCATCGAGCATCTTCGCGATGATGTACCGATCAAATCGACAAACCAGTTGGTGTTGTTTCACACCCGCCAACTTGCTCGACGTCAGGAGACTTGGTTTCGATCAATGCCGATGATGGCCACCATCACAATGGATGATGAGGCAACATTCCCTGACGTGGAAGAAAAAGTCGTGAAGTTGGTCGGAATTTAGAAACCTATGGTCGCAATTTCCAACCGACAACGATGCCTAAGCCGAACGCCCACATCGCCGCAACGTCCGGCTTTTGCCTCGCATAATCACGCAGCATGCCCAACACATCTTTCGCGGGCTCGCCGACAAAATGTTGTGCCGCTACCTGGGTCTGCTGGGCCGCCGTCGATGCGTACCGTGAAGCGGCATCCTTGGCCGCATCGCTGATTCTCGATGTTTGCTCGTGTTTCGATTCCTTCGCGACCTGCGGGTCGGCGCCCACATGGCCACCGTTTGCTTCTGCATGCTCTGACATATCGATATCCTTGGTGGAAGTAATGACCGCCTTACGCCGCTACGTTCAACGTCGTTCCACCCCATCAAATGCAATTCCCGCGCCATGTACTTTACTCAATCCACTTTCGATTTCCTCGACGAATTGACCGCGAACAACAACCGCGACTGGTTCGCCGCCAACAAGGACCGGTACACCGACGATGTCCAAACGCCGGGACGCCGACTGATCGATGCCGTCGCCGGGCCGCTTCGACGCGTCGCACCTTTCCTGGTCGCCAGCTCGTCAAAATCAGGTGGATCGATGACGCGAATCTACCGGGACACACGGTTTTCCAAAGACAAAACGCCATACAAAAACTACGTCGGCATTCAATTTCGTCATGACGCCGGAAAAGACATTCACGCCCCAGGACTCTATGTTCACGTCGCGACGGACGAATGCTTCATCGGTGCCGGATGCTGGCAACCCGAGCCATCGGTGTTGGCGAAAATCCGAGCAAGAATCGACGGCGATGCCAAGGCGTGGAAGCGGGCACGGGATGACAAAAAACTCGCGGCCTCGTTCACGCTCTGGGGTGAACAACTAAAAACGTCACCGCGAGATTACCCGAAAGACCATCCGATGATCGACGACCTCCGCAGAAAAGATTTCATCGGCCTCTCACCGGTGACCAGGAAACAAATGATGAGTGATGATTTAGTGGCCGTCATCATTGAACGCGTGAAAGCCTCGCGTCCCCTGATGCGTTTCTTGTGTGACGCCATCGGAGTCCCCTACTGACGCACAGATCGCATGGTTTTCAAGTGATTGTCCAGCCCGCATTTCAACCTTTCCGTGGCGTGGGTCGTGCGATTTCTAAGTCTTTATTTGGCAGATGTTTACTTCACTCACCCTCCCGCTGCAAAAACCTCAAAACTTGTTCACCGGTGAGCAAGCGTATGTGTGGTCGGACCAGAAATGGTTCTTGGTGCAGTAGGAAGCCGATCGCCTTAAGCAAAAAGGTAAGCATCAACGCACAAGTTTTCGTACATACTTCGTTGAACGGCGAACCGCGAAGCAGTGAAAGTGGGTTGCGGAATGCATGTCAGATAAAGGCGCGGGTTGTGCAATGCACTGCAAAGGCCGAACGTGATGACCAGTCCCACGGACTCATTTCGCGTAGAAACATACCCACTCACCATCAAAAGAATCGATGTGCTCAGAATCTGCGGGCACGCGGAAAACGCTTGGCGATGTCGACGTTATTTTTGACAACGGCATTTTTCACCTGTTTCATCTCGTGTTGCCCAACCATGACTACGTCGCCCATGCGGTCAGCAACAATGGTTTCGACTGGCGGCGGGTCGAAAATGCGATCGTGATCGGTGATCCGGGGTCATGGGACGATTCGATGTTGTGGACCGTTCACGTGTCGCGCAATCCCCATCTCGCCGGCTGCTGGCGGATGTTTTACACCGGGCTCTCGCGACGCGACCACGGGCTGAAGCAACGGATCGGTTTGGCTGAGAATGACGATCTTGACGTCATCTTCAAGGGCAGTTACCTAGAAGTGTCGGTCGAAGGTTTTGTGCATCGGTTAGTCACTGTGCGAAGGGCATTCCAGCCTGTCTGACAAAAACGATAGCCTGGGAAGCCTGTCGTCCGCTTATGCTTTTGCGTTCTTATACATTTCGTTGACGAAGTCCCAATTGACGACGTCGAACCACGCGTTGACATAATCGGCGCGTTTGTTGAGATACTTTAAATAGTAAGCGTGCTCCCAAACGTCAATTCCCAACAGGGGAACTTTACCCATCGTGACCGGGTTGTCCTGGTTTGGTGTTCCGACGATTGCCATCTTGCCGCCATCGAGAACCAGCCATCCCCAACCGCTGCCGAATTGGCCAGTAGCTGCGGTGGCGAATTGTGTTTTGAATTCGTCAAAGCTGCCGAACGCTTGGTCGATCGCTTTGCCGACCTCGCCTCGGTTTTGCTTGCCACCGCCGGGCGTCATCATTTGCCAAAACAGCGTATGGTTTAGGTGACCGCCGCCGTTATTGCGGACTGTCGTGCGAATCGACTCGGGCACCTGATCCAGTTCAGCGATCAATTTCGAAAGCGGCTTGGCCTGCAGATCGCTATGCCCCTTTAATGCCGCGTTCAGTTTGTCGACGTAACCCTGATGATGGCGGTCGTGGTGAATTTCCATCGTCTGTGCATCGATCACCGGCTCGAGCGCATCGAACGGATAGGGCAATGGTGGTAACGATGCTTCTTGCGCCGACGCGACACCGGGCATTGCGATCATGGAAGCGACTACTGCGGCACTGGAGACGACCAGCAACTCGCGGCGAGCGATCGTGTTCTTTGAAGTATTTTTTGGCGGCATCATGGAGGGTTACCTGTGGGGAGTGGGGGGGACGGACGTCGGAGCCATCAACCCACATTGTACCGGATCACCCACACCACCGGACGGTCGCGCTTAGGGTTCTAACTGGATCTGGTCAGCAAGCAGGATGATGGTATTGAACTCGGCTAACTCAGAGGCAACTGGCGTGCCGTGAACGACGACGTGTTGGCCTTTGGCAACACCAAACAATCGTCGCGCGTCGATCGGGATCGTTTTTGATTCCTCGTCGATAAACTTGACGATCAATGTCGGCATCTTCGCCGCCTTGCGTTTGCAGAACGGACAATTGTCCGCGTCATGGCCGACGCCATGCCCGTCCGCAGGCAATTCCGCGAGCACAAACGATGCTTCGCCCTCGTTCCACGGTTCAAGGTCGCCGGCCCAAATCCGACCGCTCAGGGTCACCGGAATCAGCGGGGTGGTCGTGGTACCCGGTTCCGGCGGTGGGTTATTCGACTCAACTTCGCCACAGAGCGTGTCGACCAGTTGTTCGATCGATATCGGTTCGCCGGCCGGTGTGTCGACGACAAATTTTGCCCGCGCCGCGACCAACGCGGGGTCATCCGTTTTGGAGTCACAACCGACGACGCAACATAAAAGTGCGAGAGCGGATCGTAAGGCTATTCGCATCACTTCGATTCCTCGGCAAATTTTTGCAACGTTTGGAATAATTCCGAAATTTCGGCGGAAACGGCATCGTACCCTGGCTCTTCGCTGCGGTGAACTTTTTCGTCAATGCCACCGAACAGGTCGAGTAATTTTTCAGCGGCAACGCCGACTTCGATCTGTTGCTCTTCGGTCAATGACGTTTTCTTGACCATTGACGAAACGTCTTCAAGTTGGTGGCCGATTTCGTGCAATGTGTCGTCGGCCGTCTTGGCATCGCCGCTCGCAAACGATTCGCGGATCGTATCATTCATCTTGACGAGAAGGATGACCAATTCGGGAAACGATTCAGCGTGAGCGTGGTCACAGTGCATATGGTCCAGTTCGCTCGTCGCGACCGGTAGCGTGTTCTCCGTTTTCGGTTCCGCCGGTGCGCAACCCGAGATGACAAGAGCCAATGGAAGGAGCAGGAAAGATCGCATGATTTAAAACCGTATTGGGGATGGGTAAACGGGACACCGCCATTTTATCAGCAATGGTTTGTAGGAACAGGTCGCGAGATTGTCGCTGATCGCTCCGCCGATCAGTCGCTAACGATCACTGCTCAACTCCAGCACAAAAGCAAGGATCGGCGGAGCGATCCTCGACAATGGTTACGGTAAGTCTCGGTTGGGGGGGGTAATGACGCGGTCGCCGATGGCATAATCGAGCATCATCGGACCGATATTGACGAGCACTCGCGATTGGGGCGGCTGGACCGTCAACCGCGTTTCGATCTCGTTATTAAAACTGTCGACGGGGATATCCATCGAGGGCAACGTCGAGCCGTCACGAGTATCGATTGCCAGGACGTCAAGCGTTTTCAGCCGGCTACCGGTGGTCAAGTACTTTGACCTGCCTCGTGACAAAAGCACGACTGGCGAAACCGAGGATTGCGAAAGCGTACAGCCCCACGATTCATCGCCGAGCGGACACGACCACTGCACCGCGCCGGTTTGGGTATCGACCGCGAAGGCGACCGTGTCGACGCGCACGTGTGCTTCGCCCGATGTCGTCGTGATGGGAAAGTTCGCGGAGTCATCGGTCGATTCGGTGGTGACCGGTAACAGGACCACGGAGTCATGTCGCGGCATGACGTGCAGACCGGACAGCCGTGGGATCGGGTCCGTTTTTGACTCGGTCACCACCCGTGCGTTCTTCAGATCCCAAATCAGGGTTTCGCCGTCGGTCGCCAGTGTGACGACATAGTTGCCTTCGACAATGCGGCCGAAAACCCGTTTGTCGGGACCGATGCCCGTGAAGGTATGTTCGAGCAGCGTCTCGCCTGTGATCGGATTGAGCAACCGGAGCTCGCGTTTTCCCTCAGGCAAGTCGCGGTACATGAGCACCGATTGGTCCGTCGACGCCCAAAGTTTGTAATCGGTGAACGGGTCTTCGCCGATGCGACGACCGTCGCGACAATCGTATTTTAGAATCGCATTGGATGACGGCGAAACGACCGCGACGGTCGAGCCATCACAGACAACCATCCCATCGCGGGGGGCATCTGTGTTTCGCCAACGCGGCGTTTGGGTGATCGCGTCCAGCGCAATCAGCTCGGTTCCCTGCAACAGGTAAAACGTATCGCCAACGATGGGCCCGAGGTGCATTTCCGATGCGACCGAACCGTTGCCACCGCTGGACACGACGTAGCTGAAAATGAGGTCGCCAAATGATGTCGATTCGCTCTTGCGGCGGAACCCCGAGCCCGTGCCTTCGGTCCGCCAAGCCCGGCGCCACAGCACCGGGTCGGCTTGGCCGCGAACGAGATCGAACAGGTTCACCGCCACCAGTTCACCGGGCAGGATTGCGATCATCAACCCGCCGCTGATGACCGATTGTCGCTGCGTTTCCTCGCGACGGTTGACATTGTCCACCAGGATCGGACGGACGATACCGAGCGGATCACGCATCGCGACGGGACTGCTGTCCTCGCTGACCAGTTGCCAACCGCGGAAGGATTGGCCGACGACGCGTTTGTTCTCGCCAACGTTGATGCGGCGGTTTGCGGCGATGCGTCCGACGATCGGCTCATTGGGTAAGACAACGGACAATTTACCTTCCCATTTTCCGAGGCTCCGTCCACCGCGTGACGCGGCCAAAACGTTATCCAAGTCGCGCCCCAGTGACGCCGCGGCGGCCCTCGCGGCGTCGTCGGAATCATCTTTCATCGCCACGGTGAGCGCCGCGTCCGCGTCGGGTCGCAACCCACCGTCGGCATACGCGATCGCCACCGCGGTGGCTTGCCACGTCGTCAATTTTTCGAGGTGATCGGGCGTGGTTTCGCCCGCGGCAAGGATGGCCCGCTCCATCGCCAACCATTGCCCATTGCTCACATAACGCTTCACCAATTGTCGAACCAGCGAGTCGCTGCCGGGGATCGCACCAAACTGTTGAACCAACCGCTGCAAACGCGGCACCGACGCCGATGCAAACGGATCGAGATACGCCGCGATCGTTGACGCAATGGATTCGCGCGTGTCATCGTCGGCGAGCGTCACCGCCTCGGCGGCGCGTGCGCCGATCCAACTGTCCATCGAGACGAACCGCGACGGTTCGTTTTCGAGGGGCGATGATTGCGTCGAGAGGGTGGATTCTTCGGAAATCAATTTGGACAACTCGAGCAACCGCCCGACCGCGGCGAGCGGTTGCGTGCGGTCGAGCGACGCGCGAACTTGCAACTTGAGCAATTCGGCACGTTGAACGGGCGATTCGATCAACAGGTCGAGCGTCGCCAACAGGTCCGCGTTGTTCGTGAAGTCCTCACGCAGCGCCCCCAGCATCGCACGAATCGAGAGGACGCGAACATCGTCGTCATCGGGCTTGATCGCGCGGGCCTTGTTCAACCAGGTGAGCGCCTCGCCGCGTTTGTCCTGCTCGATCAGCAATTGGGCTTTCTGGACCATCAACGCAACGTCGTTCGGATTGTCCTGTAATGCCGCCGCGACGCGAGGTTCGAGCGATGCTTGACCGAAGGCGACGGATAGCAACGTCGGTGATTGTGAGATGATTTGACCGTCGACCGACACCAAGTTACCCGCCGGAAACGACACGGTCCGGTGTACCAACGCCGAACCATCACGAAGCGAAACGGCGATGATTCGGTTGGACGTCGTTGGCACAAAGTACGCGGGCTCGGAATCGCCGGTGACCGGGTTTTCAATAACGCCGAACGTACCCAGACCGCTGACGTATTCGGTTGCGTCGAGCCACCCGCCGCGCGTCTTCCAGGTTTTTCGGCCTTTGGTAGTGCCGGTCGACGCGTTGAGGCCACGCACGTTATCGCTGCCGACCAAGACGATCGTGCCGTCCTGGACACCCGCCATGTATCGCGATCCGGTTTGGGCGCGGGCGACTTCGGGCCATCGTTTTTCGCCCGTCAAAAGATCCAACGCGAACAACCGATCCGATTCGATCGGCGTGACAAAAATGGTTTCGTCGATGATCGTCGGTGTCCCGTCCCACCATCGTTTCATCAATTGATCGGGGATGAAACCATCGCGACGAGTCAGCATTGTTTGTTTGATGGCGTCATTTCGATCGATCGTCACACCCCACATCAACGACCGATCTTCGACGTCGACCGCGACGATCGCGCCGGCGCCCGTGTTACAAATCAAGACACCGTCGTGATAGGCCGCCGATGCACCCGCGACCCGGCGGACCGGATCGGTATCGATGCCGCCGGATTCGACGGCGAGCAATTGTTGACGCCAGCGCTGCGTCCCCGTTTCGGGATCAAGACAGACCAGCAAAATGTCTCCCGACAATTCGATCATCACGTAAAGCGCATCGCCGACGGGCAACGGAGCACCCAAGATGAACGCACCGGCGAGCGCGTCGTCGGCCGGCAGGTCACCGCCGATTTGCCAAACCAATTTGCCCTCGGTTGCAAGGTCCAGCGCGATCAACGAATTGGTCTTCGTGTCCGCCGGCCGCGTTCCCTGCATCCCCATCAGCGGGCTGAAGGCGGCGACTTGAACTTGTGCCAAATCGCCGAGCACGAACACGCGGGTTCCATCGCTGGACATCCGTCCGTACGGCAAGTCATTCCAGACTCGCTGCTTCAATAACGAGCTGCCGGATTCCTCGTCCGGCATACCGTCCATCGCCAATTCGCTCGACTCGATGTCGTTGTCCGTTTTGAACCACGGGTATTCCCAAATGCGTTTGCCATTCTCGAAATCGACACCGACCAATCGCTCCGTCGTTCGCATCAAAATTTGGTTCCCGACACGAAGCGGCACCGAGCTAGGCGGTGGCAGTTCACCGACCGCTGACATCGTGTCGGTCGACTCGCGCAACGTCCGTTCCTGGCGCGAGCTGCCCGTCGTGTCGACCGTGTAGCGAGGGTCCGCGAGCGGCAATTGGCCACCCGCGACACCGGGCGCGGGATGATGACCATCAAACATTCGGTAATCGATCGGCACGCGTTGGCGTCGTGGCTTGATGGAAGCAAACCGGGTTTGCGGATCCGTTTCTTGGCTCAGCGATTTCTCATCATCCGAAGCTGCACCGCCGGATGGAAGCGATTCGAGCAGCGCCAGCAATTCCCCGTGAGCAGAGGCTGACAGCGTGGGGTGTTGGGTCAATGCATCGATCAATCGGCGGGCACGTGTGACTTCGCCCAGCGAGATCGCGTGGCGGATCATCAACCCCGTCGCGTCGCGTCCGGCAGCGGTATGGAAAAATCGCCGACGCACTTCGGTGACATCATCCCAGCGACGTTTTTTAGCGGCTTCGTCGAGCGTTTTTCGGGCTTCTGCACCATATCTCAACTCGTACGTCGCGATCGCATCGGCGGGCAAGTTGTTCATCATCCGGCGAGCAGCCGCGATCAGCGTTTCATCCACTCGCACGACCGTACCGGATTCGTCCGCATCCAAAAAGAAATCCTGGCCCGCCAGCTCGCCGTCTTCCTCATCACCGGTCGGTCGACGTTGCAGCAGGTCGCCCAAGACCACGACGGCGTCGCCATACCGGCGCTCTTGGATCGATTCGCCGGCGATGCGCAGTTGCTGGGAGATTGATCGGGGCGGGCCGATGAATCGACCATTTCCGCCGCCCGTTTCCAGCGGAAAGAACTGGCCCGGCGCCGAAGTCGCCGTTAGGATCGATAACGCGATGACCGTCAAAAAACGCCGCATCGAAAATATGTCCGTAAGAGATAAAAGAACCTTGCCGTCGCGGCCCGCAGCATTCTACCGCTAAAGTCAGTCCGTCACCAAACGGTCGCTCGAAAGTGAAACCACGCTTCGCTCGACCCTCCCGCTGCGCGGGCAGGGTGGAATGCCCGCTGAACAATACCTTAAAAGCCACACGACCTCCGCGGATGTCGTCCGCGGGCGGGGTGACAAGCTCGCTGCCCTGTTGGTCCCCAGGAGCTTAGCATCAATAGATACTTACGCGACAAATTCCGTCGCGGGTGCTGCCGCGCCGTAGCGCCGAAATCGCAGGAGCGTGGTTGCCATCGCCGTTGCGCCACCGACCAGGATCAACATCGAGATCGCCCCGACTGCCACGGTGGGCTTTTCCGGGTCCATGCCGGCGGCCAGCGCTGCCGCGAAGACGCTGATCGCGTTGTTGTAAAAGTGCGCCAGCATCGCCGGAAAGACCGATCCGCTCTGGTAACAAATCCATCCCAACCACACGCCCAACGGAAATACGGATAATGAATGGACGAGGTCCATGTGAAACGCGGCGAATAAAACGGACGCGATCAGGATGCCGATCGCCCCGTTCCAACGCTTGGTTACTCGCGTTTGGATGTATCCACGAAACAGGATCTCCTCACATACGCCAGGCGTCGCACCGATCACCAGCGCCAGCGGAATCAACCACCCGGCTTCGCTGAGTTTCTGAAACAGGCCGCTCAGTTCGACCAAATTTTCGCTCTCGGGAAGAAACCGCGAAAACAACGACGCCGAGATCACGCCCACCAGAGGCGTCGCGATCGCGGCACACACCCACAACCCAATCGGCCAATGTCCACGCAGCAATTGCAACCGCTCGCGAAACGGTTCAACGCTTCGCGACGCCGCGATCCAAACGGGAATCGTCATCGCGATTTGCGGAATGACGACCATGCAAAAGAAACCGAGACCGGTTTGCGTCGCCGAGGTAACGAATTCACGATCCCGGAGCTGCAGCGGGTTGAACGGCCCGTGGGTGACCAACGCCGCCACGACGATCGCGAGCCCCGCGAACACGATGTATAACACCAGGGCCGCGAGCGAGACGGCAAAGATGGGCCACAACCGCGGCCGAATCACGGGAGCATCCTCAACCAGTTCCGACTCGAGCACTTCGTTTTCTGGGTCGTCGACGGTCAAGGCGAGGTCCTTCGTGGTGGGAATGCGGTGCGACTTATCGTAGACCGAGCTGTTGGTCCAAGCCAAACATCACGTTCATATTTTGCACCGCCGCACCGCTGGCTCCTTTGATCAGGTTGTCGATCACCGAAACGATGACCAAGCGATCGCCAGCAACGCGACACGTCATTTGTACATGATTCGTCCCCGCGACGTGCTTGGTCGCGGGCAAGTGATCGACGGCATGAATGAATGTCGAATCGCCGTAGGTATCGCGCCAGATTTTTTGGACGTCATCAACGGTGATGCCTCGCGGGCGGACGTAGATGGTCGACAGGATGCCGCGATCCATCGGCGTCAGGTGTGGGGTGAAGATGACGTTCGGCGAGACGCCCGAATACCGGTGCAGCAGATCGGTAATTTCAGGTTGATGACGGTGATTGCCAACCGCATACGCCGAGATCGACTCGTTGGTTTCGCAGTACAGCGACGTCAGCTTTGGCGACCGACCCGCACCGCTGACGCCGCTCTTGGAATCGATGATGATGTCCGACGGATCGATCACGGCCCGGGACAATAACGGCCCCAGCGGGATGATCGCTGATTGCGGATAACATCCTGGGTTTGCCACAAGATCCGCACCCGCGATTTCGCTGGCGTACCATTCGGGCAATCCGTAAACCGTCTTGCCGACACGTTCTGGCCAGGGATGATCGACGCCGTAGTGATGCTTGTAAACGTCGACGCTGGACAAGCGAAAATCGGCGCTGAAATCGATCACACGAACGCCCGCGCCAACGAGTTCGCGAACCGTTTCGGCCGACGCACCGTGGGGCAAACAGCACATCGCGACGTCACAATCCCGCGCGACCGCGGCCGCGTCATAGGCGGTCACGACGACCGACGTGCCGCTCGCCAGAATGGGATGGATCGCGGTGATCCGTTGGCCCGCTTCGCTGCGGCTGGTCGCGACGGTGACGATCGCTTCGGGGTGGCGCAGCAACAAGCGATACGCTTCGAGCGCCGTGTATCCCGTCGCTCCGATGATGCCAACACGAATCGCCATGATGTTTTTAAGTTTGTCAGGGACCGTCCGCAAAGAATTGTCGAGCGCCTGGGCCTTGATCCCGAAGAGCCTTACAGTCCGATTTGGTTGGTTTGGGTGCGTTCGTCTTCGGTCAGGTTGTACATGTCGAGGATCAATTGGCGGTCGCAATCGCGCTGCGCGACTTTGCGGCGGGCGAACATGCGAGCTTGGGTGCTGATCATGACTTCGGTCGGCACGGTTGACGTTTGGCCAAACAACCTCGCGTAGGTGACAAAGCTGGGCACGTTCGATGCGACGAAGCCGTACAACATGCTGCACACGCCGACAATTTTACCGGTAAAGATTCCCGTGTTGATCGCGGTCTTGGAATAATCGCCCATCACGCAGCCCATGAATTGCATTTCAGTCGCGATCCGGGCGTTTTGGTATTCCATGTTGATCGGGCCGTACGTGTTTTTGAGATCGCTATTGCACGTCCCGGCACCGAGATTGATCCAGCTTCCGAGGTAACTGTGTCCCAGGAATCCGTGGTGTTGCTTGTTCGTGTAGGGCTCGATGACGGACGCTTCGACTTCGCCGCCGATCTTGGTCGTGTGGCCCAACGAGACGGAATCTTTCAATGCCGCGTGTTCGATGACGCGAGTTTTCGCACCGGCATAAACAGGGCCCGAAAGATAGCAAAACGGGCCGACCTGCACGTCGTCTTCCAGGATGATGGGGCCTTTGGAAGTGTCGATGACGGCATACTGACCGATTTTTACCCCCGGACGGACGAAAACGCCGTCCTGCAATTGCTGGTAATCACCATGTTCGACGCGGTATTGCATCGCGTCGGGCATGGTTTTCATGTGCAGCGCGACGACGTTGTGTGGCCACTGGAACAATGTCAACGAGGCGTCGTGGGTCGGCAAATCGCGGCATTGTGAGCGAATTTCCGCCGCATCGACCGCGGGCGTCGTGGACCGGACAAACGCGGCACCGATCATTCCGCTGGCGTCGCGAATCGCCGCCGATTGACCTTCGGAAACCAATCGTCGCAGGATCGCCAGGACGCTGGGGTGGGGCAAAACACGCGCATTTATATAGAGCGTTGATGTCGCCGTCCCGTTCGCCGGGGGGGCATCAATGCCGAAATCCTCCCGCTGGAGGGTTTGCAGGTGGGGACGAACGATCCCGTAGACGGTTGCGTCGAGGGATTTAATCCAGTCTATGAGACGAAAGCTGGCGCAAGAGATCGCGTAACCGGGACGTGCAGTAACGATCGGTTGCAATTGGTCGATGGCGTCATCTTCGAACACAATGACGACAAAAGGCGAAGACTTTGTCAAAATAGACCCTCGACGCTCAAGACGTTAGACGCATTTCCCCCGTTGGGATTTCCAGTGTACCCCGGAGTGGTCCGATCGCCAGGACGGGTGCCTTGATGGCGTCGGGGTGGTAAAACAGGTGGTCTGTAAGGGTTAGCAGTCCGGTTGTAACGACGGTATCATGATCAGGGTTCTGGAAATACCAGCCGTGTGCAATTTGAGGGCATAGGAATGCCGATCCTAAACAGGTCCACGTTGGGCATAGAATGTCGGACACCTTTCCTCCAAACCAACAATCGCCCGTGAGACCCCACCGATACTTTAAAGACGACGCCCCGCCTCAGGACCACCTGCTGTCCGTCGTTCGTCATTGGGCCAAACTGACGCCCAGTCGTATTGCGTACGCGTTCACCGACGGTGACACGATCACCGCGTCGCTGACGTACGCACAATTATGGGATGAGGTCCGCGGCTTGGCCGGCGCGATGCAGCCTCGCGTCGAACCAGGTCAACGGATTCTTCTTCTCTATCCGCCGGGATTGGATTTTGTGGTCGGTCTGTTCGCCTGCCACGCGCTCGGAGCGATCGCCGTCCCCGCGTTTCCGCCACGGCGGAATCGGAAAGCGACGCGAATCCGTTCGATCGTCAGCGACGCGGATACTCGGATCGCATTTTCGACCGAAGGTATCGCCGAACAACTGGTCGGCGGCACCCGCCATGAGGACCTCGAAGGCGTGACCGTGATCGGCACAGATTCGCGATCTCTGCGAAATGCGGATGCGTGGGTCGAGCCCAATAACCTGACGCCCGACTCGCTCGCGATCCTTCAATACACCAGCGGTTCAACGGGATCGCCCAAGGGCGTGATGCTGACGCACCGTAATGTGTTGGCGAATTGCGACATGATCATTGACGGATTCGAGCCTGATCGCGAATCCTCTGGCATGGCGTGGTTGCCGGCATATCACGACATGGGCTTGGTCGGCGGCATCCTGCAACCGCTCTATTTCGGTCGGACTGCGACGTTGATGAGCCCGATGACGTTTCTGCAGCGGCCCGACCGTTGGTTGCAAACGATCTCGCGGTACCGGCTGGAAATCAGCGGCGGTCCCAACTTTGCCTACCAATTGTGCGTCGACAAAATCAACGATTCCGAGCTGGTGGGCGTCGACCTGTCATGCTGGAAAATCGCGTTCAACGGTGCTGAACCGATTCGTCCCTCGACGATCGATGCGTTCTACGATCGATTCAAAAAATTTGGCTTCCGCCGCGAGGCGTTTGTGCCCTGTTACGGCATGGCCGAGACGACCCTGCTGGTGACCGCGGGCCCCGCGACCGGCAGGCCCGTGATCCGCACGTTCGACGGCACGATGATCGACAAGAAAGTCGCGATTCCGGTCCCGGCGGATCATGCCGATGCAAAGTCGCTCGTCGGCTGCGGTCGTGTGCTCAAAGGCGAGACCGTAACGATTGTTGACACCCAAACG
>Ga0105045_10002423_pt1 | contig 15712 bp, 13 predicted proteins | sample MAT02_FD_78089 | JGI IMG/M metagenome (GOLD analysis project Ga0105045, IMG submission 78089) | Freshwater microbial communities from Lake Fryxell liftoff mats and glacier meltwater in Antarctica - MAT-02 (megahit assembly) | ecosystem: Environmental > Aquatic > Freshwater > Ice > Liftoff...
CCGAGGCCGGTACGGCGCCCTACTGGATCGGCTTTCGCGTTTTCGACTGATCAACGCGTCCGAGTGAACGCACTCCGCAGGTGGCGGCGACTCGCTGCCCGGACATCTGCGTCTTCATGAAGTCGTCGACGCTAGCTGCTCTTGGCGGTCGCGCACCAGTCGACTTACTGTCCGGCGCGATGTCTACGATTGAGCACCCGCTGTTCGGAACGATGAATCTGGCAGCTGCCGGCAGTTGGGACGCCACGATCCCCTTCGCCGGCCACGAGATCGACGTCGACGTGACCCTCGACGAACCGAACCTCACCCCCGCCGAACTTACCGCGCGCCTGGCTCTGCTCGACAAGCTGTCTCTCCGCGACCGGGTGGCGCGCGTCGCGCTGTCCGAAGAGGCCAAAGCGGGCGATGAGACCGCCTCGGGTCTCTACTTCACGCACCACCGCGAAGAGTTGCCGCCCGAAGCCTGGCGACAGGTCTTTGGAACGGCAAGCCCCCAGACCATCGACGTCGACACCTTCCTCGCTCAGCTCGAACTGGTGCGCGTCGGGCTCTACCCCGGCGACGAGGACCGTTGCCTCTTGCTCGACTACATGTTGCGCGGCGAAGTGACGAACTACCTGCTTTCAGTCTCTTTCGACGCCGACGGCCAGCTCTCCGGCATCGACATGGAGAGCTGAGCGACACCCTTGCGAGCTATTCGGCGACGAAAATGGCCAGCCTGCCGCGTCAACTGGACTATCCTTGGACCGCGATGACCCGAGAGAGCAACGTCCCGCGTGCCGAGCACATGTTCACTCGGATGGACTCGCCCGTCGGGCGCCTCACCTTGGCTGCGACCGCTGCGGGTCTCGCCGCAATCCTGTGGGAGAATGATGGGCCGAGACGCGTGCCCGTACGACTCACGGTCGAGGATGCCACTCAACCGATCTTGGCCTTGGCCGTGCGGCAATTGGACGAATACTTTGCGGGGCAGCGGCGCCGCTTCTCCGTGCCGCTCGACGTTGCCGGCACCGCATTTCAGCGGAGCGTTTGGGAGGGCCTGCAAAGCATCCCATTCGGTGAGACGCGTTCCTATGGACAGCTGGCGGCCCAGATCGGTCGGCCCACGGCGGTGCGCGCCGTCGGCGCCGCGAACGGGCGCAATCCCATCTCGATCATGACGCCCTGTCACCGCGTGCTCGGCGCCACGGGCAAACTCACCGGCTTCGCCGGCGGCCTCGAGGTCAAAGCGCGCCTGCTCGCGCTCGAAGCCCCAAACGGCTGACCGCGTTCTGGGGGCGGAGCTTCGTTGCAGCTCAGCGACGCGCGCTTGCCTGCTGCTGTTGCGCGGCCTGTTGCTGTTGCTGCCGCTGCCGCTGCATCATGATCGTGGCCATGCCGGCTGAGGTGGAAGCGGCTCTGTCGCCACCGTTCCCAGCCTTCGAGTGGCGCACTTCGCAGACGCAGCCGATCGTGCCTGCCATGATGGCCACGGCGCTGAGATCGAGCCCCACGGACTCACATTGGTTTTTACATTGATGAGCCGCGTCGGGCGGGATGTTCATGCCCCCCGCCCCCACCGATGCAGTGCACGAACAGAGCAAAAGAAGGGCTACGACCCCAAGGGGGAAAATGGATGGTGGACGACGCATTGCAGGACAGTAGGCGCAGTCAGGGGCCGTCTCAAGCCACGAGCGCGCGTCGCAGAGCTTTCAGGGTCCGCGTGAGGGCCAGAGCACGTGGAGCGCCGACTCGACTGTCGGAAAGCTGTGGCCCGCGACTTCGATGAGAGAGCCGGGCGCCGCGTTCATGCGCATGACGAGCGAGCGACGCAAGCATTCGTAGGCTGTCGCGCCCGTCACGAAAGGGCCCGAGGTCCAGACGAACGAAACATCCGTGGCGCGCGGGCTGTGGCGCACGAGCTGTACGTGGACGTAGATGCCGTCGAGCCGACGCTCGATCTTCGGTACCATGGTCAAGCCGACGCGCGCCTCGATGTCCATGCGGCGGAAACCAGATTCCGTCCGATTCTTCGGTGCGGCCGAAGGTTGGGGATTCGCCTCGGCCTGCTTGCTCCACGGCGCATCGACACGCGGCGTAGGCACCTGTGAATCGGATTCGCTTCGTGGATCGGGTCGCATGCTCAGAACCGTGCACTTCCCGTGCCAGTGGTTGGAAGTCGCGTTGCCGCGGGTTTCAGCGTGATCGAAAAGCGCCGCAAGCGAGCGGGAGCGCACTTCGCGCCATTTCGCCGCACCTCTGCGTCGCGTTTGCCAATCCGACGGGCGAAGGCAGCGCAAGTGATTTCGATGCAGCTGCTCGCCCCCAAATCGCTCCGCTCGTCGAGGCGGCGCACGCCAAAGGTGCTGACCGCCGCGGTGACGACGTCCAACGGTGCCGCATTCACTGGCGCAGCACTAGGTGCCTACGACTTCATCAACATCATGTCGTACGACCAGTGCGGTTGGTCGGTGAAAGCCTGCGAACACGCCGGCTTGGCGGAATCGAAAAAGGAGCTCGCCCGACGACTCGTTGTTCGAAGTCGTCAAAGAAGCCCAGTGAGCGCGGACTTCGGATTGACCAGCACCTGGTAGGTTCGATGCTCCGAAAGGACACCCGCGTCCTCGCCGTGGGCGTGGGGTGTGGGCCGTTGACTCAGCTGGTAGCCCGGCAGGCAGCAGGCCAAAGTGAAGGCCGCGTCCCAGCGCAAACCTTCGAGTACCTCGTCGACGTGCACGTGGGCATGAACGAAGGTAACGAACACGGGACTCGGGCCGAGCGCATTCAAACGCTCCGCCTCGTCGGCGATACGCGCCTTGCGCCAAGCAAAGCGCTGGATGCCGAACTCGTCACGCCAAGCCTGGACGAGGGCTTCGTTGATCAGCGGATCGACGCTGATGTTTTCGGCTTCGGTCTTGACCGCAAATAACGCAGCAGTGCGCGCGTGCGCGCCGTCGCCCACATGGATGACGCGGCTTGGGCCGACCAGATTCATGAGCGGTCGAAGATGCTCGAGCGCCGAGAAGCTCTCGGTCATCTCTTTGGCGGGTTTGGTGGCCTTGGCAAAAAGCGGCCACAACGCCGCGAACGACTGCCTGCGCATCAGACGATCGAGATAATTACCGTCGATTGCGGCAGCCACAGCCCGGTATAGGCCTGCGTCCGAGTCGTGGCCAACGGGCGGGGTAGCAAGCGACACGGCCGGCGGGCCCTCGGGCGCTTCTGCGGAACGCCGAAGCGCGATTGACCTGGGATCCGAAGTTCGAGTAGCTCTGCAGTCGTATGAAGAGCCTCCGACAGGGCAGCAAGGGCGCAGAGGTGAAGGCCTGGCAGTACTTCCTGCGGGGCCAGGGGCTCTACCTGGGTGAAGTCGATGGCGCCTTTGGGCCTGCGAGCGCTCGGGCCAGTAGCGAATTCCAGCGGACGCAGGGTCTGACGCCCGACGGCATCGTGGGTCTAATCACTCTGGGGCGCGCCATGCAGCTGGGCTTCGATCCGCTCGAACGCGACACGACGGACTTGCGTGAGGAAGGGCCCAACTTTCCTGCACCGCTCGCTGGACTGAAGCCCGCATCGTTTGCTCAACGCATCAAGCTCTTTGGCCAGTTCGAGTTCGAACCCGCGCCCACACCGGGCAATCGCGAGGGCATCAAGATTCTCGGCTCGTGGCAGAAGGACAATATCGTCAGCGTGACGGTACCGGAGCTGCGCGGCGTCGAAGGCGCTGGCAGCACGGGCAAAGTGCTCTTTCACAGCCGGGGCGCAGCGCAGCTCCTATCGCTGTTCGCCGCCTGGGCGGACGCCGGCCTGTTGCCGCTGGTGAAAACCTGGGCCGGTAGCTTTGCGCCGCGCTTCATTCGCGGCAGCACCGTGACGCTTTCGAACCACGCTTGGGCCACGGCCTTCGACGTCAACGTGGCGTGGAACCCGTTGGGCGCGCAGCCCGCGCTCCTGGACAAGATCGGTTCGGTACGCGCGCTGGTGCCTCTGGCCAACGCGCACGGCTTCTACTGGGGGGGTCATTTCCAGACCCGCCCCGATGGCATGCACTTCGAGCTCTCTCGCTTGCTCTGACGGCGACTCAACAGCCCCCGCAGGCAAAGCTGGTCGGGCCGCACTGCTCGCCCGGCGTCGTCCCGTCTGTACTGACGTCGAGACAATCGAGCTCGCAAGAGCCGCTCTGCGGACATTCCACGCCACACACCCGTCGGGTCGATCAGCGCGGAAGTGCCACGATCGCGTCCTCAGGCTTCGGGCTCGCCGTCGATCACGATCCGCAGCTTGCGGGCCAGCTGGTCGACCGTAAACGGCTTCTGGAGAAAATGGACGCCGTCGTCGAGCACGCCGCGGTGGGCGATCACATCCGCCGTGTAGCCTGACAAAAACAGGCATTTGAGCTCGGGGCGATCGACCTGTAGAGCTTTGCAGACCTCGCGTCCCGACATCTGCGGCATGATCACGTCCGTCACCAGCACGTCGATGACGCCGGCGTTTGCCGACAGCGCCAGCGCGGCCTGCGCCGTTCCAGCGGCAAAAACGGTGTAGCCCAGACGCTCGAGCAGCTTCTGCCCCAGACGGAGAAGCGCCTCCTCGTCTTCGACCAGCAAGATGGTTTCTGTACCGCGCGGCGGCGTCTGGGTCATGTCAGAGCGGCTCGGCCGCTTCGGTCGCTCGGCACTCTGCGGAAGGTAGATTTTGAAAGTCGTTCCCTGTCCCAGTTCGCTGTAGACGGTGATGAAGCCTTTGTTCTGCTTGACGATGCCGTAGACGGTCGCCAGACCGAGCCCCGTGCCTTGACCGACCGCCTTGGTAGTGAAGAACGGTTCGAACACTCGCGACAGCGTTTCCTTGTCCATGCCTGGCCCGTTGTCACTGACGGCGAGCAGCACGAAGGGGCCAGCTTCGGCGCCGGGGTGAGCGCTGACGAAAGCTCGATCCAAAACGACGTTGCGCGTCTCGAGAATCAGAGTGCCGACGGAGCTGATGGCGTCGCGAGCGTTGACGGCCAAATTGGCCAGAATTTGATCGATCTGCGAAGGGTCGACCTTCACGCGACCAGCACCCGCTGTCGGCCTCCAGATCAGCTCGACGTCTTCGCCGATCAGTCGCCGCAACATCTTGAGCATGTTGGTGATTGTGTCGTTCAAATCGACCACCAGCGGCGCAATCGTTTGCTGGCGAGCGAACGCCAACAGCTGACTGGTCAAGTCCGACGAACGCTTGCCGGCCTCTATGATTTGCTCGACGTCCAGACGATGCGGGTCGTCGGAAGCCATGCCCTGGAGAGTCAAGTCCGCGTTGCCCAGAATGACACTCAGCATGTTGTTGAAGTCGTGCGCGACGCCACCAGCCAGTCGCCCAACGGCATCCATCTTCTGCGCCTGGCGGAGTTGGGCCTCGAGCTTGCGCTCGTTCTCGTCCTTGACGGACAGCGCGTGATTGGCCTCGAGCAAGTTCTGCCGGTCGCTCTCGAGCGTGCGTTGAGCCGCCAGCGCGCGCGCAAGGGCCGCTTCCAGGGAGCGGATGACCGAGCCCAAAGCCAGCGTCAAGAGCACGTTCACGAGCAAGAAGTTGAGCGTGACGACGACCCAACTCGCGAAGCCCCGCAAGCCGTGGGGTTCCACCATCGCCGGCGAAGCGAATCCGAAGTAGCCAACCCCCAACATGGTCACGAAGTTCAGGGCGACGGTCCAAAGGCCGACGCGCAGCCCCAAGAGCAAAGTGGCCAGCAGCGAAAAAGCCAAGAGGTAGATCTGGCTGACCGATCCCACCGAGGTCATCAGCCATGCACCCAGGGCGTACGTGACCAAGGCAAGCACGGAGGCTCGCAGGCGGAACGCACCGCGCCGATTGAGGGACAGACAAATGATGAGTCCCATGGCGATCGTGTCCACCACGATCACACCTGGAAACCCATAGTGATGTGCCGCGTAGACGCTGGGGATGTAAACCAGCCCGCCGAGCACCAAGACGACGCGCAGGATCAGCTCGAGCAGGGCGCTGCGCCAGTGCCCCGGATCGACGACGCCCCGCGCGTCGGTCCCTCCCAACGTCTTGTCGTTCATTGCCCCGTCACCCGACCTCACCGCCTCCCCCAAAGGGGGGACGGTGTGCACGGAGGGCGAGCATAACACGGCTCGGCGCGGGTCGCTTCCGGGAGGCTACTTACTCTGCGGCGACGCGTTCGTGGACGTCGTCACCAGCCAACATAGCTGTCAGCTCGGCCTCACCGCGGTCCACGACCTTCTTCTTGCTGCGGCGCGCGAACCAATCCCCCATGTCGTCTACCAGGCTGTGGATGACCGGGACGGCCAAGAGCGTCAGCAACAAGGAAAGCGTCTGACCGCCGACCACGATGCTGGCCGTCGCCTTGTTGAAGCCGGAGCCGATGCCACTCGACAACAACAGCGGAGCCATGCCGGCTACGAAGGCAATGGTCGTCATCAAGATCGGCCGAAGGCGATCGCGGTTGGCGTCCATCAACGATTCGAATCGTCCAAGGCCCATGCGTCGCAGGTGGATCGTATGATCGACCTGGAGAATGCCATTCTTCTTCACCACACCGAACAAAACCAAGAGCCCCAGCATCGAGAACATGTTGATGCTCTGTCCAAAAATCTTGAGACTGATGAAGGCGAAGGGCACCGTCAACGGGAGCGAGGCCAAGATGATTCCGGGATAGAGCCACGACTCGAACTGGGCCGCCAAGATCAGGTACATGAAGATGAAGGCCATGCCCAAAGCGAGTGCGAAGCCCGCCGCCAATTGCGACTGCGACTTGGACGAGCCCGTGGGCTGCAAGCGAAAACCAGGCGGGGGCTTGAGTTCTTCGAACTTCTGCTTGATCAAGTTGCTGACGTCGGTGTCGCCAAACCCCGGTGCCGGGTTGGCCAAAACCGTAATCTGCCTCTCGCGGCTGTAGCGATTGATGCGCGATGGGCCGATGCCGTCACCCCACCTGACCACCGAACTCAACGGGACGCTGCCGTACTTGCTCGAAGGCACGCTCATCAGCCCGAGTGAGGAAGGATCGGCGCGGAACTTCTCCTCGGCCCGAATGCGAATTTCGTACTCTTCTCCGCGCTCCGGGAAGGTCGACGCCTTCACGCCGGCGACCAACATCTGCAGGGTGGAAGCGACGTTTTGAACACTGACGCCCAAATCGGCCGCCCGATCGCGATCGATCGTGACACGCACTTCCGGTCGACCGGGGATGTTCGTGGTGTCCACGTCGGACGCCTTGCCGCTTTTGCGCAACGTGTCGGCAATGGCCGCCGCGTTCTTTTCCAGCACTCTGAAATCCGAACCGGAAAGGATGTACTGCACGCGCTGGGTGTTGCTCCCCACCGCAAAGTCTGGAACTTCGGCGATGTTGATGCGCAGGCTCTTGGGCATCTCGGCCAGGACCAGCGTGCGCGACTTGGCCATGAGCTCGACCTGCGACAGCTTGCGCGCGCCAGGGTCTTTCAAATCGACGTAGATTTGGGCATAATTGCGCGTTTTTTGGTCGTCTTCGCCGACGGTGATGAGCGTGTGCGTCACCTCCGGCAAGCGTTTGACGATGCCTGCTGCGCGCTGCGCGAACAGCAGCGTTTCCTCGGCACTCGTGCCTTCGGGCGCCCGCATCGTCACCTGGAATTTGGCCTTGTCGTCAAGCGGCAGGAACGAACCCGGAAGCGACTTGGCGACGGGGACGCACGAACCCATGACGCCCACGCACAAGAGCACGATCACCCAGCGCTTCCGCAGCGAGAAGCGCAGCGCGCTCATGTACGCGTTCTCGATTGGCTTGTAGAAGCGATCGACGAGGCGCGTGAGGAAGTTGGGTTCGGTATGAGCTGTCAGCATACGCGCCGACATCATGGGAGTCAGCGTGAAGCTGACGATCAGCGACACGCCGACCGAAAATGCCATTGTGTAGCCAAAGCTGGCCAAGAAGCGGCCGGGGATGCCACCCACGAAGGCCACCGGAATGAACACGGCCATCAGCGAGAGCGAGGTGGCCAGAACGGCCAGACCGATCTCCTTGGTCGCCAACACGGCAGCAGGAAAGGGCTTCATCTTCTTCTCGTCGATGAAGCGAATGATGTTCTCGAGCACGACGATGGCGTCGTCGATCACGATGCCGACAGCCAAGGCCAAGGCCAGCAGGGTGATGTTGTTCAGCGTATAACCCTGGAGCCACATGATGCCGAACGTCCCAATGACGGAGATCGGGATCGAAACGGCGGCGATGATGGTGCTCTTGGCATTGCCGAGGAACAGCAGCACCACGGCAGCCGCCAATAGCGCACCGACGATCAAGTGCTCGGTGACCGCGTGCACGCTGGTGCGGATGGACTGCGAGTTGTCGCGAACGACGTCCAGCTGCACGCCCTTCGGAAGGCCGGCTTGCACCTCTTTGATGCGCTTGAAGATGTTGTCGACCACCTCGATGGTGTTGGTGCCCGACTGCTTGACGATCGAGAGAACGACCGTTTCTTTACCATCGTAGCGGGCCAAGCTCTCGACCGCCTCTTCGCCGTCCACCACGGTGGCGACGTCGGCAAGCCGCAAGATGCGGCCATTGTTCGAGCGCACGACCAAGCGACCGACCGCGTCGATCGTGGTCACGCGTCCGTCGATGCGCAGGGTGACACTTTGCGGCCCGGTCTCCAGGTTGCCGCCAGGAGTCATCAGATTTTGAGTCGCCAACGTGTTCATGACGTCGACGGCCGTGATGCCGGACGCCTGCAACTTGACCGGGTCCATCAGCACGTGGATCTGCCGCTCGCGGCCACCAATGATCGTCACCTTACCGACGCCCAAGATGGTCTCGAGCTGGCGACGCACCTTCTTGTCGGCGATTTCGGAGACTTCTCGCAGACCCAGGCCGGCGCTGCGCAGGCCCAGATAAACTACCGGCGACGCGCTGGGCTCCACCTTGCTGATGACCGGCTGCTCGATGCCGATCGGCAGCTCGCGCATCACGGTGTTGATCTTGTCGCGCACTTCTTGCGCGGCCACATTGGTGTCCTTGTCGAGCTTGAAGCTGATGATGACCTGCGAAACTCCCTCGCTGGAGACGGAGTTCAGGTCGTCGATGCCCGAAATCTGATTGACGGCGCCTTCGATCTTGTCGGTGACGTCGATCTCGACTTCCTCGGGTGCCGCGCCAGGTAGCACCGTGGTCACGACGACGATCGGAATATCGACGTTGGGGAACTGGTCCACGCCCAGCTTGCTGTAGCCGACGGTCCCCAGCACCAGGATGACCAGCATCAGCACGGAGGCGAACACCGGTCTTTGCACGCAAATTCTAGCCAACCATTGCATGGGATTGTCTTTCGAATGGGGGACGAGTCGTCGGGCCGGCGCTCAGTTGGCGCTCTGGCCGTTGGTCAGGGTGGGCGAGTAGGTACTGACGACGCGTTCACCCAGGTTCACGCCCTTGAGGACCGGAACACGACCTTCGAACTCCGGTAGCGGCGCCAGGACGCGCTGTTCGAGGTGTCCGCCCGTGAGCACGAACACGTTGCGTTTGCCGTTCTCGTCGAACACCGCCGCGGTCGGCACAGCCGGAACGGTCTGAGTCCCGATGTTCAGTTCGATGTCGGCAAACATGCCCGGCAGCAACGTTTTGTCGGCGTTCTTGACCAACGCCTCGACCACGAGATCACGTGTCTCGCGCACGGCACCGGCCATGTAGACCACCTCACCGTGGAAGCTCTGCGCGCCGAAGGCGACCACGTGAAACGACACGTCGGCCCCCTTCTTCACGTCCGAGACGTTGACCTCCGGCACGCTGAACACCAGCCGCAGCTCTTCGACCTGAGCCAGCGATACGACCCGGGAAGAGGCCTGGACATACTCGCCTTCTTCGACGTAGCGCTCGGTGACCACGCCGCTGAACGGAGCGCGAATCACGCCGTCACCGACGTTCTTGGCCGCAATGCTCTGACGGGCTTCGGCTGCTTGCAGATTGAGCGGCGCGGTCTTGCACTTGGCAGTGGCCTGGTCGTACTCGAGCGCGGTCACGGCGTCGCGCGCCTTGAGCTTCTCGTAACGTTCGCAATCGGCTTGGTTGATCTGCTGCTGTGTCTTGCTCGTCTCGACTGCCACGCGCGCTTCGGCGAGCGAGAGTGCGGCTGCACGCACGTCGACCTGCGCGAGGATCGCGCCCTGCTTCACCTCGGCACCGCGCTCGACGTCCGTGCGGGTGATGCGACCAGCGACGTTGGCCGCAAGATCCGTTTCTTTGGCGCCGCGCAGCGTACCAGTGACGCGCAGCACCCGCGGCGCCTGGACGGCGACGACTTCGGCGGTCTCGACATGAACCGGAGCGACGGGCTTTGCCTCGGCGACGGCTTCGGCCTTTTTGCAGCCGGCCACAGCCAGCGCCAAGAGGAAAAACGGAAAGACGAGACCAGAGCGACCGAAGGTGGAGATTCGCATGGTGTTCTTGAAAAACGGTGAGAGGTTGAACCAGAAATGAAGGGGCGAGCCGGTGTTCATGGCGTGCCTTGTGTGGAAGCCGACGCACCGGGCGGGGCACTATCCAGTGGCCTGCCCGCCGTGGCGCGAAGAGAGAGGCGCGCGAAGACCAGATCGGCGTCGGCGGAAATACGGGCCGCTCTGGCCTGGAAAGCGTCGCGTTGCGCTTGGGTAACGTCGAGCTGCGTAGCGGAGCCAGCTTGATAGCGCTCGAGGGCGAGATCGGCCGCCTGCTGGGTCGCAGCCTCCTGCACGCGGGCCGATTGACTCTTGACGATGCCCGTCTCGACACGCTTGTAAGCCTCGAAAATCATATCGGACACGCCGCGCAACGCTCGTTCAACGCGAATAGCCTGCACGTCACTAGCGACGGATTGCGCCTGAGCGGTCGCGTAAGTGCCGTAGTCCAGCTTCCACTGCAGTATGGCTTGCAGCGTGTAGAACTCGGTGCGACCGATGAAGCCACCAGCATTGGTGAAGCGCTCGTTGGCCATGCCCGACAACGTCGGCAAGAGCGCCGTCGCCGCAGCCCGCCTGCCGGAAGCGGCAGCCTGGTCGAGCCGAGCCTGAACGCGACGGGTCGGCGTATCCTTCACGCCCAGCCATTCTTGTATGCTGCCCTCGGTGTGCAGATCGTCCGACGGGAAATCGTCACCGGCTTCGGTTGGCGCGATGCCGGTGAGCGTCTCCAAGTTGCGGGCGGCCAGGTCCCGCATCAATGCAGCGTCGGCCAGTTCTTGCTTCGATCGCTCGAGGTTGGCTTTCGCGCGCTGGTAGTCCAGATCGAGAGCTACGCCGAGTTCTCGGCGCGTTCCGACGTAGGAGAGGTTCGCCTCGGCCAGGGCCACGCTCTTCTCCGCAGCTCCGACGAGGGCCGAACCGCCCAGAAACGAGTAATAGGCGCGACCTACCGACCGTTGAACGTCCTTACCGGTGAGTTCGAGCTGCATGTCGGCAGCCGCAGCAGCATGACCCGCTTGGCGGTAGCGGTGGTAGCTCGACACGTCGACGAGCGGCACGTCGAGCTGAAGCAAACCGTCGAGCTGGTTTTCGGGCGTGATGGTGACGGGCTCCGGCTGACCCGGCAGCGTTACGATCGCAGCATACTGGTTGTGCGTGAACGTGCCGCGGGCGGTGAAGCTCGGCAGCAGGCGGCCGAGAGCCGCACCCTTCTCCCAGTTCCTTTGTTCAGTCGTGGCGGACTGCTCGCGGGAGTCGAAGCTGTGGCTCTGCGCAGCGGTCAGGAATGTCTCGAGCGGCTGCGTCGCCGAAGCCGAAAGCGGCAACAGCGAAAAAGCTAGGATTTTGAATCCTGTACTCAATAAATAACTATGCTTCATGTGTACAACTCTGCTGGAAACTGGACTGATGCAGCGACACTCGCCGAGTCCTCGGTCAATTAAGGGTCAGTTCCGAACCAAAGGATCGCGGCTCGAGCCATCTTGGCCAAGAGGTGCGGCGCCGCTCAACAAGAGGTCGACCATGCCACGAATGAACATGCCCTCGGGCATGGTGTTCTCGCCCGCACTGACCGCCAACTGCGTCACCCGGAAGTGGTGAATCGCGCCGATGAAGACACGCGCGACGACTTCGCCGTCCATGCGGCGCATCTGGCCCGCATCCATGCGTCCCTCAAAATAGGCTGCAAATCGAAGCAAAAGCGCACGAAAGGCCAAGCGTAGCTCGTTCGAAGGCAAGCAGCCGCCGTGATCCGGATTCGACCAGGTCATCATCATGAGCGGCATCACCTCGCGACCGATTTCCATCATGGTGGAGGCCAAGCGGAGCAGGGCGTCCCGAATCTCGAGCTCCTCGAGCCCTTCGAGCGAACTCGCCAGGCGCTCGGGCACTTTGTTCACGTCGAAGCGCATGGCTTCGCGGAACAGCACATCCTTGGACTTGAAGCGGTGGAAGATCGCTCCTTCGGAGACCCCGGCTCGCTCGGCCACATCGAGCGTCGTGGCGCGAATGCCGCGCTCCAAAAATACCTCCCGCGCCACTTCCAGCAGCTTTTCCCAGTCGATCGTGGGCGGACGGCCGCGCGCGGGGCGCGCTAGCTGGTCAGCTCGACTGGATGAAAGGATCGGCTTGCGCGGCACTCCGCAGTTATTGAGTCACAACTTCCGAATGTCAAGGCGGTATACGGAGCAATGTCTGGATTTGCCTACACGACCCAATCGCTTCTCGCCTTCGCTGTTTTGCTTGGCCAGCTCGGTTGTAGCTCGACGACCAGCGATGGCGATGATTCGGCAGGCGCGACTGCACCCGCCATCAACGCCTGCGCTCCAGGAGACTACGAAAACGCCACTGCCGCTGCCGACTCACGCGTCGTCGACATCTCGACGCTCACCCCTTTCGAGTACACGCCAGCTTGTCTGATCATCAAGATAGGACAGAGCGTGAAATTCGAGGGCAACCTCATCACTCACCCGCTCGACGCCGGCACGGCAGTCGAAGGCAGCCCGACGAGCCCGATCGTTTCGACGTCGAGCGGCGTGAGCACTGAGTTCACCTTTCCCTCGGCCGGCAGCTTTCCCTACTACTGCGCGGCACATGGTGGCCCCGACGGTTCGGGGATGGCCGGCGTCGTCCACGTCGTTGATTGACCTCGACGCTCTGAGGTGGCGGCGAACACCGCCGGAGCCGTACACTCGTCCCGTGAGCGACTCCCACGACGCCGCACCCGGTCACGCTCACGGTCACGCTCACGCTCACGCTCACGCTCACGCGGGCACAGCCCAGCGGACACTGGGGCTAGCGCTTGCCCTCACGACCGCGTTCTTGGTCGTCGAGGCGTGCGTCGGGTTCTGGAGCGGCAGCCTTGCTCTCTTGGCCGACGCTGGACACATGCTGGCCGACGCAGCATCCCTCGGCCTGGCCGTCATCGCGCAACGCTTTGCGGCGCGTCCTCGTACGGCGCAAAGCACCTTTGGCTTGCGCCGCGCCGAGGTGTTGGCGGCGTTCGTGAACGGCATGACGCTCACCGCTGTCGCCGCACTGATCGTGAAGGAAGCGATCGAACGCTGGATCGAACCGGTCGCCATCGAGGCCGTGCCGGTTCTGTGGACCGGCAGTCTGGGCCTGTTGCTCAACCTATTCGTGGCCTGGCTCCTGTCGCGGGCCGCAACGCAGAACGTCAACGTGCGTGCGGCCATGGCTCACGTCCTCAGCGATGCCTTGGGTTCGGTCGGCGCCATCCTGGCTGGCGCATGCGTGCTCTGGGCCGACTGGACACGAGCCGATTCGCTGCTCTCTGCGCTGATAGCCATCTTGGTCGCCCGCAGCGGCTATCGCATGCTGCGCGAGACCTCGACCATCTTGCTGGAGGGTGCGCCGAGGCACCTCGACGTCGGCGCCATCGAACGCACCATCGGCGATACACCTGGCGTACTCGACGTCCACGACCTGCACGTCTGGCAAATTTCGGAAAACTTCGACGCCCTGTCCGCTCACATCGTGATCGAACGCGGCCGCCACGGTACCGAGATGTGCCGTCTCGTCGCCGAGCGCCTCAAGCACGACCACCGACTCGAGCACGTCACGATCCAACCCGAACCCCAGCCACCGGACGAAGTCGTGCAGGTCCGTCGCAGCCTGAATGGCGACACCCTCGACTGCGCTCAGTCTTCGCCGGGTCGCTCCAGCCCCACGAGCCGGTAGCCTGCCTTCGGTCCCAAATCGTACAGGTGAGCGCGCAGGGGATGAGCACTGGCGCCGTTGGCAATCGTCACCACGACGTAGCGCGCGGGGTCGTCCGCCCGGACCGCCCCTTCTGGCGCGACGTGGGGCAGGCTCAGGCATAGGGCACCTCGCGGCGCCGCCTTCACGCTGAGCGGCCGCGACTGACCGGCATTTTCGAGCGTGGCAGCGTATCGAAAGCTCGCCGCTGGGCGCAGTTCGCGACGCCGCGCCCAGTCGGTTGCGCAGAGTGAGTTGCCTCCGCGCACTTCGAGTTGAGCCAGCGGCGAGAGCACGAGCAGGTAACGCTCGAGGATGCGCTGCAAACGCCCTTCCAAGACGCGCGTCAGGTAGCTCTTGTGTGGCTCTTCGAACTTGCCGAGCTCGACGAAGGTATCGATATCTGCACGCTCGAACCGCGCCAGAATGCGCGCCATCCAGGCGTTGTCGTGCTCGGTCGCGCGACTGAAGGCGGGATTGGGGTATTCGTTCTTCCAACCGTCGGGCTCGAAATCGTAGGCGTGGAAATAGCCGAACATTTCTTCACCCGGCGTGCGCTCGACCACGTCCCAGCGCCGCCGCGGAATACCCAAGGTCACCAAATCCTGGGCAATGTCACCCCAATCGAGCAGATAGCTGTGGCCGAGTCGTCGCGAGATGTCGTCCCAGACCCACTCGCTGCCCAGCGTGTCGCTGAAGTCCAAGTAGTAGTGACGCACGAAGCCTGGCGAGGAGTCTTCATCGTCGGGATTGGCGGAGATCCAGCTGTCCATGGAGTTCTGCTCGCGAGCATCGAAATGATCGACCCAGGCAGCCAACACGCGCGCTCCGCGGAGTTCGCGCCGGTCCTGGTGCGGAATGACGTCGTTCGGATCGTCGGCGCGGGTGTCTTGATACGAAAACGGTCCCAGCAGATGGCCCTCGAGCCATGCGCTGGCCTGCATGCGCACGAGCTTGCCTTTGCGCAGGCCGTTGTCGACGATTTTCTGAAGTGTCTTTTCGTCCAGTGGCTTGGTGACGCCGCTGTTGTCAGTCGTCGTCAGGCCCGGCTTGAGCTCGAGGACCTTGGGATCGAAGTAGACGACTTGCTCGCACGAGGTGTTGAAACCGACCGCGTGGTAAATGGCGGCGCCGATGACCGCCGCGGCGGAGCTCTTCGGACTCTTGTCCGACTTGAGCATGTACTTCTTACCGCCGATGCGAACCCGAAAACCGGGGGTCGAGCCGTCGCTCTTGCCCTTGTCGACCAGCCAGCTGTCGGTCTCGGCGTGCTCTGGGTCGAGCATGTCCTCGGGCTCGCACGCGCCGAGCGCCAGGGCCGCGGCACGCTCGGGACCCTCTTTGCTCGGGCGGTTGGTGAACCATGCGCTGTCGGGGACTTCGTCGAGAGCGTTGACGTTCACAGCCGCGCCTGGAGGATCGACCTTCCAGAAGCGCGTGAACGGCAAGAAGATCGAATTGTCGACCGCGTCCCAAGCGAGCGGCGAGACGTAAGGCACGGGGGCGCACGAGCTCTTTTCACCCGACTCTCCTTGGTCGCGCTGACAATTAGCCTGGTAGACGCGCATGTCCGTGTCAATCA
>Ga0105045_10002425_pt1 | contig 15710 bp, 10 predicted proteins | sample MAT02_FD_78089 | JGI IMG/M metagenome (GOLD analysis project Ga0105045, IMG submission 78089) | Freshwater microbial communities from Lake Fryxell liftoff mats and glacier meltwater in Antarctica - MAT-02 (megahit assembly) | ecosystem: Environmental > Aquatic > Freshwater > Ice > Liftoff...
CCAGCCGCGTATTCAACCACGAAATTCGGTGAGGTAAAGATCACCCGCCTGGAGACGTTTTTGATAAAGCCCCGGTGGATTTTTCTAAAAATTCACACGGATGCTGGCGTCGTAGGTTTGGGCGAACCTTTGCTGGAAGGACGTGCTCTGACCATTCAAACAGCCATACAGGAAATCGAGCCTTACCTGATTGGCAAAGATCCCCGCCAGGTCGTACATCACTGGCAAGCCATCTATCGCCATGCCTTCTATCGGGGAGGACCAATTCTTACATCTGCCTTGAGTGGCATCGATCAAGCCCTGTGGGACATCAAAGGCAAGTTGTTGGGAGTTCCTGTTTACGAGCTATTTGGCGGACCTACGCGTGATCGGGTCCGCGTATACGGCCGCGCCAGCAATGCGGAGGATATGAAAAAGCGAAAGCAGGAAGGCTATTCCGTAATAAAAACAGGCGTGGCTAAAAAGAGTCCCGCCGGGATTGTGGAAAATATGGCATTTATTCAATACGCTTCAGACAACTTCGCTTCCCTTCGGGAAGCCGGAGGCCCGGAAATGGATATTGGCATTGATTTTCACGGTGCCATTTCCCCACAGACGGCCAAACTGTTGATCAAAGAACTGGAGCAGTACCAACCCATGTTTATTGAGGAACCCTGTCAGGCGCAGAATGTGGATGTAATGGTGGACATTGCCCGTGGAACCCACCTTCCGATCGCTACGGGGGAACGGATTTTCACCAAGTGGGGGTTTCGTGAAATCCTTGAAAAAGGGGCAGCAAGCATCCTTCAGCCGGATATTTGCCATGCCGGCGGATTGACAGAATGCCGCCTCATTGCTGGCATGGCGGAAGCCTACTATGCAGCCATTGCTCCCCACAATCCCATGGGACCAATTTCTCTGGCATGCGGCCTCCACTTAGCCGCAAGTATTCCAAATTTTCTTGTACAGGAGCAAGTTTCTCTTGGAGAGGGTTACCTCAAAAATCCCTTCAAACTGCAGGCTGACGGCTCTGTGCTGATCCCAACTGGACCTGGCTTGGGGGTAGAACTTGATGAGGATGCCCTTGCGGATAAAATAGGCCACGACTGGAAAAACCCGGAGAGCTACGACCCCTTTGATGGCTCTGTAGTGGACTGGTAACCTACTTTCAATCATTAACATAATCTACTAAATATAACCTAATGAATTCACCTACAGAAAACACCAGAAGAAAATTACTCAAAGGGCTAGGCATTGGATCTATGGCAGGCATGCTTGGCGTCTTTCCCGGACAGCAGGTTTATGCAGCTCGCAAAAAAGAAACGCCTTCCTACCTGAGAGGTCTGCCTCCACTCACAATTACAAACGTCAAGGCCATTGGTACTGCCCCCAGCGGCTCAAACCTCATTGTGGTAAAAGTAGAAACATCAGAACCGGGCCTCTATGGACTGGGTTGTGCTACCTTTACCCAGCGGGCCTTTGCCGTTATTACGGCAATAGAAAAGTATTTGCAGGATTTCTGTGTCGGCAAAGATGTGGACAACATCGAGGACATGTGGCAGGCAGCATTCGTCAGTTCTTACTGGAGAAATGGTCCCGTCCTGAACAACGCTATCAGTGGGTTGGACCAAGCCCTTTGGGATATCAAAGGAAAGCGGGCAAATATGCCGGTATATCAGTTACTTGGCGGCAAGTGCAGGTTTGCCTTACCCTGCTATACCCATGCCAGCGGAAGCTCGCCGGAGGAGGTCGCTGACAACGTTACTAAATTTATGGAAGAGGGTTACCGCTACGTCCGTATTCAGCAAGGTGGCTATGGGGGAACAGGCCTCACTGATGAACCAGACTTCAAGAAAGCAGGTTTTGCCCGTAATTCCGACCAGTATATGGATCAGGGAAAATACATCCGTGCCGTACCAAAACTATTCGAAACGGTGCGAAAGCAGTGTGGGGAAGAGGTGGAATTATTGCATGACATCCATGAGCGGCTGGATCCTATTGATGCCATACGCGTTGTGAAAAGTACCGAACCTTATCATCCGTTCTTTATGGAAGACCCGTTTTCTCCGGAGCAAATGGAATGGTTCAAGGAACTCCGAAATTCAACAACGGTCCCACTGGCCATGGGGGAGCTGTTTAACAATATCAACGAATTCAAAGAACCGATGGTCAACCGCCTTTTTGACTATATCCGCATCCATATTTCCCAGATTGGAGGCATAACCCCTGCCATGAAAGTGGCTAGGCTGGGTGAATTTTATGGCATCAGAACTGCTTGGCACGGACCGGGAGACGTATCCCCAGTAGGACATGCCGCCAATGCCCACATTGATTTCGCTGTATGGAATTTTGGTATCCAGGAAGCCGCCCGAATCAACGACTTACAGAGAGAAATTTTCCCGGGTTCGCCTACCATGAAAGACGGCTACATGTCAGTCAACGAGGCTCCTGGACTGGGAGTGGAAATAAACGAAGAACTAGCCGCCAAATATCCCATGCACACGCGGTCCAGCTGGACGGTAAGGAAATTTGACGGGACCATCATTCGCCCTTAATCCTTTCTTTTAAAATCAAGGCTCTCCAAGAAACGTAAACCTCGGAGAGCCTTCTTTATTGAGATCCCCAAACAAGTTAGTGTCATTTCATTTTTTCACACAATGTTCCGCCGTGCCTAATAAATTACGAATTAAGCTATGTCAGTTTTCTTTTTGGAATATTTCCTAGCTTTGCACCATGCAAAGCAGGCCCTTTACTTACCTTTTCACAATTCAATACTTGGGCCTACGCTATCACGGTTGGCAGCGACAGCAGGGGGTGAAAACCATTCAGGGGACGCTAGAACGGATTTTTCGCCATGTACTTGGCCATGAGGACTTCAACATACTTGGCGCAAGCCGCACAGACAGCGGTGTCTCCTGCCTTCATGGGGCCTTTGAACTATTTCTCAAGGAAAACCTGGACCATTTTGCTTTTATCCAAGCAGCCAATGAAAATCTGCCATCCGACATCCGGCTTTTGGATGGCATACTGGTGTCTGCCGATTTCAATATCATTCAGGATGTGGAAGCCAAGCGATATGGCTATTATTTTGCCATAGGGGAAAAACCCCATCCTTTTCTCTCAGGTGCTTTGGTATATGGAGGAAAGGAACTGGATCTAGAAAGAATGAGAACTGGGGCAGCTCTTTTTGAGGGAAGGCATGATTTCCGGAGATTTTGTACGCAGGGGAAGCAGACGGATGATTTTGTCCGACTGATTCGAAAAGCAGAAGTTACTCCTTTGGCTAGTGAACAGGATTTTTGGCCAAAGGAGGATATATATGTATTCAGAATATATGGGGAAGGGTTTCTGATGCACCAAGTACGGCGGATGGCAGCGGCGTTGTTTATGCTTGGAAAAGGAGAAATAAGCCTTCCGGAAATTCATGATGCACTCATTAGCCCTGAAAAACACCCCTTTTGCCCCAAAGCTCCTGCTCAAGGTTTGGTATTGGAGGCGGTTACCTTTAGAAAGATTTAAAAAAACTGGGCATTTTACTTTAAAAGTCCTTCATCTGGGTAGTTGTCTTGGTTTTAAAATACGGAAGAATATCTTCCTAAAAATCAGATTTTGAGTCCATTGGATCTACCTTCAAAGCTTGGCTCGCAATTTGATAACACCCATCAAAATTGAAACCGACTATTCCCATGAAAAAGTTACTATTGATTCCTCTTTTATTCTTGTTCATATCGATATCCGCCATTGCACAAGACAAGCAGCGGATCACGGTAGAAGGCATAAGCGAAATGAAGATCATGCCAGATGAGGCTTTGCTTACCATTTCCCTTTCCGAAAAGGCCCTTAGTACCGCAGCGGTAACTAATGCCCTTAACAAAAAAACAAAAGCCGTGGCCGATGCCTTAAAAAAGTCGGGCGTTATTGCGTACACATTTACTGCCGATAATTATTATGTTTCCATCAACCGGGTATACACCGAAGGATCAGCCAAAGACAGTGGTTATGTCGCCAGCCAAAACCTCCGGGTAGTAGTCAAAAATACCGAACAAGACCTAATCAAGATAGTTGAGACGGTGCAACAAGCCGCAGACATGGGGTTTCAGCTGGAATTTAGAGTTTCGGAAGAAACAAAGAAGAGCTACCAGGAAGATCTCCTAAAAAATGCGCTGGAAGACGCACGAAAAAAAGCAGCCATCATAGCCGTCAGCCTTGAATTGGGAGAAATTAAAGCATTCCAAATCGACTACACCTCCAGCCAGCCTTTTCAGCCGGTCATGTACCGGGCAGAAGCCATGATGATGAAGTCGGCAGATTCCCGAACGGAACCTACCTTCAACCCGGAAGAACAAACAGTCTCTGATCGGGTGAAAGTTGTCTTCACTTTTGAATAGCAAAGCTCACCCCATTAAATCCATTTCATCTCAAAAAAAATCCGAATAATGGGATTAGTCCTTTTTATTCCGTATATTTTGAAGTGAAAAAACTGCTATTTCTCCTTTTACTTTTCTCCTTGGGGTTGTCTGCACAGCAAACTCCAATCCATCAGTTAAACGATCGGCTGGGCAAAGGGATGAATATGGGCAACATGTTCGAAGGGCCGGAAGAGGGTGCGTGGGGAAATCCATTTCGGGAGGAATATTTTTCAAAAATTGCGGCTTTGGGGTTTGATCATGTTCGAATTCCCATCCGCTGGGATACTCCCGCACGAACCGGACAGTCATCCCCATATACGATAAATCCCTCCTTTTTGCAGCGCATTCAAGAAGTTGTGGATTTGGCTCTGAAAGAGGAATTGATGGTGATCATCAACATGCACCATCACGATGCGTTGTTTGAATCACCAAGTGAGGAAAAAGAAAAGTTTCTGGCGCAATGGAGTCAGATTGCGGCCTACTTTGAGACGTATCCCGAAACCCTCCTTTTTGAGGTGCTTAACGAGCCTCACGGAGCACTGAGTCCCGCTCTTTGGAACGTGTATTTTGCAGAAGCCCTGACTGTTATTAGGTCCACCAATCCTACCCGAGGGGTACTTATGGGTACGGCGGAGTTTGGGGGAGTCAGTGGGATTACCTCACTGGATCCCCCAAATGATGCGAATATCATTGTTACTGTCCATTTTTACAGCCCTTTTACCTTTACCCATCAGGGTGGGGAGTGGGTGGGAGATCAGTCGGATGCCTGGCTGGGAACCCCCTGGTACGATTTGGAATATGAACGTGAGGCCTTGATGCAAGAATTGGATGCCGTAGTCAATTTCTCCGAACAGAGAAATATCCCGATTCATATGGGAGAATTTGGGGCATACAGCAAAGCGGATATGGGTTCACGCATACGGTGGACGAATTATTTGGCGAGGTATATTGAAAGTTTAGGCTATAGTTGGGCTTACTGGGAGTGGAGTGCGGGCTTTGGTATCTATGATCCCGCAAATGACACTTATAGGGTACCGTTGATTAATGCCCTTTTGCATGACGCCCTTGGTGAGCCCCAGAATGCCTATCCATCTACCTTGTATGAGAGTAGTTTTACAGGAACTAACAACGGCTGGAATTTAATCAATCAACAAGGAGCAGCTGGTAACTTGGCAATTGAGGCTAATGGTCTTCGTGTTCAAATAACCAAAGGAGGAACTGAAAACTGGCACTCCCAGCTCAGTAGGGTAGGCTTTGAATTAAGACGGGGAAAATTATATCGGGTATCATTTACCGCACGCACTCAACCTTCCACCTCCGTAACTCACTATATGGGTGAGAACTCAGCTCCTTACCAGGCCTATTCTGGATACCAGGGTTTTCAGATTGGCGATATGGAGAAAGAATTTGCCTATGTGTTTCAGATGCAATCACCCAATGATGCCAACTCCCGAATGGTTATAGACTTGGGTCAATGGGAAACAAGTATTTGGTTTGGTTCCTTCAAACTGGAGGAATTGAATTTTTTAGTGTCTTCGATTCTAATTGAAGCTGCAGAACAGATCCGGGCATATCCCAATCCGGTGGAAAGCGAGTTATATTTACTGGGAGTTCAACCCGGAACAGTAGGAAAGTTATTGTCTCCGAGCGGCCAGGTTTTGCAGGAGGTGGATTTAGATCCGCAAAGGACCACTGTGAACATGGAAAACTATCCTGCCGGCCTTTATTTCTTTCAACTGAATACCAATAAGTCGTCTCAAATCCTGCGGATTATAAAAAAGTAGGCTCAAAAAAAAATAGCGGGTCTATTCAGACTCGCTATTTTCGATTATGTTGATTTCTATGATATCTCCTGCTTCATTCAGGAAGTTGTACTCCGTCACTGGTAGCGAAGAGTCTTTGACCAATTTTACCCATTTGAAATATTTAAAAAACCACTTGACCCTTTTCGAAACAATGCCCTGCGTAAAGTAGGCGTGCAAATAAGGGTGTAAGCCAATTTTTAACTTTGGTTCGTTTTGGTGAACGGCGAGATGATCCAGGTCTTTTTCCAGTTTGTCAGCTACCATTATAGAAGCTTGTATTTTGCCGGTACCATTACAGGAAGGACAGGTTTCTTTGGTAATGATGTTCATTTCGGGTCTTACCCGCTGTCGGGTAATTTGCATTAACCCAAACTTCGTAAGGGGCAACACAGTGTTTTTAGACCTGTCAGTTTTCATTTCCTCCTTCATGGCTTCATAGATTACCCGCTTGTTGTCGGCTTTTTTCATGTCGATAAAATCGATGACGATGATACCTCCCATGTCTCTAAGCCTCAGTTGCCGGGCAATTTCTTTTACCGCGACCAAATTGGTTTTTAGTGCGGTATTTTCCTGATCATTCTCCTGGTTGGATTTGTTCCCACTGTTGACATCCACCACATGGAGCGCCTCTGTGTGCTCGATGATGAGATAGCCACCTTGGGGCAGACTTATGGTCTGACCAAACAGGGTTTTAATTTGTTTTTCTATACCAAAACTTTCAAAGAGCTTTGCTTTTCCGTTGTAAAGCTTAACAATTTTTTCTTTCTCTGGGGCGATGGTCCGTATATACGTCCGCATCTGGTCAAAAATCACTTCATCCTCTACTGTGATTGCATCAAATGATTCGTTGAGTAGGTCTCTGATTATAGAGGAAGCCATACTCATTTCTCCTATTACCTTGTCTCTGGTTTTGGCCTTCAAAAGCTTTTTCATCCCTTCTTCCCAGGAATCCGCCAAGTTGCGTAGATCTTTGTCCAGCTCGGTGACGGATTGTCCTTCCGCCACGGTCCGGATGATAACACCGAAATTGGCGGGTTTGATGGAGGTGATTAAACGGGAAAGCCTTTTTCTTTCCTCCGCACTTCTGATCTTTTTAGATACATTGACGGCATCTGAGAAAGGTACCAATACCAGAAATCTTCCGGCTAAGGAGAGCTCACAGGATAGTCGAGGGCCTTTTGTGGAAATGGGCTCTTTCACCACCTGAACCAATACTTGGTTACTTTTGGATAAAACTTGGGAAATCTTTCCCAACTTATCTATTTCAGGTGCTTTTTCAAACCCTTTAAGATTAAAACTGGCGAAATTGTTGTTTTTGATCAGCTTGATAAGTTTACTTAGGCTGTTGATGTTAGGCCCCAGATCCTGGTAATGCAGGAAGGCATCCTTCTCATATCCTACATCAATGAAGGCCGCGTTCAGCCCATTGACTATCTTTTTTACCGATCCCAAATAAATATCACCCACCTTGAATTTGTTGTCTTCCTCTTCAACGTGAAGCTCTACAAGGTTTTTGTTTCTTAAAAGGGCTATGCGACTACCGTTTTGAGAAGAATCTATTACTAATTCCGTGCTCAAATCGTGTCTCCTTTGTTTAAAATGTTAAAGAACTAATTTCATTTAAATTCAAAAAAGAAGAAGTGTCTTACTTCTTCTTGTGTCGGTTTTTTCTTAGTCTTTTTTTACGCTTATGCGTAGCGATCTTATGTCGTTTCCTTTTTTTACCACAAGGCATAGTTTAATTGATTTAAGGTTTAACAATATTTTAATTTACAATCTTTCCAAGTAATTTTCAATTCCAGTCTGGATCTGGGGGTCGGTTGTCAAGGGTTTGACACGCTCAAACTGTGTTTTGGCCTTATTTTTTTGATTGGATTCAAAATAACTAACGCCCAAATAAAATTGACCCTCAATATTTGAGGGGTAATGTAAGACCAGCTCTTCAAACCGCTCTACGGCTCGTTTGTACTGACCTGACTGCATGGATAAAACTCCCATGTTAAAGAGTGCGGATTCATTTTTGGGATCCTGTTCCAAAATCTCCCTAAGCATGGCAATTCCCTGCATGGGATTAGCCGAGGACACATAGGTCATAGCGACTTTAGATTTCAGATCCAACCGATCCGGCTTTCCTTCAAGCACTTTATTTAAATACAACCGCGTTTTTGAGGCTAGGTCCTGGGTTTTTTTCTCATCCATTGAAAACCCAAAAGCCTCATAATAAGCGTTGCCGGCAATTTCCCACCTTCCTTCAGCGGGCAGATTATCTGCTGCCAGCCCATAGAAATATGCCGCACTGTCCAATTTACCTTTTTCTGCATATATTGCAGCTGTGGAATCTGCAAATATAGCTAATTTTTCTTTATTTTCCTCCAAATTCATTTCACCTTTAAGCCTTTCTATCATAGATTGGGCTTCGGGACTTAGGGAAGATGCATGCTGATCGGCCAGATTAAATGAATTACCCAAATCATTGTCCTCCATTACTACCTCGTCAATATCGTTATCCACCACTATGGTAGGTAAGGTATAAAGTGCTGCGGTGAGTATTATGCCGATTGAAAGGAAAATGATCTGGGTTTTTTTCATAATTTAGTTAATATACCCCACTACTCCGTAGGTGCCAATTCCTTTACTTTCTTACTGTTTTTAATCTTGTCAATAAATGATTTTGAAGGCTTAAAAGCCGGGACATAATGTTCGTCAATAACGATTGCAGTGTTTTTGGAAATATTCCGCGCAATTTTTTTGGCTCTTTTCTTATTGATAAAGCTGCCAAAACCTCTGACATAGATATTTTCTCCTTCTGCCATGGAGTCCTTTACTACCTTGAAGAATGCCTCAACGGTCTGAGTAACGTCGTCCTTCTGAATACCGGTCTTCTCCGAAATCTTTGTTATTACCTCTGCTTTAGTCACTTTTTTTAAAATTTATGTGTGCTTTAATTTAGACTTAATTGCCTATTAACCAACTAATTTTGGGAGTGCAAATTTACGAGTTCCAATTCAATTAAAAAATATATTAGATAAAATTAGTTTGTTTTGTTTTTTAAATAGCGTTTCACTACAAAGTAAAAGTTTTGAATATCAACTACTTTACAAACCAACTTCTTCACTGGTACCCAAATAACTGCCGGGAATTGCCTTGGAGAAACACCAAAGATCCATATATCATTTGGTTGTCCGAAATTATCCTACAGCAAACTCGGGTAGCGCAGGGTTTACCTTATTTCTCGCTTTTTGCGGAAAAATTCCCAACTGTTCAGGATCTGGCCCTGGCTCAGGAAGAGGAGATCCTCCGATGCTGGCAAGGGTTGGGATACTACAGTCGGGCTCGAAATCTACATGCTTGCGCCAAATCCATTGTCCACGAATACGGAGGGCATTTTCCCATTACCTATCAAGGTCTGCTTTCCTTAAAAGGTGTGGGACCATACACTGCGGCCGCTATTGCATCATTTGCTTTTGGACAAAAAGTAGCGGTTGTAGATGGCAACGTTTTCCGGGTATTGGGTAGATTTTTTGGTATAAGTGATGACATTGGAAGCAGCGGGGGAAGGAAGGTGTTTGAAAAACTGGCCAACCAACTTATTCCGGCAGGCAGCCCCGACACGTATAACCAGGCCATCATGGAGTTTGGTGCGCTGCAATGTGTTCCAAAAAATCCAGTTTGCAACACCTGCCCATTGCAGTCCAAGTGTTATGCCCATTCAACCGGTAAAATAGAAAAATTCCCCGTCAAAGCGGGCAAAACCAAAAGTAGGAAGCGGTTTTTTCAATACTTTTATATGCAATGCGGTCGAGAAGTGGTAATAAACAAGCGAACGGGGAACGATATTTGGTTGGGTCTGGTTGATTTCCCGCTTGAAGAGCATACAGAGGAGTTCCGTCAGCATCCGGATTCAAGTTCGGTGATCAAAGAGCTGCGGAGCTTGAATCCAAGGGTCAATTTCCCAGATCAAAAACCTTACAAACACATCCTCACCCACCAAATATTAATCGCTGAGTTTGTACACATCGTTATAGACCCAGTCCATCGCGATGCACTGACCAACTGGGTAGAGAAAAAAGGATATCTCTTGGTTGGGGAGGATGAATTGGAAACATTTGGGAAACCAAAACTCATTGTGAATTATTTGAATGATCAAAAATAATTTCTTAAATTTAGAAGTAATTTTTTTGTTAACCCTTTAAACCAATCGAATAAAATGGCCGGAGTAAATAAAGTAATTTTAGTAGGGAACTTAGGTAAAGATCCCGAAGTGAAACATTTGGAAAGCAGTAGCGTCGTTGCAAACTTGACTTTAGCCACAACAGAGGCTTACAAGGATAAAAATGGACAGCGCGTGGAGGTTACCGAATGGCATGACCTTGAACTTTGGGACGGGCAAGCCAAGGTAGCAGAGCAATATCTGAAAAAGGGAAGTCAGATCTACGTAGAAGGTAAAATAAAAACAGACACTTGGCAAGATGAACAGGGCAACAACAGAAGAAAAGTTAAGATCCGTGTTACCAGTCTTACCATGTTGGGTTCTCGCAGCAGTGGAGACAGCGGTGGGATGAATGATTCAGGTGGCAATTATAAACAGCCTGAATCCAAGCCTGCGATGGCCAGTTCTTCCCCGCCTAGTATGGATGAGGATATGGATGATCTGCCATTTTAATTTTTCGAATCCACTTTGTTGGTGAAAAATTGAGACAGAAGTATTTGATTTCTAGGAATAAGGAAAAAAATACTTTTGTCTCAATTTCAATAAAAATTAGTAATTTTGTAAAAATCTATGATTTAGTTAATGGACGACCCCTACCCGAGTTTGTTATCATTTATTGAGCTACAACCGCTTTCTACCAGTTATATTTTAATAAATGGGTTAGTCTTTGTTTTACTTTTGTTATTCTCAGCCTTGGTTTCAGGCTCGGAGGTTGCTTTTTTTTCACTGGACCACCATGACTTAAATGAACTGGAACAAGAAGAAAGTGAAACCTCAAAATTGGTTATTTCCCTGATAGAAGCACCTCAGAAGTTATTGAGTACCATTTTGATTTTGAATAATCTGATCAATATAAGCATTGTTACTCTATCCACTTTTTTCACCTGGACACTCTTTGGTGCCAATGCCACTGGTTTTCTCATTCTGGCTATTCAAACCGTAGGGGTCACCTTTGCCATCGTATTTGTCGGAGAAGTGGTTCCGAAGGTTTATGCCAATACTGCTCGGGTAGCTTTCTCTAAATCCATGGCCAAGCCACTGCATTTTTTTAATATCTTGTTAAGTCCCGTCTCAGCCTTTTTGATGACTCTGAGTAATATAATTGAAAAAAGAATTGAGCGAAAGGGATACTCCCTTTCTGTCAACGAACTTCATCAGGCACTCGAAATTACCGCTGACGAAACCAATATAGGCGAAAAGGACATCCTGAAAGGAATATTTAATTTCGGAACACTTACCGTCAAGCAGGTGATGCAATCCAGAATGGATATTACGGCGGTGGACTCCGAGATGGATTTTCATGAGTTGATGGATAAAATCAATAAGAGTGGTTATTCGAGGATTCCTGTATTTCAAGAAACCGTTGATAATATCCAAGGTATTCTTTATATAAAAGATCTTCTCAATCACATCGAAAAAGACGAGGACTTCGAATGGCAAAACCTTATCCGAAAAGGGTTTTTCGTTCCTGAAAACAAAAAAGTGGACTCACTTCTTAAGGATTTCAAAAAGAAACGCGTGCATATGGCTATAGTAGTTGACGAATATGGCGGCACTTCCGGGCTAATCACCCTAGAAGACTTGATTGAAGAGATTATTGGAGAGATCAACGATGAGTTTGACCACGATGAAGAGATCAATTATCAGAAAATCGATGAAAGTACCTATATTTTTGAGGGTAAAGTTTCCCTCAATGACTTCTGCAAAAAACTTGACTTAGACAGTCAGGTTTTTGACGATGTAAAAGGAGACAGCGAATCCTTGGGTGGCTTGCTTTTAGAAATAAATTCCAACCTCCCTAAAAATGGGACCAAAATCAAGTATAAAAATTTCGATTTCCTGATTTTGGCCGTGGATACACGTAGAATTAAAAAGGTCAAAATCACGCTCGTACGTTCTTCCGATCAGGAGAAGCTCCTCTGATGGGTTGCCAACGCTTTTTTTGCTTCTGCCAACTTTGCAATTCTTAACGTTTAGATAATAAAAAGTGAAAAAGTTGATTTTTTCACTTATATTTAAACTAGGATTTATAACAGGCTATTTCTCTAAAAATGTTGAAAAAAAATCAAAATTGGTTTTTGTTTTGACTATTCATTTCAAAAAAACTGTATATTTTTGAAATCAGGTAAAATTGACCAATAAACCTTAATTCCAGTAATCATAACTTTTTCCGTATTTCTCGGTTATTATTTCAATTTTATTATACCTTTAATGCCTAGATTTTAAAAAAATAAAAATTTATTGTGAATTAATCAACCAGTTAGGTAACACATTTATCAAAATATAATACATAATGAATCAAGGATTATATCGTTCGGAATTTGAGCACGACTCCTGTGGAATAGGTGCCGTTGTTAACGTGAAGGGCATAAAAAGTCATGAAACGATAAGCGATGCATTGCTTATGCTCAGCAATATGGAGCATAGGGGTGGAAGGGGTAGTGATCCCAAAACCGGAGACGGTGCCGGTATATTGATTCAAATGCCGCATCCATTTCTTGATGAGGTGACAAAACGGTTGGGATTTACTCTGCCCGAAGAAGGAAGTTATGGGGTGGGCATGGTTTTCTTTCCCCGCAATAAGCAACTTTACAAAAAAACGAAAGAGCAACTCAACAAGATCATTGCAGATCTTAATTTTGAGGTAATAGGGTATAGAGAGGTACCAACCGATGAGACAGTACCGGGATCAGGTGCGTTGGAAGTAATGCCCATTATTGAGCAGGTATTTGTAAAACACAACGAAGGTTTGATAGGCCTACAACTGGAGAGAAAACTATACGTATTGCGCAACTTTGCTACCAGGGATATCAACTCCTCCATCCCGGGAGTAAATGATGCCTTCTATTTTGCCAGTTTGAGCAGCAAAACGCTAATTTATAAGGGTCAGTTGCGTACCGATCAGGTTTTGCCATTTTACAAAGACCTCCAAAATAACAAGCTGACATCTGCCATTGCGGTACTCCATTCCCGATTTTCTACCAATACTTTTCCCAACTGGAGACTCGCACAACCTTTCAGGTATCTTTCACACAACGGTGAAATTAACACCATCCGGGGTAACCTCAACAAAATGAGGTCCAAAGAAAACTTGATGAAGAGTTCACTGTTTTCGGACAAGGAATTACAGATGCTGATGCCAATCACGAATGCAAAGAATTCGGATTCAGCAAATTTGGACGCTATGGTAGAGCTTCTTGCCCTCAATGGAAGAAGTCTTCCCCATGTTATGATGATGCTCGTACCTGAGGCATGGCAGGATAACGAAACCATGGACAGGGAAAGAAAAGCATTCTACAAGTTCCATGCAGCCTTGGTAGAGCCTTGGGATGGGCCGGCAGCCTTGCTTTTTACTGACGGCAATTCTTTAGGGGCTACGTTGGATAGAAATGGACTGAGACCATTGCGCTACTTTATCACCTCGGACGACCGACTAATCTTATCTTCTGAAGCCGGCGCTTTGCCGATTCGAGAGTCAACCATCATTGAAAAAGGAAGGATAAGTCCAGGACGCATGATTTTGGCAGATTTGGACAAAGGGAAGGTTTCTTTTGATGAGGAGGTAAAACGGGAAGTCTGTGAAAATAAGCCCTATGAAGGCTGGATTAAAAAGCAACGGCTTAAGTTGCGGTTGATCCCATATCCAAAAACAATCTCATTCCCCTATTCGGTAGAAGAGATCAAGAAACGACAAACTATTTTTGGGTATTCCCTAGAAGATTTAAAGATTATTCTCGCCCCAATGGGTGATACCGGCTACGAAGCAGTCGGATCGATGGGTGCGGATACGCCTTTGGCCGTTTTGTCAAAGCAAAGTCAACACATCTCCAACTACTTCAAGCAGCTGTTTGCCCAGGTATCCAATCCACCTATTGACCCAATTCGGGAAAGGTTGGTGATGTCCTTGTTTACACGGATCGGTGAAAGCCACAACATCTTGGAAGAGAGTCCCAAGCATACCAAACAAATACATATTTCCCAGCCAGTACTCCTAAATGAGGATTTGGAAAAACTGAGGTATCTGGAGAATAAGGGGTATCATTCCCAAACGCTTTATACGCATTTCATTGCTGACCACAAGCCGGGCAGAATGTTGGAGGCACTGGATAAAATTTGTCAGGAGGCTGAAGAGGCTATTGGTCAAGGAAAAAATATCCTGATCATTTCCGATAGAAGCTGCCATTCTGGTACTGCTCCCATACCTTCCTTACTTGCCGTAGGTGCCGTCCACCACCACTTGGTGAATCAAAAAATCAGGACAAAGGCGGGTATTGTGGTCGAAGCAGGAGATATCCGGGAAACACACCACTTTGCGACTGTGATCGGATACGGTGCCAGTGCCATCAACCCTTATCTGGCCTTGGAAACCCTTCTCCATCTCAATGAAGAAGGAATGTTATCGAAGAAAATCCCCCAGAAAAAGCTGTTTGAAAATTATAAAACTGCTATCGGAAAAGGATTGCTCAAAGTGCTTTCCAAAATGGGTATCAGCACGCTCCAGTCTTATCAGGGTGCCCAAATTTTTGAGGCAATCGGCTTGGGTCCGGAAGTAATCCAAAGATGTTTCAAGGGAACCATCAGTAGAATCAGCGGAATATCCTTTGACGAACTGGCAGAAGAAGTTTTGCTCCGACATCATGCCGCTTATCATACCGAAAGCCCCATTCTTGAGGCTGGAGGCGTTTATCAGTGGAAGCGAAGGGGCGAAAAGCACCTCTTTAATCCTGAAACGATTCACCTACTCCAGAAGTCTACGCAGAACAATGACTTTCGGCTTTACAAAAAGTTTGCTGAAAAAATAAACAATCAGACGAAAGATGCCCTAACCTTGAGGGGATTGTTTGAATTCAAAAAAAGAATATCCGTCCCGCTGGATGAGGTAGAGCCATCTGAAAAGATCATGAAGCGCTTTGCGACAGGCGCCATGTCCTTTGGATCTATATCTCATGAAGCCCATTCGACGCTGGCTATCGCCATGAACAGCATTGGTGCCAAAAGCAACAGCGGCGAAGGTGGGGAAGATGAAGTCCGCTTCGAAAGGAAAGAAAATGGTGACTGGGAAAGATCAGCTATCAAGCAGGTCGCCTCAGGCAGGTTCGGCGTAACCAGCAATTATCTGACAAATGCCGCGGAGTTGCAAATCAAAATGGCCCAAGGTGCAAAACCGGGTGAAGGAGGTCAGCTTCCAGGGCATAAAGTAGACGATTGGATAGGAAGAGTGAGACACTCAACACCTGGTGTAGGATTGATTTCTCCTCCACCACATTATGATATTTATTTTATTGAAGATTTGGCTCAGCTTATCTA
>Ga0105045_10002426_pt1 | contig 15709 bp, 15 predicted proteins | sample MAT02_FD_78089 | JGI IMG/M metagenome (GOLD analysis project Ga0105045, IMG submission 78089) | Freshwater microbial communities from Lake Fryxell liftoff mats and glacier meltwater in Antarctica - MAT-02 (megahit assembly) | ecosystem: Environmental > Aquatic > Freshwater > Ice > Liftoff...
GGCGTGACCTGGGGGCTGCCACAGCCATTTCGGCATTTGCGCCCATTGCAGCAAGCAAATTGGCCCGGCGGTCGATCGTCTCCACCCATAGCGGATAGGCGCGGTCGTCCTTCGGCTCGACCAGCACGTCGTAGGTTTCGGCGACGCCGATGCGAAACTCGTCGACCTTGACCGGCTCAACCGGCCGGCCATCGGCGGCGATCACCGTCATCTCGAGGCCGGGAATGCGCACATCCATGAAGCTCATTGCAGAGCCGTTGATGAAGCGCAGCCGCACCTTCTCGCCCTTGTGCATTTCGAAGAAGGGCTTGCGGGCAGTCGGCAGTCCGTTGACCAGCAGCGTGTAGTTGCCAACGTCGGCGATGTCGGTGGCATCCATCCGCATCCGCCCCCATGCCGCGCGGTCCGACAGCGTCTTGCCCAGCCCGAACTTGTTCGCATCGCGCAGCATCTCGGGGAAGGTGCGCTTGTTCCGGTTGTAGAATCCCGCGTCGGCCTTCAGGTTGCGGATGATCCGCTCCGGGTTCTCGGGCGTGTGCTCGGTCAGCAGGATCACATGCTCGCGGTCCACCGCAACGTCGGGGCCGTTCTTCGGCTCGATGATCAGCGCACCATATTGCCCGGCCTGCTCCTGCAGCGATGCGTGGCTGTGATACCAGTAGGTGCCCGATTGGCGCAGCGTGAATTTGTAGGTGTAGGTTTCGCCCGCGGCCACGCCCGCAAAGCCGTTGAAGCCGGGGGCGCCATCGTGGTGGCCGGGAATCAGCAGCCCGTGCCAGTGGATCGCGGTCATTTCCGGCAGCTCGTTCTTCAGGTTGACCGTCACGGTATCGCCTTCGCGGAAGCGCAGCACCGGGCCGGGAACGGTGCCGTTCACTGTAACAACGGTGTCGCGCTGGCCGGGGTTCACCTCCAGACGCTCCCGTTTGGTGACGAGATCGACAGTCACATCGGCCGCCACAGCGGCCGAGCCGGCGACCAGCAGGGCGCTGCAGGAAAGCGCGCGCAGTGCAGGGAAAAACAGGTGCATCGGGGTCCTCGTCAAAACGGCTGTCCTCCGGCTATACGCGGTCCACGCCAATGTCCCGAATCCGCTGGGGTGGGCTTGCTGCCGCCAACCGAAGGATAGTCAGATAGACGCCTGCAAGGTGGTGATGTCAGCCACCGTTCCGGTCACCGCCGCGATTGGGCCCCGAGTTCAGGATCCGCGCAAAACAGGCCGGTCCGCAGTGGATGGCGTCACACCCGCTCGATGATGATCGCCGGCGCCATGCCGCCGGCCGCACACATCGTCACCAGCCCGCGCCGCAGGTCGCGTCGTTCCAGTTCGTCGAGCAAGGTGCCGATCAGCATCGATCCGGTGGCACCGATGGGGTGACCGAGTGCAATGGCGCCGCCGTTCACATTCACCTTGTCCCGGTCCAGCCGCAGATCGCGGATGAACTTTTCCGCCACCACCGCAAAGGCCTCGTTGATTTCCCAAAGGTCGATATCGTCCACGCCAAGGCCCGCCCTGGCGAGCACCTTGCGCGCCGCCGGCACCGGGGCGTTCAGCATCAGCGTCGGGCAATCGCCCATGTTGGCCATGGCCACGATCCGCGCGCGCGGCTTCAGGCCGTTGGCATCGGCGTAGGCGCCGGAGGCAAGCAGCACGGCGGCCGCGCCGTCCACGACGCCCGACGAATTTCCGGCGTGGTGCACATGCCCGATCTTCAGATCCGGATAGCGCCGGTTGATGAGGCCGCGAAAGGTCGTGCCGGCCGCATCCAGTGGCATGTCGGCAAGCTTGGCAAAGCTCGGCTCCAGCGCGGCCAGACCTTCGGCCGTCGTCTGCGGTCGCGGAAATTCCTCGCGGGCCAGCGCCAGCGTGCCATCCTCGCGGAAAACCTGGATCACCGACCGGTCGAATGCCCCTTCCGCAATCGCCTTTGCCGCCCGCTGCTGGCTCTGCAGCCCCAGCGCGTCCACATCGGCGCGGGAAATTCCCTCCATGGAGGCAATCGCATCACCGCACACGCCCTGGTGCGATTGCGGATGCGACAGCTGCAGCCGCGCATTGCCCGATCCCATCATCATCGGCGCAAAGCCCGCCGCGCGCTCGTCCGCTGCCATCGTCGCCGTCAGGCTCATCATCTCGGTGCCGCCGCCGATCACCAGTTCCTCCATGCCCGACATGATGGACGCCGCCGCGAAATTGACCGTGGTGATGCCGCCGCCGCAGAAGCGGTCCAGCGTGGTGGCCGATGCGCGCAGATCATAGCCCGCATCCAGCGCCGCCATCCGCCCCAGATCGCCGGCCTGCTTGCCCTTCTGCGTGCTGGTGGACCAGATGATGTCGTCCACATGCGCCGTGTTCAGGCCGTTGCGGGTCTGCAGCGCGCGCAGCACGGCGGCGGCGAGATGCTGCGGATGCATGTCGGCAAGCGAGCCCTTGCCCACCTTGCCGATGCCGCGCGGCGTGCGAACCGCGTCGATGATGTAGGCGTCCGGCATGGTGATGGTCCTTCCTGCAACGGGTCGAACGCGGATGCGCCACGCCCGACTAAATGCCAACCTCGCACATAAGTGGAGCGGTTGACGCCCTGGTCTACACCTCGCCGGCTGGCGCTGTTGCCTCCGGCAGCGGGTTGCCTCCGGCAGCGGGCGGAGGCACCTGGCCGGCCGGCCTCACCCGGGAAAGGCGCAGGTCAGCGCCCACCTCACCCCCGGCCGGTCCAGCTCGATCCGGCTGCAATATTTCAGCACATCCTGCCCCACCGAAATCCACGGGCCGCGCCCGCGCCGGCGCTCCCGGTCGGCGGTCACCACAATGGCATCCTCCTCGTCGGTTGCGGTGCTCGTGCCGGCCAGGGCCAGCGCATCAAGCTCTTTTGCGCGCGCTTCGGTGATGCGCGCATACGGCTGCTGCAGCGGCACCCCGAGCACCTGAGCGCCAGCCACCGGAATCAGCCGCTCCACCGGCAATTGCACGCCCGGCAGCGGCGACCACAGCCCCACCGTCCGCCCGCGGCGCACCAGCCCGGCATTCTCCAGCGCCACGGCCGCACGCGCGTTCATCACCGTCAGGTTGGTGGAAAGGTCCAGCACCAGCGTGATCTTCTCCCCGGCGATCGTCACTTTGGCGTCGGCTTCTTCCCGGCCAGATCGGGTGATTGCAAACACCGGCCCGCCCGCTGGCGCCGATGGCTGCAACATCGTCACCACGCTCTGCGGAAAGGCGAAGATGGAAATCACCCCATCCTCGCTGGCGTTGATGGTCTTGTCGATCCAGATGGTCGGCGTGCGCTTCGGCTTCGTTCCGGCGATGGCAGCGCTCACGAAATTGCCGCGGATGATTGCCTCGCCGCCCGGCAACAGCGGATTCTTCACCGTCATCTTGCCGATCAGCGGGAAAGGTTTCAACTTCGCCTGCTGCGCCGCTGCAAGGTTGAGAAACAGCGCGCGCTCGAAATTCAGCGCCACGCGGGCCTTCAGCGGAGTGGATTTCACCAGAATATCGGCCACCGGCCTGGGGACGGCAACAATCTCGATGCTGTCCTGCGCATGCACCGGCGCTGCCATCAGCAGCAGCGCAAACAGGCCATTGCCCGCCCTATTGATTCCTGGGCGCAATTGCCAGCAGCTCGACATCGAAAACCAGCACCGCATTCGCCGGGATTACCCCGCCGGCGCCGCTGGCGCCATAGCCAAGCTCGGGTGGAATGGTGAACCGCATCTTGCCGCCCGGCTTCATCAGCTGCAGGCCCTCCGTCCAGCCGGCGATCACATCGCCGACACCAAATGCCGCCGGCTCGCCGCGGGCGATCGACGAATCGAACACCGTGCCATCGGCCAGTCGACCTTCATAGTGCACCAGCACCGTATCGTCGGCGCGGGGCCGCTCGCCGGCGCCTTCGGCCAGCACTTCATATTGCAGGCCCGATTCGGTCGTCGTCACGCCCTTTTTCTCCTTGTTGGCTGCCAGAAACGTGTCGGCGGCACGGGCAGGCCCAACCAGCGGGCTGGTGCCCATGACCGCAAGGCCAACAGCAAGTGCAAGCGCCGACACGCCGGCAGCGATCCACCAGCCGAAACCGCCCGAGCGGCGTGCTTCAGATCCCATGTGCATTCCAGTCCGGAAAAATTGACTTCAGAGGCCGGTCTTGCGCTGCAAACGCGTCAGCGCTGGCCATCGCGCTCGGCGCGCTTGCGATCGAGCTTGCGGGCGCGGCGAATGGCCGCCGCCTTTTCGCGGGCCCGCTTTTCCGAAGGCTTTTCATAGTGACGGCGGAGCTTCATCTCGCGATAAACGCCTTCGCGTTGCAGTTTCTTCTTCAAGGCGCGCAGCGCCTGGTCGACATTGTTGTCGCGAACGATGATTTGCATGCCTGCCACTAACTCCATTCACGGGCAGCGCCTCAGCATGGTGCGCCCTTGTCCAAAGGATAAAGGACCAGACGACAACACGCCGACCGGTGCGAGCGGCGGGCCATAGCAGAGCCTCCGCCGCCAGACAAGCCGGGCCATCTGCCCCACTTCCACCCGCCCGCCAAGCCCGCTACACTCTCCGGCATGGAAGATATCACGCTCGACGAACTCCGCCCCCGGCTGGCCGACGCCATGCTCGCCCATGTTCCGTTCGACGGCTGGAGCACCGCCGCCGTCGATGCCGCCGCGCGCGACATCGGCGTGCCGGTCGCCGTCGCCCGTCTGGCCTTTCCAAACGGTCCGTTCCAGATGATCGATGCCTATATCGCGCTCGCCGACACCAAGATGCATGCAGCGCTGGCCACACCCGAATTCCGCAAGCTGAAAGTGCGCCAGAAGGTCACCACCGCCATTCGCACCCGCCTGGAGCAGGCAACGCCACACCGCGAGGCCGTGCGCCGCGCCACCGCAATCCTGGCACTGCCGGGCAACGCTGCCAAAACGCCGCGCCTCACCTGGCGCACCGCAGACCAGATCTGGCGCCTCTGCGGCGACACATCCACCGATCTCAACCATTATTCCAAACGCCTGCTGGCCGGCGGCGTCTATGCCACGACGCTGCTCGTCTGGCTGGATGACCACAGCGAGAATTTCGCCGCCACATGGGCTTTTCTCGATCGCCGCATCGCCGGCATCATGCAGATCGAAAAGGCCAAGGCCAAGCTGCAGCAATACGCCACGCGCGAGCAGTTCAGCATCCCCCGCTTCCTCGGCCGCCTGCGCTACCCGGTGCAAAACTAGCGGGTCGCAATCGCATCCTGCCGCAGCGTTGTTGACAAGCGTTCGCAACTAGCCCAGCGCCAACCCGCATGGCCAACACCCTGGACTCACTGCCAACTGGCGTTCCCGCGAGCATTTCGGGTTTCTCCACGCTGGCGCCCGATGTGCTGCAGCGCCTGCTGGAGCTTGGCTTTGATGAAGGCGTTCGGGTTGAAAAACTGCACGCCGCCCCGTTTGGCGGCGATCCCCTGGCAGTGAAGGTCGGGTCTACCACCGTGGCACTGCGCCGCGCACTGGCCAGCGCCATCCTCATCGCATGAACAGCGAAACCCGGATTCGCGCGGCGCCAGACGCCCCCGTCGCCTTGCCGCCCATGATTGCCCCCATGATTGCCCCCATGATCGCGGTGGTCGGCTATCCCAACGCCGGCAAGACCTCGCTCTTCAATGCGCTCACCGGCACCCGCCAGAAGGTCGGCAATTATCCAGGCGTCACGGTGGAGCGCAAAGCCGGGCGCTACACGTTGCCGTCCGGCGGCAGCGTCGAACTGGTCGATCTGCCCGGCTGCTACAGCCTGACCCCGCGCTCGCCAGACGAAGCCGTCACCCGCGACACGCTGCTTGGCCGCCAGGACGGCGAGCGCACGCCGACAGCCCTTCTCATCGTGGCAGACGCCACCAACCTCCCGTCGCACCTGCGCTTTGCGCTTGAATTGAAGCGCCTCGGCATTCCCGCCGTCATGGCGCTGAACCGGGTGGATATGGCCGCGCGCGACGGACTGCTGCTTGACGTGCCCGCACTTTCTGCCGCGCTGGGCATCCCCGTCATCGAAACCGTCGCCGTTCGCAGGCGGGGCCTGGAAGCGCTGGCAAAGGCGCTGGAGCAGGTGGTTGCAAACCCGCACACAGCCGCAGCCGCTACAGACCCATCCGCAGACCCCCGCGCACTAAGCCGCGAAGCCCGCGCACTGGCAAAATCCGCAACGCTGGCGGAAGGCGAATCCCGCAAGACATCCCGCACACTGGATCGCATCGCCCTGCATCCCGTTGTCGGCCCGCTGCTGCTCGCCGGCATCCTCTTCTTCATGTTCCAGGCGGTTTTCACCTGGGCCGAAGCCCCCATGGGCTGGATTGAATCGGGCATTGCCTGGCTGCAGTCCCTTGCCGATGCGTCGCTGCCCGAAGGTTTTCTGAAATCGCTCGCGATCGACGGAATCCTCGCCGGCGTCGGCTCGGTCATCGTGTTCCTGCCGCAGATCCTCATCCTGTTCGCCTTCATTCTGCTGCTCGAAGGATCGGGCTATATGGTTCGCGCGGCATTCCTGGTGGACAAGCTGATGGCGCGCGTCGGCCTGAACGGCGGCGCCTTCATCCCGCTGTTGTCCTCGTTTGCCTGCGCCATTCCCGGCATCATGGCGACACGCACAATCGCCGACCCGAAAGACCGGCTGACCACCATCCTGATCGCGCCGCTGATGACCTGCTCGGCCCGCCTGCCCGTCTATGCCGTAATCATCGCCGCCTTCATCCCGGCCACCCGTATCTGGGGGCCGATACGCCTGCAGGGGCTGGTGCTCTTCTGCCTCTATGCCTGCGGAATCCTCGGCGCGATGGCCGCCGCCTGGGTGCTCCGCCGCACCGTCACCAAAGGCCCCGCCCCCACCTTCCTGATGGAAATGCCCGCCTGGCAATGGCCTTCCTTGCGCGACACCGGCGTTGGCCTGTGGCTGCGGGCATCCGCCTTTCTGAAGCGCGCTGGAAGCATCATCCTGGGCGTCACCATCGCGCTCTGGGTGCTTGCCAGCTACCCCAAACCCCCCGAAGGCGCGACTGCACCCGCCATCGACTACAGTATCGCCGGCCAGATCGGCACGGCGCTGGAGCCCATCTTCCGTCCCATCGGGTTCAACCGCGAAATCTCCATCGCCCTCATCCCCGGCATGGCGGCACGCGAAGTCGCCGTCTCGGCGCTTGGCACCGTCTATTCGCTGCAGGCAACACCGGACGATCCCGGCGGCCTCGTCGATCGCCTGCGCAGCAGCTGGTCACTGCCCACCGCGCTCGCCTTCCTCGCCTGGTTCGTTTTTGCGCCGCAATGCCTCTCAACGCTCGCCGTTGCTCGCCGCGAAACCAACAGCTGGCGATGGCCGGCCTTCATGTTCAGCTATCTCTTCGCGATGGCCTATGTGTTTGCCGGCCTGACCTACTGGACAGCTCGGGCGCTGCTGTCTGGCGGCTGAAAAACCGGACCACCCGGGAACCTTTGAAGTGCGTCTGCGTTTTGCAGAAAACAAGCAAAGGACAATCAATGGCTATCGATCCCAACCTGCCCCCGCATGACGCCAGCTACAGCAGAACCGGCAGCAGCGGCACCGGCAGCAGCGGCACTGGCAACAGTGGCACTGGCAGCAGCGGCATTGGCAAAACCCTCCTGATCCTTGCAGCCGTCGCGCTGCTCGTGCTGGTGGTGCTTTTTGCGACAGGCATGCTCAACATGAACACCAGTGGCGAACTGAGGGCGCCTGAAGTTGCGGTCAGCGGCGGCGAAGTTCCCGATGTCGATGTGCAGGCCGCCGATGTGAACGTGGCCACCAAGTCCGTCACCGTCGAAGTGCCTGAAATCACCGTCGACAAGCCCGGTGAAGCTCCCGCCAGATAGCAATCAGCGCCAGCCCTTCCAGAATTGACCCCCACTGCCCGGCTCTCAAGCCGGGCATTTTTTTGTGCGGCCTCAGCCAGTGCGTCCGGTGATGCGCTCCCAGAGCGTGCGCGGGGCAGCCGGGGCAGACGCATCGTCCGCCTGCTCCTCCGCCTGTGTGATCGCTGCACTCACCTGCTTCACCAGGGCCGCATCGGCCTCCACCGCGCCCACACGCTCGGGCGCCATTCCCTCGCTGTCCGCCATCTGCCGGTCGGCCAGGTCCTGCGCCCATTCGCGCAGAAACCGCAGTTTCTGCTCGCGGGTCAGCGTGTCGTCGGCGGCAATGGCCGATGGGTCGCCGTAATAGGCCCCGGGATCGCCGACCGCAGTGTCGAAATCGACGCCGGCATGCGCGGTGTCCGCAGAATCATTTTCGTGTGCCATGCCGTTTCTCCTGGCCGTGCTGAAAGCGCGCGGCGCTGCGCGGCTCATCCATCCTTGCGAAAACCGCCGCAAAACCCGAAAGTTCCCGGTTCCGGCCACATTCCGTCACGCCGGTGCGGAACCTTGTGCAACCTCGCCGGTTTAGCAATCAGGTCGCAAATTTCGGTATCACGGCTGTCGGCATGTCTCACGCACAGGTGTCATGCAGCCAGCCGTTGAGGAATGGCCAACCCCCCCCCCGGCCGTTCCGATCGGCGGGCAGATCCCCCTCTGCCCCCCGATCCCCTCCGGAAGCTTTCATCAAAGCCTGATCAGAAAAACCCATCGAATTCGGCCCTGCGGCCAGCGAGCGTTCGCGCTTGCGGCGTTCCGCCGAATGGCCGGGGCATCACCGCTGCGCCGCGGTATTACAGTTCCAGAAAGAAGCGCACCATCTCGCGCGACGCGTCAGGCCCGCGCGGGTCGGCATAGCTGCCTGCCCGACTGCCGCCTGACCAGGCATGCTGGCCGCCCTTGATGCTCCACTTTTCCGCCCGCGACCGCCCGCTGGCATCACGCGCGACGCTGTGCCGATAGCCCGCGCCGCCGGCCGACCCGGCATCCGTCTGCACCGTCAACAGGCCCCCGGCAGCCGCAACCGCATCGGCAAACACCTCTTCGCCATTGGCCTTGTTCACCGTGGTGTCGGCATCGCCGTGAAACACGATGGTCGGCACGAAGCCGCGCGGCTTGCCCTTGCCGCCGCGGCCGCTGTTCATGGCCTTCAGCGCGCCTGCCATGTCGCTCGCCGCCCCGCAGGCCAGGCCGGAATGCACGCCGACGCCGGCATAGACATCGGGATAGGCCGCCGCCATCACCGCCGCTGCCGCGCCGCCGGCCGAAAGCCCGGCGATGAACACCCGGCGGCCGTCCAGCCCATGCCCGGCAACCAGCGCCTGCGTCATCCCCGCCAGCAGCGCCGGCTCGCCCTTGCCGCGCGCCTGGTGCTTCTTTTCGAACCAGTTCCAGCACCGCTGCACATTGGCGCCCTGTGCCTGCGCCGGCCAGGCAACAGCAAAGCCGCGCTCGGCGGCGTGCGCATTCATCCCTGTGCCCCGGGCGAAATCGTCCGGCGTCTGGGTGCAGCCGTGCAGCATCACCAGCAGCGGCGCGTTGGCCGGCAGATCGGTCGGCAGAAACAATTTGTAGTGCAGCACGCCGGCCTCCGAGCGGAAAACGGCGTCGGCAAAGCCGGCCGTCCCCGGTTCCGGTGGCATTTTTCCAGACGATGGTTTCGCCGCAGTCGGGCGGTCGGCTCCTGCCGAAACATGCACCGTCTCCGCCGTCAGATCGATCAGCCCGCCATCGACAAGCGCGGGCAAAGCCCGTGCTTCCGTCTGCGCGTCCGGCAGCTTCACCCCCGCCAGCATCGCCTGTATCATCCGCGTGGCACCCGTCGCGTCACCGGCCTGGGTCAGCCGCAAGGCCTCCCGCATGGAATTTCCATCGATCATCAATACGCACCTTTTTCGAAAACTGATTCAAGCGATCCGGTCTGCCAGTGCCGCCTTCACGACGGCGCTCGCATGCAGCGCGCCGAGCACGCGGATGGAAGCAATCGAAGCGCGCGCCAGTTCCGGTGACACATCTGTGGCAATCGTCGCCAGCCCCAGCACGCGGATGTCGGCCTGCTCGCCGCGCTCTGCCAGCGCTTCCAGATCGGCGCGCGAGTAATGGCTCAGCCCCAGCACCAGCCGCTGCCGCGCCACCGCCGTCCGGCTGGCATCGGAATGCCGCTCCAGCTGGTTGCGGATGGCGGTGCGGATCAGATCGGTGCGATTGGAATAGAAACCATCGCCTACCAGCAGATCGATATGCCCCAGATCGACATATCCCACGTTGATCGTGATCTTCTCGCTTTCGGGCCGCGCCGGGGCAGCATTATGTGTAAAACCAGCCATGTGGATGGTGTAGGGATGGATTTCCATCTCGTCAAGCGATCAGTGTCGCCACTCCCAGCGCTGCAAAGATTGCCGCCGCTGCAATGCGCAGCAGCCGCAGTGGCAGAATGCGCAGCAGCCGCTCGGCAAAGATCACCGCCGGCGCATTGGCCAGCAGCATTCCCGCCGTTGTGCCCAGCGTCACCGTCACCGGCGCTTCGAAGCGGGCGGCCAGTGCAATCGTTGCGATCTGCGTCTTGTCGCCCATCTCCACCACAAAGAAGGCGATGGTCGTCGCCGCAAACGCGCCCCATCTGCCTGCCGCCACCGGCCCGTCGGCGGCCTTGTCCGGGATCAACGCCCAGACGGCGGTTGCGAAGAACCCGGTCGCCAGCAGCCAGCGCAGCCGCTCGGGCGCCACCCACTCGGCAACCAATGTGCCAACCAGCGCTGCCAGCGCATGATTGAGCAACGTGGCCACGAGAATCCCGGCAATCACCGCCCATGGCTGGCGGAACCGCGCCGCCAGCACGATTGCCAGCAACTGCGTCTTGTCGCCCATTTCGGCGACCGCCACCGTCACGGTCGAAACAAGAAACGCCTCCAGCATCGGCAAGTCCTTTAGCCGCCCGTCCCGCCCTTGCAACCGCCGCCCGCGCCGCTTAACCGCAGCCCATGCCCACTGCGCTTGCCCGCCTCGTCCGCCTGCTCGATGTCGAGGAAATCGAAGTTGATCTCTATCGCGGTGCCAACACCGATGCCGGCTGGAACCGGGTCTATGGCGGCCAGGTGGTGGCGCAGGCGCTTGCCGCTGCCCAGCGCACCGTGCCGGAAGACAGGCCCGTCCACAGCCTGCACAGCTATTTCATCCGCGGCGGCGAGCCGAAAATCCCGATCCTCTACAAGGTCGAGCGCGAGCGCGACGGCGCCAGCTTCACCACCCGCCGCGTTACCGCCGTCCAGCACGGTCGCGCGATCTTCTCGCTTGCCGCCAGCTTCCAGGTGCGCGAGCAGGGCTTCGAGCATCAAGACCCCATGCCGCAAACCAAAGGCCCCGAAGGCCTGCTGAACGAAAGCCAGCTGCACGAGAAGGCAAAGCAGCATGTGCCCGAGCCCTTCCGCACCATCTGGTCCACCCGCGACCGCCCGTTCGAGTTCCGCCCGGTCGCACCGCACAATCCCTTCAAGGCCGAAAGCCGCGCCGCCCACAGCCAGAGCTGGTTCAAGGCCGATGGCGCCATGCCCGAAAGCCCGCAGGTGCGCGCCGCACTGTTTGCCTATGCCACCGACATGACGCTGCTGGACACCTGCCTGATGCCGCACAAGGTGAGCTGGACCGACCCGAAGCTGCAGGCCGCCAGCCTTGATCACGCCATCTGGTTCCACGCCGATATAAACCCCGCCGAATGGCTGCTTTTCGATCAGAAAAGCCCCGCTGCATCGGGCGGCAGAGGCCTGAACGAAGGCAAGGTCTTCACGCAGAGCGGTGCGCTCGTCGCCTCCGTCGCGCAGGAAGGGCTCATTCGCTACCGCGCCTGACCCATCCCGGCGCAATGGCCGAATATGCCCCAGCGAATTCTCCCGCGCGCGCATCCTCGTTTTCTTGCGCCCGGCCGATCCGCGCCACACATCTTCGCCCGCTAGGGCAGCAGCAGCAATGCCCGCATCGAACCCTCCCTCAGCCCGGCGCCCAGTGCACGCTGGCGCCCGGCCCCAGCGGCCAGCCGAAATGCGCCCAGGCGGCGGTCATCGCGATGCCGGTCACCGCGAATGCCAGCGCATAGGGCAGCATCAGCGCCAGCAATGATCCGGTTCCCACGCTTTTGTCATAGCGCTGGCAGTAGAGCAGGATCAGCGGGAAATAGGCCATCAGCGGCGTCATGATGTTGGTGAAGCTGTCGCCCATCCGATAGGCCGCCGTGGTCATTTCCGGCGAAATGCCCACCAGCATGAACATCGGCACAACCACCGGCGCCAGTGCGCTCCACTTTGCCGTCGCCGACCCGATGAACAGATCCAGAAAAGAGGAGAACAGCAGCACGCTGACCAGCAATATGGGCGGCGGCAGCGCCCACGCCTTCAACACATCCGCCCCCGAGATTGCCGCAATGGGGCCAAGGCGGGACCAGTTGAACATCGCCACGAAGTGCGCCGCAAAGAATGCGAACACGATATAGGGCGCCATCGCCCGCATCCCGTCCACCATCATGGCCACCACATCGCGCGAACTGCGCACCGTTCCCGCCCGGATGCCAAACGCTGTGCCGGTTGCGGCAAACAGGATCGCCAGCATCGCAATCAGGCTGCGAAAAAGCGGATCAACGCGCGCCATCCCTTGCGCCGTCTGGTCGACGATCGGCGAAAAGCCCGGCGCCACCGAAAGTGCCACAAAGCCCGCAATCACCAGCGCCGCAACCAGCCCGGCCAGCCGCAGACCGCTGCGCTCGCCCGGCGTCAGCTCGGCGCGTTGCAGCTCCTCCTGGATTGCTTCATCCGCATCGCCGTTCCACGGCCCCAGGCGCGGCTCCACGACCCGGTCGGTGATGAACCAGATGATCGGCGTGAACAGCACGACGATGGCGACTATGAACCACCAATTGCCCAGCGGGTTCATCGTCCAGCCGGGGTCGATGATCCGCGCCGCCTCCTGCGTGAAGCTGAACAGCAGCACATCGAGCTGCCCCGGCACCAGATTGCCGGCAAAGCCGCCCGAAACCGCTGCAAAGGCCGCCGCCAGCCCGACAATCGGATTTCGCCCGACAATGGCATAAAGCAGCCCGGCGAGCGGAATGAACACCACGAATGCCGCATCCGATGCATGGTGCGCCAGCATGCCGATCACCGCGACCACCGGCGTCATCATTTTGCGCGGCACATTGCGCAGGCTGGCGCGGATCAACGCGCTGAACAGCCCGGCCCGCTCCGCGATCGAGGCACCAAGCATGATCGTCAGCACCACGCCGAGCGGTGCAAAATTCGTCAGCGTCTTCGGCATTTCGGTGAACAGCCGGCGCAGATTGGCTTCGGAAAACAGGCTCTCCGCGCGATAGGTCAGAACGCCGCCTTCCAGCGTCGCAAAAGGCGGCGCGGTATCGCCTTTGAAGGGCAGCGAGGCCTCCCACCCGAGCACATCGGCGAATGCCGACAGCAGCATCAACACCATGATCAGCCAGACGAACAGCATCACCGGGTCGGGCAATTTGTTGCCCAGCCGCTCGACCGCTGCCAGAAACCCCTTTTGCTGCTCGACACCCTGCTCGTTCAAGAAATGCACCCCCGCAAAATCCGGCACAGGATGCGACAGCACCTCTCCTGCTGCAATCGCTAAATCGTCATGCGCCGCAGCGTCTCCACCGTGTCCGCCTCTGCAGCCGGCTTGTCCTGCCGGATGCGCGAAATGCGCGGGAAGCGCATTGCAAGGCCCGATTTGTGCCGCTTGCTCTCGCCGATCGAATCAAACGCAACCTCCAGCACCAGCGCCTTCTCCACCTCCCGCACCGGCCCGAACCGCGCCGTCGTGTGCGCCCGCACCCAGGCATCCAGCCATTTCAGCTCGGCGTCGGTGAAGCCGAAATAGGCTTTGCCCACCGGCAAAAGCGCCTCGCCTTCCCAGGCACCAAAGGTGAAATCCGAGTAGAAGCTCGAACGCTTGCCATGCCCGCGTTGCGCATACATCAGCACGCAATCGGCGATCTTCGCGTCGCGCTTCCATTTGTACCAAAGCCCCGCCTTGCGCCCCGGCACATAGGCCGAAGTCCGCCGCTTCAGCATCAGCCCCTCGATCGCCGGATCGGGCGGACTGCCGCGCAATTGCGCCAGCGCCTCCAGCGTTTCCGCCTCCAGCGATTGCGAAAAATCGAACCGTTCCGGGTCCAGCGTTGCCACCACCGCCTGCAACCGCGCGCGTCGTGCCTCCAGCGGCAGCGCCCGCACATCCTCCCGGCCGTCGAACAGCAGATCATAGGCGCGCACAAACACCGGATAGTCCCGCAGCATCGCCGCGCTCACCGCCTTTCGCCCGAGCCGCTGCTGCAGCGCGTTGAAGCTGCCCACCGCCCCATCCGCGCCGCGCACCAGCAGCTCGCCATCGATCACCACATCGCGGTCCAGCGCCGCGACAATTTCCGGAAACGTCGCCGAAATGTCGTTTCCGTCGCGCGAATAAAGCCGCTTTTCACCGCTCCGGCAAACCGCCATCGCGCGTATCCCGTCCCATTTCCATTCCGCCGAAAACGCCGCCACCTCAAGCGCTTCCGGGCTCTCGAGCGGGTGCGCCAGCATGAACGGGCGAAACAGCGGCTGCGCATCCAGATCAGGACGCGGCCCGGCGCCCGTCGCCCAGGCAAACAGCTCGGCATAGGGCGCGCTCACCCCGTGCCAAAGCTCCTCCACCTCCTCCACATTCACCCCGAAGCGGTTGGCAAAGGCCTGTTTCGCCAGCCGCGCGCCGGCCCCCACCCGCAAGGCCCCGGTCGCCAGCTTCAACAGCGCATGGCGCTCCGAGCTGTCCATCCGCGACAGCATCGCGCGCAAAACCCCCGGCGCGCTGCTGCGGCTCAGCCCCTGCAAGGTCGCCACCGTCTCGCCAAGCGTCAGCGCCGCGCCGGCTTCCGTGTGCGGCCACAGCAGCGCGACCGTCTCCGCCAGGTCGCCAACATAGTCATAGCTCAGCCGAAACAGCACCGGGTCCACCTCGGTTTCGATCAGCGCGCGGATCAGCGCCGGCTTCACCGCCGGCAAATCCAGCTCCCCGGTCAGCGCTGCCAGGCCCCAGCCGCGATCCGGATCGGGCGTGCTGCCCAGCCACTCGGCCATCAACTGCAGCTTGGCGTTGCGCCCGCCGGCAAATCCGAGCGCATCGATCAGCTCGGAGAAACGCTTCATTCAGCCACCCCGCCACCCGCCGCCGTCGCAGCAAAAGCCCGGGCCTCCCGCCCCCGCTTCGCCGCGCAAGCTGGCCGGAAGATGCCGATGTCTGCCCCAGCGAATGCCGGGATCGCTCGCCAGACAGACAGGGTGTCGCCCTCAATCATCCTCATCCTCGCGGCCCACCAGGTGCAGCGCCCGCGCCTTCATCTGGTGCAGCCCGCACCAGTGCACCAGCGCATCGTCGCGCCCGTGCGTCACCCACACCTCTTTCGGCCGCACCTCCAGCAGGGTGCGCGTCAGCTCGTCCCAGCCGGCATGGTCGGAAATCACCAGCGGCAGCTCCACTCCCCGTTGCCGGGCGCGGGCGCGAACCATCATCCAGCCAGACGCCATCGCCGTGATCGGATCGGGCAGCCGCCGTGACCAGCGATCCTGCAAGGCCGAAGGCGGCGCCAGCACCACTTCGCCAACCAGCGCGTCTGCCTTCAGCCCCGCCACCGGCCGCAAGTCCCCCAGATCGACCCCATGTGCCTGATACAATGCGCACAACTTCTCCACCGCCCCGTGCAGGTAGATGGGCCGCTCCCAGCCGCCCTCGCGCAACAAGGCAATCACCCGCTGCGCCTTGCCCAGCGCATAGGCGCCGATCA
>Ga0105045_10002427_pt1 | contig 15708 bp, 14 predicted proteins | sample MAT02_FD_78089 | JGI IMG/M metagenome (GOLD analysis project Ga0105045, IMG submission 78089) | Freshwater microbial communities from Lake Fryxell liftoff mats and glacier meltwater in Antarctica - MAT-02 (megahit assembly) | ecosystem: Environmental > Aquatic > Freshwater > Ice > Liftoff...
CCCGATCCGTACCAAAAAACAGCCGACCGCGGCCTGTTTCAGACTTTAGGCCAGCGATTCCGTCAAGGATTTAGCTCAAATAACAAAAGCAGAGCCAAAGTGTAGCACGGATCTCCCAGCCGTGACCGCCGATGCGTAAGCGAGGCGTAACGAGTGCCTTAACTCGGAATTGAGCCTGCACCAACGAGATTTTTGGCCCTGATCCACTCTTGCGTGGCCTTGCCTCGTTTGGGAGTCGCACAGCGACTATGCGCACGGGGTGAACAAATGTCCACCCCGCTCTATGCACTCATTTCAATACCAAAGAACTATTTATCTTCGCCAACCCAGACCACTGTCGATCGATACATCAATTCAATCTGTCGGTTCGCAGGTGCAAATGGCCCGTCTAGATCTGGATAAACATCTTTCGGCGACTCTTTGGAGGTATCCAAGAACATTCGCCATCGGATTCCACGTGTTGGAGGTGGGATCATAAACACCTTGGACTCAGGAGTTCCGTTGAGCATGATCAGAATGTCCCGACCGAAGCCGTCTGGATCGTCTACCAAGGCTGGCCTGCCTAACCAGCAGATGAGAGTCCCGTCCGGTGCATCCCAATGAATCGGCTTGCCTGTCGACTCAAACCAGCTCACGTCCGGCACTCCGCGGTTGTCTTGCGGTCGTCCCGTTAGGAACCGATCGCGTCGTAACGACGGTTGCAACTTACGAAACTCAATCAACGACTGAGTGAAACGGAAAATTTCTGGATGGGCTTCTAAATTGGACCAGTTGAACCAGGAGATATCGTTGTCTTGGCAGTAGGCGTTGTTGTTGCCCCGCTGAGTCCGACGAATTTCGTCCCCCATCAACAGCATCGGTACCCCTTGGCTCAAGAGCAACGATGAAAGCATGTTCTTTACTTGACGTATACGCAGTGCCTCAATGTTCTTCTTTTTCGTTGGGCCTTCGACTCCATAGTTGTCGCTACAGTTGTTGTTGTCCCCGTCCCGATTCCCCTCACCGTTGGCTTCGTTGTGTTTGTCTTTGTAGCTCACCAAATCGTTCATGGTGAAGCCATCGTGAGACGTGACAAAGTTGATACTGCAATAAGGAGCACGACCGGATTGCTCATAGAGATCCGAAGAGCCGCTGAGCCGGGTGGCCATTGCCCCGACCATACCTGGATCGCCTCGCCAATAGCGTCGAACGTCATCGCGGTAGCGACCGTTCCATTCCGCCCAACGCAGATCGCCGAACGAACCGACTTGATAAGCTCCAGCCGCATCCCAAGCTTCCGCGATGATCTTGGTGTCCGCCAACATCGGGTCCTCAGCGATCAAATCCACCAACGGTGGGTGTGGCATGAGGTTGCCGTATCGATCTCGCGAGAGAATACTCGCTAAATCGAATCGGAAGCCATCGATATGATAGTTGTGGACCCAGTGTCGCAAGCAATGGAATATGAGCTCGCGGCAAATTGGATGGTTGCCGTTGAACGTATTACCACAGCCTGTGTAATTGCTGTAATGCGCTCCGCCTGAATTCAAGATGTAATAAACTTGATTCTCAAGCCCCTTGAACGTCAAAACTGGGCCGCGCTCGTTGCCTTCGCAGGTGTGATTGAAAACCACATCGAGGATGACTTCGATGCCGGCTTGATGCAACGCCTTGACCATTTGCTTGAACTCAAGAACCTGAGCGCCAGGCTCTTTTGACGATGCGTATCCTCGGTGCGGAGCGAAGAAAGCCATTGGATCATAACCCCAATAGTTTGGTCGCTCTGGCGAATTGCCGTGAACGTCCAAAATAGGAAACTCGTGAACCGGCATTAGTTCGACGGCGGTTACCCCTAGACTCTTGAGATAAGGTATCTTTTCGATCACGCCCAAGTAGGTACCTGGGTTTTGTACGTTGGACGTCTTGCTTTGGGTAAAGCCTTTGACGTGCATTTCGTAGATGATGCTGTCACTGAGGGAACGACGAACGTGGCGATCCCCTTCCCAATCAAACGCATCGTCGACGACGACACACTTGGGTGGACGAATCACACCATCGGTTGTGTGTTGACAGCAACCGGCCAAGGCCTTGGCGTACGGATCGACCAATCGGGCGTTGCTATCGAACCACTGACCAACTTCGGGATCGAAGGGTCCGTTGGCTTGAAGGTGATAAAGTTGTCCTGGTTGAAGGTGCGGAACACAAATGCTCCACACGTCTCCCCAGCGATCATTGCGTCGATCAAATTCGATGACTTCGGAGGGTTCGCGATCGTCTACATGCTTGTAAAGCAATAGGCGCATAGCGGTTGCGGACCGACTAAAGATCGTAAATTGAACGCCCCGTTCGGTGACGTTCGCTCCGTAGGGCAATCGGTATGCAAATTGTAATTCAGGTAGCGGATGCCGCATGAGCATGTGACGTTGAGTGTCCTTTCCAGTCCAGGATGGGCGGGTTAGTTGACTAGGCAGCCAAACCTTAGCACGCTAAAAGTCAAAAACTGGAATGGAAGGTGATGGAAAGACCGAGAATTGTAGCACAAGTAGGCCAAAGTGTCTTCCTAGGAAAACCTTGCCCATTGCCATCGACTTTGCCGGCTGGTCCCAGTGTAGCACGGTTCTCCAAACCGTGATTTCGGCCCGCGGCTTGCTGATTTAGTTGAGGACAAAACAGCAACAATTAAACGGTGGGCGTTAGCCCCGGTTTGCGGACAGACAACCGCCGCGAACCCATTGTCCCAATGGCTTGGAGTTAGAGGAAACTCGTAGCCAAAGCCGCATAGGCTTTCGGGGAATTGCCAAGCAAACCGAAACTCTTAGCGAGTTCCGCTACGCCTAAGTCCACGCCCTCCCTCTTGGCTTTCGATGCGACAAATCAAGGGAAAAGCAGGCTTTTGGATTTCTATGGCACCGTCGGGCAAATATTCGTAAACTCGATGCATGTCCAATCCAATCAAGAGCCTTGAATTCGAACAACTTGCGGAAGTGAAGACTGCCGTACTGAAATCCGGTAAGCATTGGATCCGGAATTTCTTTCCAAATCTCAGGGATGCAGGCATTCGTTGGAGCGAGGATGATGCTAGCTCTCTCGCCGCTTCCGTTGCGTATTATCTGGCACTTTCGATGTTCCCGCTGATGCTGCTACTCACCTCAGGTTTCGGAATTTTTTTGCAATTTTCCAAATCCGGCAAGAAGGCCCAGGAGCAAATCCTGGTCATGGTTGAGACGCATGCGTCTCCGATCATTAAGAAGCAGATCGAGCAAGTGCTTACGCAGATGCAAAATCAATCGCTTGTAAGTGGACCGTTTGGGTTCCTAGCTGCGACATTAGCTGCGATTGGAATCTTTGCCCAAATCGATCGCGGTTTTGACCGCATTTTTCGAATCCCGGCCCAGAAAGACTCCGACGTTCGAAGAACCATTTATCGTGTGATAAAGAGTCGGTTCCTTGCCTTTATGATGTTGGCGGGATTGGGTGGGGCGATTCTGGTGATGTTCGCAGCCGGGATGGTGATGGCGCAGTTTCGATCCTTGACGACCTCGACGGTTCCGAGCATGAACTATTTGCTTCCGCTGGCCGAACTTGCCTCAACTGTCGTCGGAAACGGATTGCTTTTTTCTTTGGTTTATCGGTTGTTACCCAAGAAATATGTATGCTGGAAAGATGCAATCCGGGGTGGGTTATTAGCTGCATGCATTTGGGAACTAGGACGATTTGTCCTTGGTGCGTTTTTGATCGGAATGCGATACTCATCTGCGTACGGTGCTGTCGGTTCTTTTATCGCGATCTTGCTTTGGTGTTACTACGGGATCTCGATTTTGTTTTTCGGTGCTGAATATGTGCAAGTGTTGCAGCTACGCCGGCAGGGGTGTCCAACCACAGCCCACGCGAACGAGAACATTAACACCGAAGTTCCTGTGCTCGCATTGGCCACGATCGATCAGACTGCGGCTGAAGCGATTGATGTTGATGAGGCAGGGAGGTCGGAAGAGACCACACGCAAACGATTTTCGCTGCCGTCGGAAACAGTCCGACAGACTCCAAGGCGGGCGATGGAAAAGTCGAATTAGAAAAACACTGCATACCTGTATTTTTGGGTAGCACGCTCAGAGGCTGTGATTTTATGGTAGCAGACACGTTCCATGTGCCGCCCACAACATCACAACCCGAAGCGTGAGCGAGGGGCCTGCTGCAATCCCTCACTCACGCTTCGGGTTAATAAAATCACAGCCTACCAGTCCGATGGGCGTGGGGAGTTTGGTAAATGGAACTAGCGACTCACACGCCCTTCGTGCCTCAGGGCGTGCAACCCATTTCGAAATCCTTTGGTCTTACCCACAGTTTCTTCCATCGCGATTAAAAGAAGGGATTGTCTTTGGTTCGCTGCGGAACCTTGAGAAAGGACTCTGCGATTCTGAGGTCTTCCTTGGTCGTGATTTTGATGTTGGTTTGAGGGCCTTCGACGCAAACGACGGACACTCCGCTTTGTTCGACGACTTGCGAATCGTCGGTCGGTTTCCCTTTCATTTTAGCATAAGCCACTTTTAGAATATTGGCTTGAAAAAGCTGCGGTGTTTGGGCTTCCCAGAGTCCAGCCCTTGGAACCGTTTCGGAAATTTGATCGTTGTTGTTGCAACGTTTAACCGTTCCTCGGATCGGGGATGCCAGGATGGCTGCTCCCGTTCGATCTGCGGCCGCAATTAAAGCATCAAACGACTGATTCGTCAAACACGGGCGAGCGGCATCGTGTACGCCAATCAATTGGATGTCCGCCCGCACGCGCTCTAATGCGTTGCGAATGCTATGGTAGCGTTCGTCGCCACCCAAAACGATTTCGACACCAAGCATCGACAAATTGCCGGAGTACTTTTCTTGGACCAGTTCTTTATCCTCGGGTGAGATCGCCATGATGATTTGAGCGACGCGAGGATGTTCTGCAAAGAGCTGAGCACTGTGCTGCCACACAGGTTTGCCGGATGCGAGGGTAAACACCTTCTTGAAAAAGGGATCGCGAAAGCGAGTGCTTTTGCCCGCAGCGGCCAAGATGATTGCGATATCCTTCATACTAACTCTTGCGAATTCTTTAGAGCGAGCGCAGCCGCATCGTGATCGGTTGTGTCCGCGATGATCTTGCCATCTCGCAAGACGATATTGCGTCTTGCATTGCGAGCAACCGAAACATCGTGCGTCACTAAAATGACTGTTAAGTTACGTTCTTCGTTCAGTTTGCGAAACATCTCAATCACCTCGCGACTCGTCCGAGAATCGAGGTTGCCTGTCGGTTCGTCTCCCATCAGGATCGACGGCTTTGTAGCCAGTGCCCGAGCGATTGCGACTCGCTGCTGTTGGCCGCCAGAGAGTTGCCCTGGATGATGGTCCAGTCGATCAGAGAGTCCAACGAGAGCAAGCATCTCTTTGGCTCGATCGCGTCGTTGTTTGGCGGTTAATGGAAGCCCGTACATGAGCGGCAACTCGACATTCTCAAGCGCCGAGGTACGAGCCAACAGATTAAAATTCTGAAAAACGAATCCAATGTGCTCGTTGCGAATGCGGGCTCGTTCGTCGCGAGTCATGTTGACGACTTCTTGGCCGCTTAGCAGGTAACTGCCCATCGTCGGTCGATCCAAACAACCGAGGGTGTTCATCAACGTTGACTTGCCAGAACCGCTGGGCCCAATGAGAGCCGAGTATTCGCCTCGTTTCATAAATAGGTCGATGCCGTCAAGGGCGCGCACCTCCACCTCGTCTAACTTGTAGATTTTCGAAACGTTTTTGATTTGAATGAGGTTGTCAATCGAACTGTTCATGAGGAATGGCTAGATAGCCTCTGGCCCTCTTTCGCCTGTGCGAATACGGATACAATCGTCCATCGGGAGTATGAAAATCTTTCCGTCCCCGATCTGTCCTTTTTCACCCGTCTTTGCTCCCTTGAGGATTGCATTGATCGTCGGTTCAACGAACTCATCGTTGACTGCGATCTGGAGCTGAACTTTGCGAAGAAGATTCACCGATACGTCGTGTCCACGAAAGGCAGTCTTTTGCCCTTTCTGACGCCCAAACCCAAGACAATCGAGCACGGTCAACCGAAAGACCTCGACTTCTGTGAGGGCCTCCTTTACCTCCTCCAATCGGCTTGGCTGCACGATTGCAATAATCAACTTCACGATGATTCCTGACCTTTTTGGGCGAACCGACCTTAACGACTGTGAACCATGATTGTCATCGCAAAGCGAATGCGATTCAAGGCGGCTTGGCCGAATGGCGTCGACTAAACGTAGAGGAACTCGTCAAGAGTTTCGGTTTGCCCGGCAATTCGCCAAAAGCCTACGTGGCTTCCGCTACGAGTTTCACTTAGTCCACGCCATTCGACGCCTAGCTAACCAAGCCTACGTTTAGCTTAGAATCTGGCGGAAAGACCTATCGACCAGCCGCGAAAAAGCTGATCATCGCCAGTTCGCAATGCCAAAGAAGCCAGTTGCGCATTGCTAGAAAGATGCTGATCTGCCGCCGTCGCGAGGCCCGGGAAGTACCAATACTCGTATGCGCTTGTGGCGACTATGTTCTGCGTGACTCGATAATTGATCCGCCCGCCTGTTGTGAACACGGAAGTCAACCTGAGTCTGCTGTCGCTGCTGTCCGACAGTGTTGTAGAGCCACTAGTGGCGTCCAATGAGCCGCTTGAAAAGTTCCCGTAAAGTCCGAGTCCACCTTCAAAACCAGCCGTACAACGTTGGCTGATGGGCCGAAAGAGGTTTAAGCCGATTTGCCCCCCTGCCAAAAAGTTGTTGGTGCCAAGTTGGAGAGTACTGTTATCGGTGCCTTTGGTCGCTTCAAGTCGATAGCGTTCGGCGTGATCGAATATTCGTAGGCCATAAAAAAAGGTCGATAGCTCATCCGACGACCAACAACGATTCAGTTCATAAGACGACAATCGGATTTGATGGGACAGATGATGATTATCGGCTTGATCAAAAGCCGGGGCGATACTCGATGGGAAATTAGAATCTACAGGCCCTATCGCTAGCGATTGTTTATCCCAGTGAAACGGTCCTGTGAATTTGAAATCGATTCGCTCGATACCGCCGAGCAGCCTCGAAAAAATGTATCGCGCCGAAACATCTTGATCGAATCGGCTCAGCTGTTGGCCTTGCGAGTATGGGCCGACCGAGTCATTGCTGCGGTGAAAACCGAGCGCTTCGTATCCGACCTGGAAATTAGGATGATCACGATCCAATCCTAGCCGATCGCGCCAGCCCGAACGAGTTGCTTCCCCGGTTCTCAATGGAGGTTGGAGGCAGGCTGGTGATTGCGCACCAGGACTTGCTTGAGATGCTGGCTGATACTGGTTTGAAACGCCGGAGCCTATCGCGTGAGGAGTCGCAGGTGACTCGAATTGTGCTGTTGAGACAGGTTGGGGACGTGAATCGGGATACTCCGATGTGTAACCAGCCGGAATAGCACTGACAGAGGATTCTGCCTTTCGACTTTCTTTGGCGATGGCTGGGAACTCGGAAGAGCCGACATTCTGAACCAAGCTGGCAGGTGGTAGACCATTTAGGAACGTATCCGAACTTATCGCGTTTTGGAAGTCGCTACCAGGTGCCTGCGCGAACACTCCTGGCAACGTGAACCCGCAATTCCAAATAAGAAAAAAAAATGCCCAAAGTGGCCAGGATAGAATCGATCTCACGGTCTTCGTACGTCTTGAGATTGGGGCACAATGAGACAGAACGCCCTCGGGCAGTCTGCGTGGGATATTTCTGCATGCGAAACAGCCTGGGTGATTATCAACGAGGACTCCAAGTAGTTTAACGCAACTTAAACGGGGCTAAACCGTAGCGGAAGTCGCCAAGACTTTCGGTGATTCCCTCAGGCCGAAACCCTGACGGGGTTCCGCTACCCGAAATTATTCTAAGGCTGCTTAATGGTGCAACGCATCAATCGCTCAGTTGGAAACCATGAGTTTGTCTTTAACTGGAACTAGATAGACTTTGCGTACAAGTTCCAGGATGCGCTTTGCGGATTCCTCGCTTTCGGTAGTTCCGCGAACTTCGATACTGCCATCGTCCAAGTTCATTATGTTGACCTCAGCCCGAGGGAAGTTCTGAGCAATAACTTGTTTGATATTTTTGACGTCATCGCGGCCGGTTTGAATGCGGCCTTTTTGTTGACTGACATTGACTCGAATCACTTGCGGTTTGTCTCCAAGATCCGCTGACCAAATCTGAACCAACGTTGTCCCTATTTGATTTCCGACTAGAGAGACCATTCGATCGTTTTGAATGACTTTGCAAACGCTCTCGTCCTGCACAGCCAGCCCAAGTAATTTTCCTGTCAAATCAATGTTGGTCGCGCTCAATGACTCTAGCTCGATAACCGCTGCGACGGATTGGCTCGATGTCCGCGTGTCGAACTTGCGGCGTGCGTCGTCGGTGTTAAGGTCAACGACCGACGATACCGTTTTTTCGGCAGGAGGTCCAAAATCAAAAAGCGGATCTGAAACAGCATCCTTGATTGCAAACTGTGCACCACTCTTTTTCTTTGAAACCGACTTACCTTTTTCGACAACGGACATTGCAATGGCTTGCGGAACCATTGACGCCTCCACAGCGACAGGTCTTTCCATTTCTTCAGGAGCTAGGGGCTCAGACGGTACCAAATCAGTAGATTGCGCAAGCACAACTGTGTGAGAAATCTGAGTCGCTTTTGTCTTGACCAACTGAGGAGCCCGCGACTTCGGCTCGACGACTTTGCTCGTCCCCAGATTAGTTGGCAAAGTGCTGCTCTCTTTGACGCCGCTATCACCCAGCGATATCCGAATAACTTTTTGGGAAGTTGGCACCCCAGCCGCTTCACCTCGTTCGACGCGTTTCTGAAATTTGTCAACCAGCAATGGAGGCAACGCAGTTGGCTCTCCCATCAAGACAGGTTGGATGACTCGAATGTCAACGGATTCTGTGTTTGCTTGAGTTGTGGGTACTGAACTAACAATCTGAGGATTCGGAGCTTTGCTGGTTTTATTGATTTCAGCGTTTCCGTTGTTGAGTTTCATGACCACCTTGCCACTCGGATTTGATGGCAAAACGTCCGACATGCGAGGTGGGACTGGCAAGCTTGAGAAAACCGATGCTGGTAACTTTTCATTTGTGTCAGCGATAGTCGGCATGAGCTTAGCGGCCCCGGCTTGATCCAATGGGGGCAAAGAAAGAGCTGGCGGAAGCGACTGCGGAGGCGACGGCAGCGTCTGAGGCGACGGCAGCGTCTGAGGCGACGGCAGCGTCTGAGGTGACGGAAGCGTCTGAGGTGGCGGCAATAGAAGTGATGGCATTGATGCGCCCGACGTCATTGGGGGCGTCGTACTTTGTGGATTTGAATTACTTTTGATCAGTCGAATGCCAACCGCCTTGACCCCGGGGCCAGTGCTCATTTTGGAAATAGCCTTCTGGCTCGCTCCGCCATCCTGAGCAAAGAGCGAGAGTGCGCTGTATCCAACAAACGCAGTTCCAACGATCGCCATTAAAACCAATCTTCGTTTTGCCCGTCTTTGAATGCTCAAGATTCGTTTGCTGCGCATTTGCCCCGCCCCCCATTCATTCTGCTGTGTAACGCACCGAAACGACTTCGCCGCTTCTAGAAACGCCATTAGAAGTCTCTATCGGTTGCAAAGCTTCGACGAGTTGAGCGAATCTAACGCTTGTAGTGGTTGTGCGTATTCTGGATAGATAGCAATCGTAAGTCTTTTTTAATCTTGATTTATTTTTCGGAAAATGCTTAAAGTTGTTGGCATGGCAACCATCCTTCTCACCACTTCTGTTCCAACAGACCCTGTCCTTCGCCAGATTCCACGTGCACTTCCAAATTGGTGCAACCACGTGTTTGTGATGGATTGCAGCGAGGAAAGAATGATTGACGCATGGTTCGTTTACGACAATCTGGTCAAGCCAGAATCGCATCGGGTGAATCGCCAACGAACGATGTTGATCACTGGCGAACCACCTAGCATTCGCCGCTATCGATCGGCTTTTACAAGCCAGTTTGGAGCCATTCGAACGAGCCATGCTGCTCTAAAACACACCCAAATCAACCGTGGACACGAAGCTCAAGTTTGGCATTTCGGTATGCATCCCTGCCGTTCCCATCCTGAGATTTTGGACTACGACACGCTCGCTTGCATGCCGCCACCAAGAAAAACAAAACTCTTGAGCGTGATCGCGAGCAACAAAACGGTAACCGAAGACCACCGACAGCGGCTTCGGTTTGTCGACGAACTGAAGATCGCATTCGGCGAACAGATCGATGTTTTTGGTAGAGGCATTCGCGATGTACCTGACAAAGCAGATGCGATTTGGGACTACAAATATCACATCGTGCTCGAAAATGACCATTCCGAATTGTATATGTCCGAGAAACTACCAGATGCTTTCTTGGGTTGGACGTTTCCGTTCTATTCGGGCAGCACCCACGCCGACAAATCGTTCCCCGAGGGCAGTTTTGCCCGAATCGACATTGTTGATCCGATCCGTTCCATTGCAACAATCCGATCGCATATTCAATCCAATTCCTACGAAGCAAATCGTGAACGAATTGAAGAAGCAAGAAAAACAGTTCTCGATGAACTGAATTTGTTTGCGGTTCTCTGCAAAGAATACGATGCGATGGAATCTCGTTTACCATTACAACCGCATTCACGCCAAAGGGCGGTCAACCCTATAACACTGTTGCCTAAAAAGAACTCCGTACAACTTAGCATGAAAAGGATGATGCGAGCCCTATCGCTCGCTAACTAAGGCAATCCAAATGAGTAAGCCAATCGTCTCTGTTGTTTTGCCTGTTTACAACCCGGGCAATTTTCTAGCACCCGCGATCAACAGTATCATCGACCAATCTTATCAGGACTGGGAATTGATTTGTGTCAACGATGGCTGCACCGATCAAAGCCGCGAAAGGCTCGAAAGGTTTGCTGGCCAAGACAAGCGAATTCGTGTACACCATCAAGAAAACGCTGGCGTAGTTGCCGCAGCCAATCGCGGTTGTGAATTAGCTCGCGCTGACTTGATCTGCCGTATGGATGCAGACGACATCTCGATGCCCAACCGCATCCAGCATCAAGTTGACTTTATGCAAACCCATCCGGAATACGCGGCGGTAAGCGGTTCGATTTTGGAAATCGATACAGATTCCGAGCCGCTTGGTATACAGTCCCTTCCGTGCGATCACGAAACGATTCTTTCGAGGTTGCTTCGCCGCGAGACCGGGCTCTTTAACCCAGCTTGCATCATGCGGACAGATGCTTTTCGAAAGATCGGAGGCTTTCGTGAAAAGTACCAATGGATCGAAGACCACGATCTATGGCTGCGAATGAGTCAGGTGGGGCGACTTGGGAACACCAGTGAATTGGTTCTCCACTACCGACTTCACGCTTCGAGTTGCACTTGGACCATGGCGCAATTGCGATCGGATCTAATGTCGGAGCTAATGCGTGAGTCTCATGCCGAACGCGGAATCGTGGGCGAGACGCGAAAACAGAAATCGCCGCCAGTGCGTTCGCTCGCAGGGTCAGGCAAATGGGCACGCAAAGCCGTTCGAGGCGGATATCCTCGGACAGCGTTGAAACATCTGCGAAAGCTATGGCAGGAAAACGGCCTTACATGGTACTCGCTCCGAATGCTTCTAGAAGTTGGTTTGCAACTGCCAGCTGCCATCCTTCACCATCGCCAACTACCATTAACGCTGCGCTAGTGCCAAATGTCTTTACTCCATTTTCCTTGTGTCTAGTTTAGGCTGAGCAGCAATCAAGCATTGAAAAAAGCTTACGGGTTTACCCCTCATCTTTCCCCATAACTTTGTGCTTACTCCCCTCATACCGCTTTTGGACGACCCTTAAAATCTAACGCCGACAGAGAATTAGGGCCGAGCGATCATCGGGAACACCTCGACATCGACCCCCGCCGCATAGTGCACATGGTCTGGATGTCTATCGGTCTTCGGCAGGCCAAAGGATTCGAGCATGGTTTGTTTCAGTGACAATACGGTCGCTCGCTGAGCTGGATAGGGTGTGTGTGAAACTTGCCCGGAGTGCATAACGCCACGTCGCTTCACGAACAGAAGATAACGCTCTAAAAGAAAATGTTCCATTGAATGAAGTTTCGATGCACCGAGATGTTCGCCGATGGTGTACTCCACTTGCATCGCTGCTTTCGAACCGATTCGAACATTCGAGTACGCAATACGTTCTCTGTCCTGGTGGATCGATTGACGTGCAACGTAGTAGGGTAGGCTCCAACCGAGATTGGCGGCCAACACTGCGATGACTGAGTTCGCGTCCAACGAAAAGAAGTAGACTCCCGGCTTCCCTCGATGAACCACGTAGGTTCTTAAGTTGGTTTCCAAAAAGTTGAAGCCGGACCCCAACGTCCACCAGCTTGGACGAACGTTTTTCATAACAAAGGGCACTAGCCCTATAAATGCCTTCCCCTCGAACTCGTCTACGATTAAAGGTTTCGGGATGATTTCCTGCAGCAAATTGGCAGGTACTTCCCAATGGAGGAATAACAAGTCCCGCCAAAGCTGATATCCAGCAGGCTTCCCATCTGGCCTCAAAGTCGCGGAGAGCCGGTCGATCACAATCGCTCCTAAAGTGAGAGGGGTATGCTAAGGTAGTTTTTTGACTTCGCTTCCATCGCGAGGTTCCGCCGATCTTGCTGCATTGTAACGAATCGCATCAAGCAATTGCTCTTTTGAAACCAGATCTCTAAGTATGACTGGATCATTCGGAAAAACTGAGTTGAAGAGAAGAAATGCAGGAACACAAGTCAAACCATTATCTATCATCAGTTGCTTGACCGCTGGATCGAAGTTTGTGAAATCGGCACGAAGTGTGACCAATCCATGGTCCCTTATGCAACGAAATGCATCCGTGCTACTGATCGCGGTTAGTTCATTAATCATTGTATTTATATCCCAACGGGCTGAGAGTGTGATCAACACCGACTGTTTTTGATCGAGAGCTGTTTGGAGAGTCGCAGCGGAAAAGGGCTGCCAATGCGGTGGCTGGTTGCGAAGAATGTTGACGAACGACCAGCATCCCAACGCGATAAAAACGAAAGCGACCAGCAACGTTCGGATTCGAAATTGAAATCTCACAAACTCGTCCCTTTCTGCATTTTGCAAGGAAGAAAAACGGGCGGCGTCATCCAACCGTGATTTTTCGGTAACGGAACTCGCCAGAGTTCGGGTACTGCCGGAACCGAAGCAATGAAATCGCCGAAAGCCTTGGCGGCGGTTGCCTGCGTGAAAACCGGGGCTAACGCCCAATGGCATTCACTTTGTGAGCGGCAAGGCGCTAGCCGCCGGTACCCCGTATGCAAAACTACAGCAAATCCCCACACCCGCGGCTAGCGCCCAGCGGCTCACTTCTTCTAAAGTGAGTGCCATTGGGCTAACGCCCACCGGCTAATTGATGCGTTCGGTGAATCAGGAAAAAATCTCGTTCTAGTGCCTAATCATTTACGAGCTGTGGCACTAGCCTGTCATTTATCCTCCTTTCCAGCCTTGCATTATGCAGGTTCGATGTTTTTTTGCTAGACTTGGTGGCTGCCTATTATTAGCCCCACTCACCTTGTTAGTTGCCCATGGCTGAGACGTCTACAATTCGGTCCTCCAAGCCTGCCTCGGCCCTTCTTTCTGCGGAAATGATGGCCAAACTGGAACGCATGGAACTCGTCAGCCGAAAGATCTTCCGCGGTCGAATGAAGGGAGAACGCCGAAGCAAGCGAAAAGGGCAGAGCGTCGAGTTCGCCGACTTCAAAAATTATGTCAGTGGCGACGACCTGCGCTTCATTGACTGGAATCTGTTCGCGCGAATGGATCGGCTGTACCTCAAGATTTTCCTCGAAGAAGAAGACCTCCATTTTTACACCATCATCGACGATTCGATGTCGATGGATTTCGGTGATCCAAGCAAATTTTTCGTTGCTAAGCAAATCGCAGCCAGCCTCGCCTATATCGGCTTATGCCGAGGCGATCGGGTTTCGGTCTCCAGTTTTGAAACGTCGGCTAGTCCGGTCGTGATCCGTGGCAAGTCTTCTGCACACCGATTGATCGGGCATCTCGAGTCTCTGTCTTGTGTTGCGTCGGCCTGCACGATGTCGGAGTCGATCAAACGATTCTGCGTCAAAAACACCGGCAAGGGGATCGTGGTTCTCGTGACCGACTTGATGAACAAATCTGGTTACGAAGCAGCCCTTCGAATGTTGGTCGCACGCGAGATGGACATATTCCTTATTCACTTGCTGAGCCCCGAAGAACTTTCACCCGCGGCTCAAGGCGATCTCAAATTAGTCGATTGCGAAGATGGGGACCAACGAGAAGTCTCGATCTCGGCTGGGTTGCTAAATCGATACCAACAAACCTTGGCCGCTTTTATCGAACAAGCCAAGTCGTTTTGCAACAAACGTTCAATCACGTATGTCCCCGCTAGAAGCGATCAAGCAGCGGATGTGCTCGTCAACGAATACCTTCGCAGCAAAGGACTCGTGCGATGAATTGGATCAGCGCTCTTGGCCCATTGCAATGGCTGATGATTTTGGCGGTTCCACCGGCGGTTCTCAGTCTCTATTTTTTGAAACTGAAACGTCGTGAACTGGCGGTCCCAAGTACCCTGCTCTGGCGAAAAACGCTCGAGGATGTGCATGTTAATAGTATTTGGCAGAGACTTCGCAAGAACCTGCTCCTCTACTTGCAATTGCTGTTTTTGGCTCTTTTGATTTTCGCATGCTTGAGACCTGGCTGGAGCGGACAAAGTCGTGTCGGAGAACGGCGTATCTACATCATAGACAACTCCGCCAGCATGCAAGCGACAGATGTATCTCCAAATCGTTTGGACTTAGCCAAGAAAAAGGTTCGAGAATTGCTTTCGGACACATCGGCTGACGACGTCGGTATGGTGATTGCTTTCTCGGATAGAGCGGATGTGCGACAGGGTTTCACCAAAGATCGCAACCGACTTTTCAGCGCGGTGGATTCCATTCCGACGACTTCACGTGGTACCGATGTGAGCGAAGCCCTGCGTGCCGCCGCAGGACTTGCAAATCCAGGCCGATCCAGCTTCGACAACCTCAGTGACATCATGGTCGCCGAAGCAGTTCCTGCTACCGTCTATCTCCTAAGCGATGGCGCTTTCGGCGACCTCGGAGATTTTGAGATAGGGAAACTCAAGATCGAGTACATTCCAATCGGCGAGACCAAGACAAACAACTTGGGCATCTTGAGCTTCGCAGTGCAACGAAACGAGGAGAAAGGAAATAAACTTGAGGCGTTTGCAAGAATTACAAATCGCGGTGATCAAAAAGTAGACTTCACCGCCTCACTCGAATTTGACGGAAAATTATTGGACGCTTCTGCTGGCAGTGTGGAAGCTGGCGAAGAAGCTGGCTTGCTGTTTGAACTTACCGAAACGGACGAGGGCCAATTAAAACTGAAGTTGGACTACGAGGACGCGTTGGCGGTCGACAACGTTGCCTTCGCTGCGATCCGTCCTCTTAAGCAGATAAGCGTGCTGTTAGTGACGCCTGGCAACAACGCATTGGAAACCGCGTTGCAAACTCCAAGGGTACAACAGATCGCTTCGGTGCAAGTCGAGAGCCCAGCGTTTTTTACCGACCCAAAGTATATTGATGCAACTCTCAATGCGACCTTCGATTTGGTCATTTTCGACCAATGTTCTCCGAC
>Ga0105045_10002429_pt1 | contig 15704 bp, 11 predicted proteins | sample MAT02_FD_78089 | JGI IMG/M metagenome (GOLD analysis project Ga0105045, IMG submission 78089) | Freshwater microbial communities from Lake Fryxell liftoff mats and glacier meltwater in Antarctica - MAT-02 (megahit assembly) | ecosystem: Environmental > Aquatic > Freshwater > Ice > Liftoff...
ATTAAAATATTCAAGTTCGTTCAGGTATTCGCCTCCAATTTTTATCGTGCCTTTTTCTGCAAAAATTGCAATGGACCCTTCCATGTTTTTGTTAAAGCTATTCACCGTGTAATTCATTGAGCCGATGGCACCACTTTTCATATCAAACAGTATCATACCGGTATCTTCAAACTCAATAGCCGGATGGGCGAAGTTTTTGGTCAATGATTTTACTTCCGCTACATCGCCCAACAACCAATATAGTAAATCAATAAAATGACTGAATTGCGTAAACAGGGTGCCTCCATCCAGTGATTTTGTTCCCTTCCAATCGGTATAATAAGCCGGTGGCCTGTTCCAGAAACAATTTACCTGAAAGCTATAGATTTGGCCCAATGTATTCGTGTTGATTAGTTCTTTTAAAAAGGCAACTGGTGGATTATACCGGTTCTGTTTTACTACAAATAATTTTTTACCGGATTTTTCAGCGGCTGCAATCATTTTGTTTCCATCATTAACGTCGATACACAAAGGTTTCTCACAAAGCACGTTGATACCTGCTTCCAATGCTTTTATGCTGTTACTGGCGTGTAAGCCATTGGGTGTGCAGATGCTCATTACATCCAGGTTCTTTTCGTTCATTAAAAGCTCTTCTAATGAGTAGTAAGCAGTTGCTCCATATTCATTTGCTAAAATATTTGCTCTTTCGGGGATAATATCGCACACTGCTTTTACGTTCCCTATTTTTGCAATTTGTTTTGCATGACGTTGACTGATTCTTCCACAGCCGGCTATTGCGAAATTTGTAGACATTTTGTAAACGCAAATATGAACTATAAAACAGGAAGTTGAAAAAAAATGTTAAACAAATACGGTAATCTCAAAAAAAAGTCCTAACCTTAGGTAATTAACCCACTTATTATGCCAGAAGAAATCATCAACCTTAAAGGGGCAAAAAAATTCCGCCCAATCTTTTTAACTATTTTATGTGCAGTTACTTTTATTGGAAGTGTTGCGGGTATCATCATTCATACGATGGGATACTTTAATTCAGCCGCCAAGGTAGAATTGATAAAATCCGGGGAATCTAAAACCCAGCTTAAGAATATATTTGCCAGTGGTAAATTATCCAACGCAGATGAAGTTATAAAAGTTGGTAATGTTAATATAGAAAACTATGAAAAATTTTCAATTGGCTGCATTGCTTCTTATATCTTATGTCTTGTAGGTTCTGTACTTATTTTCAAATTGAAAAGAACTGGCTTTTATAGCTTCACGTTGGGTACCTTCTTTAACCTGATTGCTCACTTTTTACTTTTTGGCGATAATTTTGGAGTTATGGATATTTCCATTTTGGTAGCCTTGGGTGGTTTAGTGTTCGTTATATTGTATGGTATGAACCTAAAATACATGGAGGAAGAAGAAGAATAGTTTTTATGTTTATATTAGCGGACTTTATTTTTAACAATTAACCCATAAAACTATTATGTCAGAAGTTTTCCAGGATTATGAAGCACCCGCAGCGAGGCCAACTTTCATCACCGTGTTGTGTATCTTAACTTTTATTGGCAGCGGTTGGGGCCTTATCAGCGGTGCCATACAGTATTTTTCGGCAGATAAGCAAGCTTTGTCGATGAGTATCTCAAAAGAACAAGTCGCTACCGATATTCAAAAGAATGGTAAAAATGACGCTGGTACTCAAATGGCAGAGAAGATGGTGAACTCCATGACGGGCGCATTTACCGCTGAAAATTTAAAAAAGACGGGAATTGCCAGCATCGTTGGTGCATTGTTTTGTTTGGCAGGAGCCTTCTTAATGTGGCAACTTAAAAAGAACGGCTTTTATTTATACATTGCCGGCACACTCATAGGAGTCATTAGCCCGTTCGTTATCTATGGCACAGACAATTTTATGTCTATTATCTCATCTGTATTGGTCGGATTTATAGGGATAGTCTTTATAATTTTGTACGGCGTTAACCTAAAGTACATGAAATAGTTAGTCAATATCTTTTTAGCAAGGCCCTCTTTTTGGGGGCTTTTGCATGTGTTTTACAGCATGTCAGGGTATAATCCTTACCGCGTTTATTGATGATCTTAGTTCGAAAAAAATCCATCAATTAAATTTTGAGAAATGCCTAAAATGCGTTTCTTTCTAGTTTTATACCCTAATTTTTCTTTCTTTGAATAGCAGCACATCATGCCTTCCAAAGGGTTGCCAACCTTCCAAAGGTTAGCAACCCTGGCTCATCAGGTAGTTTCAAACTCTGATCAATCTTTTACATTATTTTATGAAAGAGCCAGTGTAATGATACACAGTAGAGAATGTATTTTTTGAATATCACTTTAAACATAGGGTTGCCAACCTTTCATAGGTTGTCAACCCTTGCACATCAGGTAGTTTTAAACTCTGATCAATCTTTCACATTATTTTATAAAAGAGCCAGTGTAATGTTACGCAGTAGAGAATGTATTTGTTGAATATCTTTAACCATAGGGTTACCAACCTTCCAAAGGTTTGCAACCCTGGCTCACCAGATAGTTTTATACTCTGAACAATCCTTCAAATGATTTTACAAAAGAGCCATTGTAATGATACGCAGTAGAGATTGTATATGTCGAATATTACTTTAACCCTAGCTCACGAGGTAGTTTAAACTCTGATCAATCCTCGCATAATTATATAAAAGCGCTTTTTAGTAATATGCTGTGAGAGATACCCTTTGTCAGACGGGTTGCAAAACTTCCAAAAATTGTCAGCACTCTTTAAAAACGAAAAACCACCATTCAAACGAAGGTGGTTTTTTATGAATGCATTGTAACTATCAGAAGTCATTGTCTTATGGGCATCTCTAAAAACTCATTTTTTTATTTGACCTCACCTTTAATTCCTCTCCCCCGAAAAATTCGGGGTCTTCGACAAAAGAGAGGAAAAGGTAAGTTTTTAGAGATGCCCTTATTTGTATTCTCCAAAAACGGATCTCAATTCATCCGAAATTTCACCGAGTGTACAGAGATTCTCTACCGCTTCCACCACTAGTGGCATCAGGTTGGCTGTACCTTTTGCCGCATCATTGATCCTGGATAAGCATTCCCTCACTTTTGTATGGTCACGCTTTGCCTTCAATGCATTGAGCTGATCCGTTTGTACCTGCCGGATGCTGTCGTTTATTTTAAAACCGGGTGTTATAAATTTTTCTGCTGACTGAAATTTATTTACTCCCACAATCACCTTTTCCCCACTCTCAATCTGGCGCTGGTATTCGTATGCACTCTTTGCAATTTCATCTTGCATAAAGCCTTGTTCTATGGCTGGCACACTACCACCCATGGCATCTATTTTTTCTATCAGTTTCCAGGCATTGGTTTCCACTTCATTGGTAAGACTTTCCACAAAATAACTGCCAGCCAATGGATCGGCGGTATCCGGTGTGCCACTTTCAAACGCTACAATTTGTTGAGTGCGCAGGGCTATTCCAGCGGCTTCCTCTGTTGGCAAACTAAGCGCTTCATCATAACCGTTGGTATGTAAACTTTGGGTGCCACCTAGCACTGCCGCAAGCGTTTGTATGGCCACACGGGTAACATTGTTAAGCGGTTGCTGTGCAGTAAGTGTTGCTCCGCCGGTTTGTGTATGAAAGCGCAGCATCATCGCCTTAGGATCGGTTGCACCCAGTTCTTTCATGATGGTTGCCCACATCTTTCGTGCAGCTCTGAATTTGGCTACTTCTTCAAATAAATTATTGTGGGCATTAAAAAAGAAGGAAAGGCGTTTGCCAAAAATATTGATGTCCATGCCCTTATCAATCGCAGCTTTTACATACGCTTTGCCGTTGCTTAAAGTAAAGGCAATTTCCTGTACCGCAGTGCTGCCTGCTTCGCGTATATGGTAGCCTGAAATAGAAATGGTATTCCACTTGGGAACCTCTTTGGCACACCATTCAAAAATATCGGTGATGATGCGCATAGAAGGTTTGGGTGGATAAATATAGGTACCCCTCGCAGCATATTCTTTTAAGATATCATTTTGAATGGTACCTGAAATTTTGGTAAGATCAGCACCTTGCTTTTTTGCCAACGCAATGTAAAAGGCAAGCAAAATAAAACCCGTAGAATTGATCGTCATGGAAGTGGTGATATCTTCCAGCCGGATACCACTGAATAAAGCTTCCATATCTTCAATGGAATCAATGGCTACGCCTACTTTTCCTACTTCACCTTCCGCCAATGCATGATCACTGTCGTAACCAATTTGTGTGGGCAGATCAAATGCTACACTCAATCCGTTTACGCCCTGTGACAACAAATAATGGTAACGTTTATTGCTTTCTTCGGCAGTGCTGAAACCTGCATACTGCCGCATGGTCCATAATTTGCCGCGATACATATCAGACTGTACGCCTCGGGTAAAAGGGAATTCGCCCGGCAATTCATTCGAAATTGCCGTTAAATCATCGGCTGTATAAACTTCCTTTACTTCAATTCGGGAATCGGTGAATTTCTTTTTCATAAGCCTTTGTGCCTGGCGGCGTTTTTTATCTTAGTGCTGTGTTAAATTTAAATGGTTGTATTTTTTATTACTCGAATTTTTAAGGCACGAATTACACGAATTAATACAGTACCTGACTTAAAATACAAGCCTTAAATTTGAGTATTAACTTTGAGTGATTTTAGGCTTAACAGTACACTAGCTCCATAAATGAATGAACAAAAAATATTGAATTTTGCAGGAAACAGCATTGGACCAATAAAAACAATCTATCACCCTAAAAACAATCGGATCAGTAACCTAACCCGCAACAATCCATCAACCATCAATCATCAATCATCAACCATCATTTAAACCAACTTCTTCACCTCATACTGTATCGCATCCAATACAATGCTGCCTAGCTCTGCATCTTTATTGGCACTGTATTCCAAAATCAGTTTACTTAGTTCTACTGCATTGGATTGTGGAGGCAGCGCAGCAGCCAATTGGTTGATGATGAAAACATTTTGTTCCTTCATATTCGTTATTGCTTTCCAAACCTCGGGGTTGATATAAATCTGCTGGGTAATATTGTGCTCATATTCTGTGCGGATCGTTTCTACCAGTCCAGCCTGCAATTCAGCCGTAGTAAAATTGGCAGAATGCACCCGGGTAACCAGATTTTTTAAAGAGATGCGGTCTGCCAGTAAGGTAAGCCGCTCGTAGGCTTGTAGAGGTAAGAGGCCATTGCCTGCGGCCACGGTGGCGGGTTGTTTGGCATTGAGGGCTGTTTTAAGCTGTCGTAATTCGGTTAATAAATAAAACAACAGGCCAAAGATGACTACGGTTAAAATTCCCTGTATTTCAGGAAACCCAACATCAAATAACAACATAATTTTTTTTACAAAAGTAAGGCATACCGTACCTAATAATTTCCTTCTTTCGCAAAAGCAGCAGGGCGCCTGTTTTTAAATTGTATTTACCTTTGTACAAATAATAGGAAATATGGAAACAACAATAGCAATACCAGTGATTTTAACCCAAAGTGCCATAGAGGAAGTTAAAAGACTGATGAGTGAAGCAAGTTTTGACAGTCAGAATTTATTAAGGGTAGGAGTGAAAGGTGGTGGTTGCAGTGGAATGACTTATGTGCTGGGATTTGATATTCCGACCGATAAAGATGAACATTTTGAAATAGCCGGTATTCCGTGTATTATGGAGAAATCGCATGGTATTTATTTAATGGGGATGGAAGTAGACTGGCAGGGCGGATTGAATTCCAGGGGATTTACCTTTAAAAATCCCAATGCAAGTACTACCTGCGGATGCGGTACTTCTTTCGCAGTGTAAACTACTTTTTTTAAAAGTGTTGGATGATTTTTTTAAGTGAAGTCATTGATTTTGGGTTTGATTTTTTATTGTTTAAAGGGCCCGTTCATTGTTGGACGGGCTTTTTGTATTAGTGTAGGCACTGTAGCCGATAGTTTGTGTTTTACAACATCAGTATTTCTTACACCTATCACTAAAAAATTTTAAAATTGGAATTCTTTGAAATTAAAGCAGCAAGCACAAGCCTGAAGGGCTTGAATATGAGAAGCTGTGGGTGAAACCCATGGTTGCGCATCGAACGTTTAAACAAGCCCAACGGGGTTGAATATATACTCCCCTCGGCTTAACCTAAATTGACTGGTGCTTCAGTTGTTGGTCGGGAGACGCATCAACAGTGCTTACGATATAGAACCAAGGCGCTGGAATATATCGGTTCCTCCGTGTGTAATGTGTTCGGTTTTTATTAATCCCCAAACAGCAATAAATAAATCTCGCTTCCCACAAAAAAATCCCGTTCAAAAAGTGAACGGGATTGTATAAGAATAGCTTAAATGTTTGTTGCAAAGACTAGGCTTTGTGGCCAACCACCTTATCAGTCTTAACAACAGGCTTATCGCTGCTGATTAGTTCTGCTTCACCCAATGGTTTGTCTTTTGCAAAATCAACCAAGATTGGAGCTGCTACAAAAATAGAAGAGTAGGTACCGGTGATTACACCAATCAACATCGCAAAAGCAAAACCTCTTGTAACCTCACCGCCAAAGATGAATAAGATCAGTAAGGTTAAGAATACGGTAAGCGAAGTCATTAAGGTACGACTCAATGTGTCATTGATGGCCCGGTTAATAATGGTTTCTTTTTCAATAGCCTTGGATCCTTTGCTATACTCACGGATACGGTCAAATACAATTACCGTATCATTCATACTAAAACCAATCACCGTTAAAATAGCTGCAATAAAATGCTGATCTATTTCCAACGGGAATGGAACCACGTTTTTCATGAAAGAGAATACCGCCAGCATTACCAGTACATCATGAAACAATGCAACGATGGTTCCAAAAGAATATCTCCAATCACGAAAACGGATAAAGATATAAATGAAAATGGCCATCAATCCAAAGAAGATCGCCTTAATGGCACCCGCTTTCAAATCGGTTGAAATAGTAGGCTGAATCGTTTGTGAACTCTGGATACTGTTTTTAGCAAAGTCTTCATAGGTGATATTCGGAAGCACTTTCTTCAACCCCTCATAAAGCTGAATTTGAACCGAATCATCTGCATTATCCCGTCCGATTAAATAAGAGGTAGTGATATTTAAATGTTTACTATCACCCACTGTTTTAATGATCGGGAAATCACCTTTTAAGGCTGTACGCAAATCTTCCTGTACCATTTCGTTGGTAACAGCTTGAGGGAACGCTACTGTATAACTGCGTCCTCCTTTAAATTCAACACCATAATGAAACCCATTAAAATAAGAACCTACGCCCAATAGTAAAACACCGATTGAAATTCCGTAAGCTACTTTTCTATATTTTACAAATTCATATTTGGCATGTTTGAATACCCGCTTAGACACGGCGGTGAAGTAATTAAAGTGACGGTTTTTGTTGGTGTAAAAGTCGGTGATAAGTCTTGATACCAGGATTCCGCAAAACAAAGACAACAGGATACCAATAATCTGAGTGGTAGCAAAACCAAGGATAGGACCTAAGCCGAAGTAAGCTAAAATAATAGCTGTTAACAAGGTGGTAACGTGGGCATCAATAACAGGAGCCAATGAACGCCTGTAACCATCATTCACCGCCTGCGGGTAAGATTTGCCTTTAGTTAACTCCTCTTTGATTCTTTCAAATATAATTACGTTGGTATCTACCGCCATACCGATGGTTAATACCAAACCGGCAATACCGGCGGCTGTTAAAGTAAAGCCCATTGCACTCAATACACCGATGGTAAACAGCAGGTTCAATATCAGTGAGATATTGGCCACCCAGCCACCATTGTTATAATACACCAGCATCAAACCAAAAATAACCAGGAAGGCAATACCAAAGGCCATCATACCACCATTAACGGCAGCTTTACCGAGGGTAGGGCCAACGATTTGCTCCGCAACAATTTTTGCAGGCGCATTCGTTTTACCTGATTTCAAAATATTCGCCAGATCCTGTGCTTCTTCAGTAGTGAAACTACCGGATATTTCAGAGCTTCCGCCTTCAATAGCTCCGTTTACATTGGGAGCAGAATATACAATATCATCCAATACAATCGCTAGCGGACGGTTGGTATTGTCCGCTGTCATCCTGGCCCATGTTTTAGCACCCGTTGGCGTCATTTGCATTTTTATAGAAGGACGACCTCTGTCATCAAAACTCTGACTGGACTCTTCCACACCTTCCCCTTCTAATTTTGCTTTATCAGTACCGGGTATAGTTTTAATTGCATACAAAGGATAGTATCGGGCTCCTGTTTTTGCTGCCTTTTCTTCCACACCAAACATAAATTTGACATCGGTTGGCAGGTTGTTTTTCAAAGCTTCCAGGTTCATGTAAGAATTGAATACGCCTGTATCTTTCAGGGCAACACTTCCAATGGGAGCGCTAAAAACTGTTCTCCCTGTTTTGGGATCCTGTTGACCATCAATCGGGTTGATTACTTTGAAAAATGCGTTCTGATTGGCTGCAAGTTTTACGGAATCCACCACATTTTTTTGAGTAGTATCAACAGCACTGATGCCGCTCAGGTAATCACTTACCGCTTTATCTGCATTTTGCAATGCGCCTGCTAATTCGCTAATGTTGTACACTTCCCAAAACTGGAGATTGGCACTTGCCTGCAATAATTTGCGAACCCGTTGTTTATCAGTAATACCAGCCAGTTCCACGTTGATTACACCACGATTTTCATCCAGGTTAATCGTAGGACTTGCCAAACCAAATTTATCAATACGTTTTACTAAGATTTTGTAAGTTTCGTTGATGGCACCTTTTGCAGTTGTACGAATCTGGTCAAGGGCTTTGTCATCGCTGTCGGTAATCTTGATTGATTTACCAGCTCCGGCGAATAAAGAAGTTAATTTGGCAGTAGGATTTTGTTCCTTATAGGCCGCAGCAAACAATGTTATGTAGTCGGTCGTGTTATTGATCTTTTGAACATTCGCAGTTTGAATGGCTTTTAGCAAGGTGGGATCTTTGGGATTATTACTCATCGATTTCAGTAATCCTTCCAGACTCACGTCCATCGTTACACTCATACCACCCTGCAAATCCAACCCAAGTTTCAGTTCATTTTCTTTACACTTCTGATAAGTGGTTCCTACCAAAGGATAAATGCTTTTGTCTCTTGTGCTGTCGAGCATCCGCTGCATCCTGTTCTTTACCAGCAGGTCTTTGTCCTCGCCCTTAACATCCGGGAATTGGGATTTTACTTGTTTTTCTGCCTGTGCTTTTACCTTGCCTTCATAATTACGTATCACCCATGTGTAAGAAAGCTCCCACAGAGAGATAAAAATTAAAGCAATGGCGAAAAACCAAACTAAGCCTTTCAATTTCATAATTGGTTACTTTTAATAGCTACTTTGTTAAATTTTTAGAAGTTCGCAAAGATAGGGGAAAAACTCATTGAAGATGTAGGCTGGTTATTTTAGATTTTTCGTCACTTTTGCAGTGAAAATGAATGAATATGTACTTTAAAAAATGGCTCCCTGTTTCCATTTGTCTTGCTATGTGGTTTTCCTCCTCCTGCACCCCGGCCAAAATATTGCCTGTTCCGGCTGTTGCGATAGCAGATACCCTGGTGGTACCAATGGCACCGCTGCCAGTTGATAGTACCCAAACCGATGCTTTTCTGGAAGATTTGCTAAAGCAATATCCTCAATATTTTGACAGCATTCTAGCGAAGCGGAAAGACTGGAATGTGCAATTTATTTATACACAGATTGATAAGGGAGCCAATGGGATTCCTGCTTTAAAACACCATTATTTTAACCTGAATGCTGCCAATTATTTTTACCCGGCCTCTACGGTTAAGTTTCCGGTGAGTATACTGGCCCTGCAAAAACTAAATGAATTGATTCTGTTTGGATTGGATAAGAACAGTACAATGATCACAGAACAGGCTTTTAGCGGACAAACACCGGTGTACAATGATCCTACTTCACCCACAGGAAAACCATCCATTGCCCAATACATCAAAAAAATATTGATGGTAAGCGACAATGATGCTTACAATAGGTTGTATGAATTCCTTGGGCAGGAATATATCAATGAACAATTACATCAAAAAGGATACGGGGATGTACAGTTATTGCATAGGTTAAGCATCCCACTTTCGGCAGCAGAAAACCGGCAAACCAACCCGGTAAAAATGTTTGACGCCATTGGGAGTCTCATTTATGAAAAGCCTGCACTTAATAATACCATCCAGTACCCGCAACGCACCGATTCATTGGGTAAGGGATTCTATGATGGAGATTCGTTGATAAACAAGGCGATGGATTTTTCTACTAAAAATCGAATCAGTCTCGAAGACCTGCATACGATGTTAATCAGCCTTATTTTTCCAAACAAGGTATATGCTTCGCAACGATTCAATATAACTTCAGAAGACCGGCAATTTTTAATGAAATACATGAGTCAGTTACCAACCGAAAGTACTTTTCCACCTTATGCTGACGATACTACAACCTATTGGCCAGCTTATTGCAAGTTTTTGTTGTTTGGTTCTGAAAAAGGAGCGTTGCCAAAAAATATCCGCAGTTTTAATAAGGTAGGGGATGCCTACGGACAGTTGATAGACGTAGCCTACATTGTAGACCTGGAGAAAAATATTGAGTTCTTTTTATCCGCCACCATTTATTGCAATTCAGATGGTATTTTAAATGATGATCAGTACGATTATGAAACCATTGGGTTTCCATTTATGAAGCACTTGGGTCAGGTAATTTATGAACATGAAGTAAAGAGAAAACGCATTCTTCAGCCGGAGTTAAAAGAGTTGATTTTTGAGTATGACAAAGGAGATCCCGGTGAAGCCCCCGGCCTGTAAAATTGAGAAAACCCCCGTCCTGAAGGGAAGTTATAGAACTTGTTCAATATTTTCTAAGGCTGCAGGACGACAATTTTGGAAACCGTTCACGAAAAATAAAGAATTTTTTTGCTGAATGCTGAATTAGAATTTAATACCTCGATTAAATTGGAAGGTATTGCACTTAAGCCCTGAAGGGCCTCAATACCTCAGAAGAAGGCAACGCATTCTGAAAATGGACAGGAACTACCAGGCAAGTGCATGATTAATACCAGATAGGCAGATCCGGACTTTAATGGGAGTAATTGAAGGCTCATTGAATATAGCTGTCATTTTGGTCGGAATCAATCGGTAAAAACGTTATTATTTTTTTACCGCAAAAAAAAGCCCCCTAAAAAAAGGGGTGTTTCAACAATTTTTCAAAATGCTGGTAATATGATTTTATATAGTACATGTCTCAACTTAGGAGCTTACAGAAATTGTTGTTTTTTGAAAATTTTCTTATTTAAGTTCCTTCTATACAAGGAACAGATTCACTTTATCGGAAACAAAGGGTTTATTGTTGTCCCTGCATACCTTCCATTCCTGCTCCCTGGTCTGCTTTCATGTTTTTACGCTTTAACAGCGAAACGTCAAACTTTCCAAAACGCCAGTTAAAATTCAACCTCAATATCTGCGGATCTCTTCTGCGGGAAGTTTCTTGAATAAAAAAGATGGATTCTGCAAAATTTTCATTAAAACGTGTTCTGAAAACATCGCTCATTTGAAGGGTTAAAGAAGCAGCATTATTTTTCAGGAAATCTTTTCTTATCGCAAGATCAACTCCATAAAAAGGTTTGATGTAGCCTTGTGCACTTGGTAAATTACCACCGCCAAACATCATTCCACGGCCCCCACCGCCGCCACCACCCGGTTGCACAAGCGTTTTTGCCTGGTAATCGCCACTTAACTGAATTGAATAATTTTTTGGTAATTTAAAACTGTTGTTCATTTTAAAGAACCAGCTTAACTGGCTATTGTCTACACCACCCGGCAAATTTCCTGCTTTTAAGGTAACGCTGAATAAATTAAGATTACTAGTCAAATCCCACCACTTGGTTATTTTATTTCTGGCGGTCAACTCCAATCCTCCGGTATAGCTTTGCGATGCATTCGCAAAACTGGTAAACAGTACTGAATCTGGTTTGGCCGGCGAATTGGGGTTTTTTTCCGGGAACTGGTATCGTGCAATCAGGTCGTTGGTATTTTTAAAATAGATGCTGGATAAAAGACTGTGACCTTTACCCAGTTGATTCTGATAAGATAATTCCATCAGGTTAGTAAACTCAGGAACGAGGTCTGGATTACCCCTACTCAGATTTAATGAATCGGTAAAATCAATAAAAGGAATCAACTGAAAAAAATTGGGGCGGTTGATCTTTCTTGAATAATTCACCTGCAGATCCTGCTTATCAGTTAATTTATAAGTAGCAAATGCACTTGGGAAAATACTGAAAGGGAATTTATTCGAAAACTGTTGTCCTGTGTTGATTAGTGTGCCATCATATTTAGAGCTTTCTACCCTTAAACCAACCTGGTAACTGAATTTTTTAATTTGATGCGAGAAAGTGGTATATGCAGCCAGCACCCGGTCTGTAAATTTGTAACTATTGTTCAACTGAGTCAATGGAATGTTAGTGCCGGATGTAGGATCTTTCAAGAAATTTTCATTGAAACTATTGAAATTGCGAATAGCAACCCTTGCGCCCATTTCAATTTTCATAGTCGCTGTAATTGGATTAACATAATCTGTTTGTGCTGTAAAAAATTTAGTTGTGCCGCCACCTAAAGAGCTTTGATTGATGAGTGGGGTTTTTGGGTTGTTATTTGGAAAGTAGTACTGTGTGCCGATCTGATTTTCGTTGTTGTTTTTGCTATAATTGTAATTTAAATCCGCAGTTAGTTCCTGGTTGGCTTTAGCAAAGTTGTGTTTAAAGCTAATTGTAGACCCATAATTTCTAAATTGTGCAAGGCTGTTGGTAGTCCGGTTGCCGTAATCCTTCACGGCAAAATTTGAGTATATAGTGTCGCGGTTGATATTGAACAAATCATTGTTTTTGAAATTACCTCCTACTATGCTGCCGGAAAAACTCAAGGTGTTTCGGTTATCAATGAAATAGTCAAACCCCATTCTTCCAAAACCAAAAAATCCTTTACCAATGGGGGCACTTTCCTGGCGCAAATGTGCTACCGAATTGTTCAGAAAATCTGTTCGGTCGGTGGTGGAGGTTGAAATACTTTTTCGATAACCCATCTGAGTGGCGGCAAAAAAGTTGATTTTTTGTTGTTTGATATTGATGTCGCCGCCAAAACCGGGTCTGCCGCGACTATCGACGCTTGCACGTACACCGCCGTTGTAACCAGCTTTTCGGTTCTGCTTCAACACAATGTTTAAAATGCCTGAACCACCGCCAGATGCATCGAACTTTGCCGACGGGTTGGTTATGATCTCTACAGTCGCAATGGCATCTGCAGGAATTTGCTCCAGCGTCATTGTAGTGGGGCGGCCATCTACAAAGATCTGGGGTGGCGCATTCCGTAAACTTACATTGCCATCTATATCAACACTCAGACTGGGAATATTTTTCATTACATCTACTGCGGTTCCACCGATACTGGCGAGGTTTTTCTCTACATTAAAAATTTTCCGGTCAATGCTCATGGTAAGCAGTGGTTTATCTGAGGTAACAACTACATCTTCCAACTGTTTGGCATCTGGCTGCAGTTTAAAGTTACCCAGGTCTTTATCAACCGCATTCATCATGCCGCTCATGCCTGCACCTTGTTTGGCACCAGCCATATTAATTACAAATGCTGCCTTTTGCTGAATTTCCTGGTAGCCCATTGCAGTAATTACCAGTTTGTAAGTAGCCATAATTGGTAAATTCTCCAGACTAAATTCTCCTCTTTTGGTTGTGAGCATTCCGGAAATTACTACATCTTTTCTCTTTTTTAAAACCGAATCAAACTTGTTTTGAATCAGTTGTACAGAAGCCGCTTCAATGGGTTTGTTGGTATTGGAATCAATTACTTTTCCATAGAAATGACCCATATTCATGTTTTGACTTCCGGGACGTCCGGCACCTCCACCAGGAAATTGGGCAGATGAATTAAAGGCAGATAGCAGAAATAAAAAGGAAAAAAGTGAAAAGAAAATTGTTTTCATTAATAATATTTTGTTGAAGTTGATTGCAGAACCAAAGTTCTTCTATAATGTTTAAGGGCCGCATTGGTTTATTGATGAGCGGTAGTAAATCGGTGGGAAAAGGAGTTGTGTTAATTCACAACCATTATTTTATGAAATATGCGATCAGCACTTGAGCCAGCCCAATGATCAATCCGAATATCGTACTAATGATTTCCAGAAATTTGAATTCTTTTTGGGTAATCTGTTTCAGAATGTCCTCCAGTTTTTCAGACGAAAAATTGGCTACTTTTTCAGTAATTATTTTCTCCAGATCCAGGTCATGCTGTAATTTATTCATATAGCTTTTCATTAAAATTGGGAAAAGCGATTCCAGTTCTTCTAAGAAAGCTCCCTTCAACTGGAGGATTGTTTTTTCGCCCAGCATCATGGAGAGCATCGGAAAAACTTCCTTTAATTTGTTGCGCAGAAAATGATCAATATGTGCTTCGATATCCGGCCTCAGCTTTTGTAAATTATCCGGGTTGGTAATTTTTGCTTCAATCTCCTCAAAGGAAAGTAGTTCCTTACTCACTACCTGTCCTAATTTTTCCGCAATCATTTGTTGATTTTTTGGAAAAACCCCCTGGATGGTCATACCGAAAATTTTAATTGGATAGCGGGGATGAAACAACATTTTAATGGCAAGCCAGGTGGTAACCCATCCGGTAAAGGCTGTTAGCAAAATGGTGATGATGGATTGCGTAAGATTCATACTTTATTTTTGGGCTGCAAAGAACGACAATAAAAAAGTATTTCAAATGTAATTTTGTTCAGGAAGTGTTTTTTGCTATTTTTGCAATCCAAAACAAAAAAACGGTAGTCGTAGCTCAGTTGGTTAGAGCATCAGATTGTGATTCTGAGGGTCGGGGGTTCGAGCCCCCTCGATTACCCATCTTACGGCGAGGGAAAGTACCACATCCCCGCAATTAAATAACAAGAGCGGATTTTGAAATAAAGTCGAAATCCGCTTTTTAATTCCCTTTACTTCCAGAGTGCACAACGGGTTGTTTGCTCCTTTTTTTAAAGTTGTCTATTGGCCCTTACACCTCAAACCCCTTATTTTTCTGATCAATAATTTGCATTAACGGTATTAGTATTTTTGGGTCCGGATAATAAACCCCTCCAATAAAATAATAGCCATACGCAGCTGGTTTTCGTTTTGCCCGGTTATGTTGCCTGTACCTTTACAATTCCCGAAACTCTTTCTGCCTCGTTTAGCAATGCGCTCAATCTCCCAGGCAGTGCAGATTTTAACTGTTCTCAATTCGCTGGTTTAGGTTGTGGACTTTTAGCTAATGGCTTTAGATTCTACAAATTTCTATCAATCGTTTTGGTAACAAAAAAAATGAACGGCGAAGCCACAAAATGGATTTTCAATACTTTAATAACCTATGGCTTCCCGACCCGTAATTTTTGAGTTTATTTTTCTATGCTGGTTTTCATTTTTTGGTGTATTACTATCCAATTACTTTGTAAATGATCCTCATGAAATTTTAACCTTTTGGCTGCTTTGCTGCAAACATCTTTAAGCGTTTTTTTAAATAATTATTCCACATTTTTTTTAGATTAAAAAAATAAACAATTTCCTTTTCAACAAACCCGAAAAAGAAAGTAAACCTGCAAGTGTACCACATCTTGCAACAAACATTATTTCACCAATTATCAAAAA
>Ga0105045_10002430_pt1 | contig 15702 bp, 11 predicted proteins | sample MAT02_FD_78089 | JGI IMG/M metagenome (GOLD analysis project Ga0105045, IMG submission 78089) | Freshwater microbial communities from Lake Fryxell liftoff mats and glacier meltwater in Antarctica - MAT-02 (megahit assembly) | ecosystem: Environmental > Aquatic > Freshwater > Ice > Liftoff...
GCTTCGCAACGGGCGGACCTTGTTCTCACGACCGGCGGCCTCGGGCCAACGCTCGACGATCTCACGCGCGATGTGCTGGCAAAACTCGCTGGGGTCGAACTGCTTCACGATGAAACTTCACTTCTACACATTCAAGAAATGTTCATCAAACGCGGTCGCACGATGCCAGAACGGAACCGCGTGCAAGCGCTCTTCCCCGCCGGCGCGGAAGTGATTCCGAACCCCATTGGCACCGCGCCGGGCATCGGGATAAAAGTGAACCGGGCCTATTTCGCCTGTATGCCGGGCGTACCCACCGAGATGTACCGCATGTTTCAGGAGCAAGTGAAGCCGAAACTTCTCGCGCTCGGGGTTGGCGGGTCGGTTCTCGTGGAAAGGAAGATCAACACGTTCGGCATGGGGGAATCGCAAGTCGAAGAAAAACTCGGTGCAATTACTCGGCGCGGAGCCGTGCCGGAGGTCGGCATCACTGCGAGCGATGCACAAATCTCATTGCGCATTCTGGCGCGTGCGGAAATTGCCGAAGCCGCGACGGCACTCATTCTGCCCGTCGAAGCCGAGATTCGCGCAAAACTCGGCGAACTTGTTTTCGGTGCCGATGCCGAGGAACTGCACGATGTCGTTGTTCACTTATTGCAAGTACGCGGCAAGACCATTGCCACTGCAGAAAGCCTGACGGGTGGGCTAGTGGCGAATCGGCTCGCGCAAGTGCCAGGGGCGGGTAACGTGCTATGCGGCGGCATCGTGGCTTATGTGAACGCGATCAAGATGCAGGAACTCGGCGTATCTGCGCAAGTACTCGCGGAGCATTCCGCCGTCAGCGAGCCAGTCGCCCGGCAAATGGCGGAACATGTGCGCGTGAAGTTTGGCACCGATTACGGCGTTTCGACAACGGGTTATGCTGGGCCGACCGGTGGCGACGACGGCACGCCCGCAGGCACGGTCTTCGTGGCAGTCGCATGGGACGGCGGTTATGTCGTGCAAAAGTATAGTTGGGGCGGCACCCGACAAGAAGTGCAAAGCCGCACCGCTAAGATGGCGTTGAACTTAGTTCGGCTGCAATTGCTGCGTTAGCACGAAGCGCAAGCGAGTGTGGACTTGTTCGCTCGCCAGAGTCGCCCTCACTCGAATTCATAGAATAACCCTGCTCTACTTTCTCCTCTGTGTCCGTGGTGACGAATGGCGGATGCCCCGCCGACGAGCGCTTCGCTCCTGAATCGCATCAAAGACGGCCGCGACTTCGTCGCATGGTCCGATTTTGTTCGCTTATACGCGCCGGTAATCTACGGCTTTGCTCGCAAACGCGGGCTGCAAGATGCCGATGCCGCAGATGTGGTGCAAGATGTCTTGCGGAGTGTCGCCCGCAATGCCGAACGCATGGAATACGACCCGAGACGCGGGACATTCCGTGGCTGGCTCTACACCGTCTCGCGGAACAAGATCTATAATTTCCTGAGTGCCCAAAAGAATCGCCCGAGGGCCGTCGGCGACCCCGATGCGCCGGATCGCTTGGATTCGCTCCCCGCAAAACCCGAAGAAGCTGAGGCGGAATGGGAACTCGAATATCAGCGTCGGCTTTCATCGCAGGCGATGGACCGCGTGAAACATGAGTTCCAACCCGCGACCTGGCAAGCCTTCTGGGGCACGGCCGTGCAAGGCCGACCGGCACAAGAAGTCGGTGGCGAGTTAGACATGACTCCCGGCGCGGTATATGTAGCGAAGAGCCGCATCTTGGCCCGCCTCCGCGAGGAAGTGCAACGCCTCATGGCTGAAGCCGATGCCTGGACGGGCTAACCGCCGATCCGCTTTCCGATTCGCACACCGCACGCTCACCTGGTTCCGCAGGTTTCCATGACTGTATCCACCTCGATTTCCCGACCGCCGCTCGAACCGTATGGCTGCCCCACGCGCGATGAACTCATTCGCTTGCTTTCCGGCGAACTCAACCCCGATGATGTCGAACGCTGCACGGCGCACGTCGGCGATTGCTCCACCTGTCAATCGTGCCTCGATTCCATAGCTACGGGGGAACATCCTGCTCTACCGCAACTGGTTCGTGGTATTGATAAGAACATTCCGCCCAAGCAATCCGCCCTGTGGCGCATCATGGATCATGCCGAGAATCAGCCGCCCATCAACATGAAAGATAGTTCGCTGACTACGGAAACGATTGCTCCGGAACTCAAACTGAACTTTCTGCAACCTTCGTCGAACCCGGATCATCTGGGGCGTATCAATCGCTTCGACATTATTAAGGTGATCGGCCAAGGTGGAATGGGTGTCGTGCTGCAAGCCTTCGACCCCTCGTTGCAACGCGAAGTCGCGGTGAAAGTGCTCGACCCCATTCTGGCGAATAACCCGAATTATCGGAAACGCTTCTGTCGAGAAGCACGGGCGGCGGCCTCGGTTTCGCACGAGAACATCGTCGCGGTCTATCAAGTCGAACAAGACGATACTTCCGATCTACCCTACATGGTCATGCAACTCGTCACGGGCGAATCGCTGGAACAACGACTGCGGCGGGTCACGCGGCTGAGCGTTCCGGAAGTCGTGCGCATCGGTGCGCAAGCTGCAGCTGGCCTTGCCGCAGCACACGCCACGGGCCTGATTCACCGCGACGTGAAGCCGGGAAATATGCTGCTCGAAGCGGGGACCGATCGCCTGCGGCTCACCGACTTCGGTCTCGCCCGTGCCCACGAAGATCTGCGCCTCACGAAGCCCGGTTATGTTTCCGGTACGCCGCTCTACATGGCTCCCGAACAGGCCCGTGGCGATAATGTCGATCAGCGCGCTGACCTGTTCAGTTTGGGTGTCGTGCTGTATGAATGCCTTGCGGGCCGACCACCATTCGATGGGAAAACGCCGCTCGTCGTGCTGAAGCGCGTCGCCGATGAACCGCACGTGCCGTTGGGCAACATCATCCCGGATATTCCCGAATGGTTTGAAGATGTCATTGATCGTTTGCTCACGAAGAACCCTGCCAAGCGCTTCCACACTGCTGTTGAAGTCATGGAGATTCTTAGCCAGCACGTTCCGCAAACGCTCCCGGCGGAGTGCGGACCAACCCCCGCGAACGCTGGGTCTTCGCATAGCTCGCACCGCTCGAATCTCTCGCGCACCGCGCGCCGCAAACTGAAGTACAAACTCGTCGTGCTGATGACGCTTTCACTCATCGTCGGCTTGGCCCTCGGGGGCACAGGCATGTGGGCATTCGCGCCATTCCGGATTCCGAAATCTCCTTCTGATACCGCATCGGTCGCACCGATGATTACGGTTGCGGAACACGATCATACACCGCTCGCACGACTGTCGATTCCGGGGAACTCCGGTGCCGTGTGGGCTGTCGCGGCCTGCCCGGATAACCACTCGCTGGCAATGGGCCTCGAAGATGGTCGCATTCTCATTTACGACATTCTCGAAAAGAAAGTGCGCGCAACACTCGATGCGCACCGCGGAGCGGTCTGGGGGTTGGAATTCTTCCCCGATGCCAAGCGGTTCGTTTCGGCGAGCGACGACGGCAGCGTGAATGTATGGGAACTCGGCAAGGCGAAGCCGATTCAATCGCTCGCGCATCCCTCCGGTGTGCGATCCCTGGCGATGCACCCCGATGGGCAATGGGTCGCAACCGGCGATCGCGCCGGCACCGTGCAAGTCTGGAATCTCAAAGAAGAACAGCCGGTCGCTACCATTCAGCATGGCAGCGCGGTGAATGCCGTCGCCTTCACGATGGACGGCCTCAGCGTTGCTTCCGCTGGTGCCGATAAACTCGTCAAGATTTGGGATATCACCACGCAACAACAACGACTGACACTTGATGGTCATAAAGGCCCGGTGTATACGGTCGCCGCGAGCCACGACCCAGATAATCCGCTGATTGCAACCGCCGGCTGGGATGGCATCATTCGCTTGTGGGACAACCAAGGCACGCTGGTTCAAGAACTCAAGGGGCACGAATTTGATGTCTGGTCGGTTGCGTTCTGCCACTTCGGGAAGTTGCTGGCCTCGGCAGGGCAAGATGGCACGATCCGCATTTGGGACATCAAGACGGGGAAAGAAATCGAGAAGATTCATGCGCATAAACCGGTCGCGCAAGTGGTCCGATTCTCGCACGATGCCAAAACCGTAATAAGTGGCGGCCGCGATGGCTTTGTGCGATTATGGGATTTGAAATAAGCGTTTGTGGAGTGATGTTCTGGCACCGGCGGCCTGATGTCCAATGCCACCAATTTAAGGAGAGGCTGAGTCGTGGATTGACCTGAAATCCTCACTCTGCCAGTCGAGTGGATGAGCTTTGGGAACCTGAATAGATACTAAAAAAGCGTGGATTCTCGATTGATTTTTTCGAGGATCCCTTCGGGATCGAAAACCAAAACACACAACACCTCGAGCAGTTTCCAAAAGCTTATGTTCTGGCACCGGCGGACTGATGTCGCGCCGTTCGCCGGGCGTTGTTTCCTGGATTTAGCCTGATTCCAACATGCAGTTCCAGGCGAACGGCGCGATGTCAGTCCGCCGGTGCCATATTGGTGGCAAGATGTTGGTAATAGATAGCCTTCACCCCTCTAACGCGGCCATCGGGTCTTCGGGGAGGTTGCGTTTCAAGCTCACCGTGAAGGTACTCCCACGGCCCAATTCGCTTTGCACCGCCACATCGCCGCCGAGTAACTTCGCCAGTTCCCGCACAATCGAAAGGCCCAAGCCCGTGCCGGGTTGTTCGCGCGTCAGCGGGTTCGAGGCTTGCCGAAACTTCTGGAAGATCATCGCTTGTTCTTCCGCGGGGATACCCACTCCGGTATCGGCTACGCTCATGATGATCTGCTCGGTCGTATCGCGCGCGCTCAGCGTCACGCGGCCCCCCTCCGGCGTGAACTTCACCGCGTTGCTCATTAAATTCGAGAGAATCTGCCTCAGTTTTCCGCCGTCTTGCTGCACCATGGGCCGACCCTCGGGCATGTTCAACACCACTTCAATATTCTTTTTCTCCGCTTGAACGCGGAACACCATGCCGATTTGCTCGCAAAGTTGAACGTAATCCAGCGGCGCGATGCGGGCACGCATCTGGCCCGATTCTGCTTTTGCCAATTCCAGCACATCGTTAATCAGCGTCAGAAGCACCTGCCCCGCGCTATGGATATTTGCGGCGTACCGGTGTTGCTTCTCAGTCAGATTCTCCGCTTGCAACAGGTTTTCGCTGAAGCCGATGACATGATTCAACGGCGTACGCAACTCATGCGACATCGTGGAAAGGAAGTCGGTTTTGAGTTTATCTTTTTGAAACAACTCCATGTTGACCGAGGCGAGTTCATCAATCTTCTTATCCAGCGATTCGATCAGCGAGCGGTTACGCTTCTGCACCTGAATCAGATTCGTCAACATGCGATTGAACGCTACCGAGAGATCTTCAAACTCATCGCTGGTGTGAATATCGCTGCGAATGGAGGTATCGCCTGCGGCAATCGCTTCGGAAACCGATTTCAAATGTTTCAGCGGTCGCACCACGACATAGCGAATGACGAGGTAACTCCCCGCGAGGAGCAGTAATGTCGTGCCGATGGCGAAGGTGAACAAAACTGCGCGATTCTCGTGTAATCCCGATTCGATCATCTCGGTGGAAAGTTGCACACTCACGACACCCATCAAGTCGCCGGGCCGCAGGTTCGGGTTCGCCAGTTCCTCGGCAGTCTTGCGTCCTTCTGGCCCGATGCCGATGAGTTCTTCGAGCTTATCCGCGTCGCGGTGGCACTTCACGCACGAAGCCCCTGCGCGAATCGCACCATTATAGAGGAACTGCGATTGCCCCGGCATCGGCTTCGTGGTTTCGTTGAGGTTCGGGTTCTCGCGGAAGGCGCGCAGTACGATTTGGTCGTCGGCAGTGGGGGCACGGTTCGGATCGGTTGAATCGGTCAGAATCATGCGGTAGGTGTAGCCCTTAAGCCGTTCGGGCCAGCTTTCCTCGGCACGCTTTTGGAATTCTTTAAAGCCATCGTGCAGTTCCTCGTTGTTCTTCACATGCGATCGCGCCAGGATAGGCGTAACGAGTGTGCGCCCGGTATGCGCGAGTTGATCGTAGGCGAGCGTTTCAGTTTGATAAGCGTATGTGATGAAGCTGCCGAACATGAGGGTAAACGTCGCCCCGCCGAGTAGCCAACGGCATTTGCGTTCGATGTTGGTTTCGCCGAAGAGGCGCTGAAACGTGCGAGACATTCGGCCTCCGCGAGCATGTGCTTCAAGACGGTACCAGGTTCATCACGTTATACACTGCACGCAGGGTATTGATAGTGAAGTTGCGTATCGAGGTGCATTCGGAAAATGCGAGCAGTGCGTGTCAATTCGTCGGTTGAAATGCTAGCTGAATCACTCCCTTGCCCATCGCAAACTCGTTGATAGTGCGTGCAAACACAACGGTGAAAACGCGTTTCTCGATGGCGACGGGGCCGGGAAAGTCGCTGCCTTACTCGCTGTTTTCCCGTGCTCAGCTAATCAACTCTTTCCACGTCGGAAACTGGACTTTTCCCGAATATCGAAATCCTCTAGGCATAACAGATAAGAGATTGTCAGCCCGAAGCGCCAGCTTGGAAGTTGCGCGCATAGTTGTTTAACTCGACATGCCAGTAGATTGGAAACCAGATGTTGGGCAAGAATCTAACACTCTCACCCGCTCCCGCACGGGCATAGCTATGGACACATCTTTTCGACGGGGCAATTTACTCGCTTCGGAATGAATCGAGAGCCGATTTTACGGGAACTTTAAGCTATATTCTGTTGTGTTTTGTTAGCCCGAAGCGCCAGCGAGGGACTACGGGTTTGAGCGAAATCACGAGACCAACAGCCTGAATCTGTACAAGAATTCCTTGCCCCGTAGTCCCTCGCTGGCGCTTCGGGCTAACAAGAGTTGGTGAGAGTGTAGTTCTGGTTCAACAAGAACCGCTAAAGCCCCAAACTGCGGCATCAGAAACTTGTGTCCCTAGCTATGCCGCACGGGGAGAGGCGAAGAGTCTTGCTGGTGTGTGATACATTTCACTCTATTTTTCTATTCTAATGCCGATACGCGCAACTTCAAAGCTCGCGCTGCGGGCTAACAGGAGTTGCTTTGCATAAGTCCAGGTTTCGGCGTGTCATCGTTAGTGCAATATCACGGGCTTGGGCTTTTTGCCGAATACCATGCGTGCGCATGAGACAAGGCTGATGCCAATCAAGCCTGCGAGCAATGTGCCGGGTTCTGGGACTTCAGGTGGGGTTTTTGGGTCGGTCCAGTTCGTGGAACCCGTTGGCGATGTCGGGTTGGTGGATTGCGTATCCGGTGTCCAAGGATTCGTGGTGGGAATCGGTGTCGTAATATTCAGGGTGGGGTCGTTCGCCGCAGTGTTAATGACGGGAAGCGGGGCCGCAGACGATCGCAACGCGGGCTGCGGTGGAACCCCCGAGCCAGGCATATCGAGCCAGTAGAACGCATCCACCGTTGCTGCACTGAGAAGCAAAGCGGCAATCGCCAGAACCGGTACATATTTATGGCGGGGATGTCGGAAGCAGTTCCATTTCATTCAGTCAACCTCCAGTTTGACCCGTGAGCAGAAGTCAGACAAGCACGGGGCTACGTGCTCGTTTTCTGTACTGCACGCGGTCTCTACACTAGCCTAATGCCATACATTAATTCTGCCGTCAACCCGGATTGTGCGTAGCTGGCAATTCAGGAAAATTGGGGTAGCGATCCGACCGGCTTCTTGCGAAGCTAGGGGAACTGCTCGGATTTATTTGAAGAAATGGGTCGAGACAATTCTAAAAACCTTGCGGCCTGTGCCGGTTATTAGCCGATGAAAGAGACGGAACCCGTGATGCGATTGGTTTGCCAGTCGGCAATCTGATTTCGGGAACGGGGAGGGCCGTCGGTATGAAGCGAGTCCGGACGACATCATTGTTGGCATTGGGTTTCCTCAGTGCCCATCTCATCGCGGATGAAGCAGGCTGGCGTGCGCCACCCGCGAAGCCCGTGAATGTAAATATCCCTGTTGCAAAGCCGGAAACGGCACCGTGGCAACCTGCGCGCTCGATTCCAGGATTCGCTCCGGATATCAAGCCACCGGAATCACTCTTTCGGCCTTTTTCCGAACGCGAGGGGAGCAGTCCGCCCATAACGGGGCTGATTCCTCATTCGCGGGCGAATGAACCTGTCGTTCTTCCCGGAACTCTCGGTTCGGTCCCTCCATTGCCAACGGAATTGATTCCCAGCAAGCCGATTACGATACCGGCTATGCTTGAGGATGTGCCTATTCCAATTATTCCTCCTCCGGTCAAGGCAGCGTTGCCCATCATTCCTGAGGGCGTGCCTAATAAGCTTCCCATGGTGCCTACAGTACCTGGCCAGCCGGGAACCGTTAACGCGTTCCAAGAGCCAGAGAAACCCAAAGAACCGCGCATGGTGGAGCCACTACCGCCCCCGCGACTCGTACCCGACGAAAAGAAAGATCCTACGACGAAGCCCGAAGATCCCAAGACACCCGCACCGAAGCAACCGACCGAACCGGTTCCGCAACCACCGCTGGGAACGATCGTTCCGACAGGTGGCGTGGTGCTGGAACCGCTGCCGGGGTTGGTGCAAGCGGAATGTGAAGTTCCCACGCAAGGGCGTACTTTCGGTTCGCCGGAACTGACTCTCTCGCGGAATCAGTCGCTTCGAGATTTCTTCGGTACGAACATGCAGTTCCATCGGCACTGGAGCAGCTTGTTCCAGAATCAGGAGCCGAATGGCCCGCCGAGTACGCACTCGTTCATTCGAGCGGAGTATCTGCTCTGGTGGCAGAATCGCCAACAGATTCCGGTTCTCGCAACTACGGGCACGCCCGCATCGCAAGGCGCACTGGGCCGCGAGGGAACCGTGCCGCTGCTCGGGCCTGGAGAATTCGGACCGAGCCTGCGCAACGGCTTCCGCGTGCAAGGCGGAACATATTTCAACGAATGCTCGAACCTTGGCATCGACGGCAGCTTTTTCTTCCTGGGGAAAGGGAGTGAACGATTCAACGCGAATTCCAACCAGTTTCCGGTGCTGTCGCGCCCCTTCTTTTCTGAGAACCTGAATCAGGAAATTCGTGAAGTCGTGGCGTTCCCGAACGCAGCGACCGGCTCCCTCGATATCACGACCGATACGTTCTTGTGGGGCGCGGACGTGAACATCCGCAACGCCATCTGCCGCACCTGCCAGGGGAGCTATGGCTGGCTCACGGGCTATCGGCACCTGAACCTCACCGAAAACCTGGATATGACCGAGTTCATCACTGCGTCCGGCCCGCTGGTACCGGATCCGGTTGGCACGCAAGTCGTGGTCGGCGACCGCTTCCGCACGCAGAACCAGTTCCACGGTGGACAAGTGGGCATATTCTGGCAGAAGCGCTACGGACGGTTCGATCTGGATGCCCGCGCGACCGTGGCGATGGGCGTGAACCATCAGATCATCACGATTGATGGCTTCCAGGAACGGACCCGGCCCGGCGAGCAAACTGAACGCTTCGCCGGCGGCCTGCTTGCCACGGGCACGAACCTAGGCACGTTCACCGCGAACAAGTTCAGCGTAGTTCCGGAGGCGACTATCAACGCGGGGTTCATCATCGCGCCGGGCGTGCGAACGTATGTCGGGTACAACTTCCTGTACTGGTCGAATGTCGTGCGGCCTGGCGATCAGATCGACCGCACCCTAGATGAGACGCTGATTCCGAACTTCCGCAACAACGCCGTGCCCGCGAGCGGCAGCCGCCCGCGCGTGCCGTTCAAGCAGAGCGACTTCTGGGCACAAGGGGTGCAATTCGGCCTCGAGTTCCGCTGGTGAGAAAGACAGTAGTTTCAATTTTCAGATCGAGTCGGAAACGTGAGCTTGGAAGTTGGGGTGTATTGGCGAGTGGTGGGTGTCAACCCACTTCTCGCCGATACATTGCCCAGCTGAACGATGTGTCCATAGCCGTTTCTTCCAGGGACGAGGACTAGCCGCAGACTGATGCCCTGCCTCACCTCCGAGACCGTGACTTCTAGGCAAATTCTATATTCAAATATTCGCGCATAACTTCCAGGCTGGTGCATCGGGCTATCCCTTCTTCATTCACCCTTCGCCCACTTCGACGAGCAATCGTTTCGGCAACAATTCCACGTTCAGTTCATAGATGCCATCGTCCGGCTTGCAAAAGAATTCGCCATCGGCATGGACGCACAACGGCGCTTCGCTACGCAACCACACCTTCGTACTGGTTCCTGTTCGGAGTTTCGCATGCTTCAGCGGGAGGTTGCCGGTCATGAGGTTCGGCAAATAGCGAATGAGACCCCAGCGCGAAAGATTCGCCACGTGTACCCAATCCAATAGCCCATCATCGAGCTTCGCGTTCTTCGTGATCGGGAAGCCGCCTTCGCGGATGCCAATATTAATGGATGTCACGAGAGTCGCCTTGTCGATTTCTTCGGTATCGAACTTCAGCAGCATCTTCGGCGTGGCGTAGTGCCAGAGCATCGCGCGCAAGAAGGCAAGCGTGTAAAGTGGCATTCCACGGAGCCAGCGAATCTTGCGCGATTCCAACGCGATCATGCCGTTGAAGCCGATGCCCAAGCATGCAACATAGAATCGCTCGCGGTTCCCCGAACGCACGACACCCACATCGAGCGGCTTGGCTCGCAGCGTTTCGGCCTTTCCCTGTGAACGAAACCAATTGCGAATACCTAATGCTGCCGCGTAATCGTTCGATGAGCCGATTGGCCACACGCCGAGAATCGCTTCGGGTTTGTTCGCTTGAAGAATCCCGTTCGCCACCTCGTGGACGGTGCCATCGCCCCCCGCAGCGATGATGCGCTGGAAGCCTTCTTCCGCCGCTTGTTTTGCAAGTTCGACGAGGTGCCCCTCGCAGTTGCTCGCGCGCAACTCGGCATGGGGTGCGGCCCATCGTCGCATCGCTTCGATAGCTTTACGTGCCCGACCGCGACCCGCAGCTGGGTTATATATGATGCAAGTATCGCGCACGATTCGCCTCAGATGCCGTTGCCGCAAGGAACCGCCATGCAAGTATTGATACGCCCCATGCAGCCCGATGACATCGCCGCCGTGCTGCGCGTCTGGCATACCACTACGGCGGGCAATACCGGAAGCATCGATTCCCCCGAATCTCTCTTACAGTTTCTCATGCGGAATCCGCACACGAATTTCCTCGTTCATGCTGCCGATAACATCCTCGGCTTCATCCTCTGTGGGCACGATGGCCGCCGAGGATTGATTCATCATCTGGTGGTTCGTGGCGAATTCCGTCGGCGTGGTTTGGGCAAAGCGATGGTGCAACAAGCATACGCCGGACTGCTTCAGGAGAACATCACGCGGTTGCATGTGTTCTTCCGCGGCAACGAATCCTTGGAAGGTAGATTATTTTGGAAAGCGCTCGGTTGCCGTGAACGCAGCGATACCGTTCACCTCTCCATACTCTTAGCAGATGAATAACTCGCGCGGACAACCGAATGGAGCCTGCGAATGGATGGCATGTTGAACATAGATAAACCGGCTGGCCAAACCTCGCGCGATGTCGTGAACGTGGCACAACGCTGGTTCCCCCGTGGAACGAAGATTGGCCACGCGGGCACGCTCGACCCGTTGGCCACGGGCGTACTCGTGCTGTGTGTCGGTGCGGCAACGAAGCTGGTGGCGCGAATTCAAGACATGGGGAAGACGTACCTCACCGTGGTGCGGTTCGGCGCAACTTCCAATACCGACGATAGCGATGGCATCATCGCGCACAACCCAGGTGCAGTGCCGTTCAGCGAAGCCGCTCTGCGCGAGAAGTTACCACTGTTCGTCGGGGCGATTCAACAACTTCCGCCGATCTTCTCTGCGCTCAAAGTCGATGGGAAACGCGCCCACGATCTCGCGCGCCGAGGCAAAGAGGTCAAGCTCGAACCACGTACCGTACATGTAGAATCCATTGCGCTGTTGAAGTACGAATGGCCGTTCGCGGAACTGGAAATTGTCTGCGGGAAAGGAACCTATGTGCGGAGTATCGCGCGCGATCTGGGGCAGATGCTGGAAGTTGGCGGGCTGGTGCAGACGCTACGGCGAACGCGCATCGGGCCGTTTCGTGCCGAGGATGCCTTCGGCCTGGATGTGGAATGGGACATCGCACGGAAGAAGCTGATCCCGATGAGCATGATGAAATAATGCATCTCACTCATCTTCGTCGCGCTGACGGGTGCTGTCGCGGTCTTGCCCGTTCAGCGTCTCGGAGGTGTAGCCACCGAAGTCGGCTTCGGCGTTCGCTGCATCTTCGGGGTTCTCCGCGAGCGTGCGCTTCAGTTGCGCGCGACGGTGCTTGTTGCCTCGCTTCTTCACGGAGCGTTTCAGTTCGCGCATCTTGCGTTTATCGGGATCGGGCATGTTTGCTTAGGGTTCAGTATGTGTTGGTGGAACATTTCAACATTTGAGCGGTCGAAGTGAGTCGACCGAGTTTTGACCAACATGTCATCGTATCCCTCAAAGAGATTTCATGAGGACTGACAGAGTTCGCAGTCTTGTAAATATAAGAATCTGGACCACGGATCACACCGATCCACACGGATGACAAGGATTATTGATGGCTGGAAACGAGAACCAATCGTTGATCAAATTGCATCTCATGATTTTTCATTCTTATCCGTGTGAATCCGCGACATCTGTGGTAAAAATCTCCAACAGCGTAAATCCTACAGCATTCCGGACACTCACTGTTCCCGCATGTTCGCGCGGTTTCTCATTTGCCTTCCGAGTACAAGTTGCTGAAGATAGATTCCGAAGCTGGAGTCCCCGGCTTCAATTTCCCTGTTTTCGAGGAACGGATGATGAGTAAGTTCCTGATGACCCTGGCAACCGTTGCGTTCGGCACAATCGCCACCGCAGCCGAGCCACAAGCCGGTTTGAAGAAAGGCACGCCCGAAGTGAAGTCGATTACCGCTCTCGCCTTCGGGCCAGATGGCCTGCTGTTCGTGGGCGATCCACAAAGTTCGACTATCTTCGCCATCGCGACGAACGACACGGAACCGGCTGGCAAAGACGATGTGAAGATCGAGAAGATCGACGACAAACTCGGCTCGCTGCTCGGCACGACTGCCGCCAACATCACGATTAGCGATGTGAAAGTGAACCCCACTTCAGGGAATGTTTACTTGGCCGTCACGCGCAAGGGAGCCGGTGGCGGAGCGATCATCGCCAAGCTCGACCGCGCGGGCAAGTTGAGCGAATTCAGCCTGAAAGATGTCGAATCGGCCAGCGTGAAGATCCCGAACGCATCCGAGAAGCAACGCCTCGAAGCAATCACGAGCATGGCGTTCGTCGATGGCAAAGTGATCGTCGCGGGCCTCTCGAATGAAGAATTCGCCTCGACGTTGCGAGCGATTCCTTATCCGTTTTCGACCACGGCCCAAGGCGCGAGCGTCGAGATTTTCCACGGCGCACACGGTGCGTTTGAAACGAAATCGCCGATCCGCACCTTCACGCCGTTCAAGATCAGCGGCGCGGAATACCTCCTCGCGGCCTACACTTGCACCCCGCTCGTGAAGGTTCCCGTCGCGGACCTGAAAGCCGGTAGCAAAGTGAAAGGCACCACGATTGCCGAACTCGGCAACCGCAATCGCCCGCTCGACATGATTGCCTACAACAAAGACAAAAAGGACTTCATCTTGCTCGCAAACTCCGCTCGCGGCGTGATGAAGATTTCGACCGAAGGCATCGCGGACATCAAGCCGATCGTGAAGAAGACCGATGTCGCTGGCCTTTCTTACGAAACGATCAAGGAACTCAAAGGTGTGCAACAACTCGACAAGCTCGACGCTGGCCGTGCGCTGTTGCTCGTGCAAGCTGAAGATAAATCGCTCAGCCTGAAGACGATTCCGTTGCCGTAAACCAGCTTACTTGAAGAAGATGATATACGAAGTGAGTGCAAGAATCCCGATGATGACGATGACCAACCCCGTCGCGATCGAAGTCAACCAGCCCGCCGCCGGGTTCTCCGGCGACGGCGTTTCATTCAAGATGCTTCGTAACTGACGCTCTAATTCTTCACGCACTCGCACATCCGAATACAAGAACCGCACCATCGCATATTGCATTCCGTGGAACGGCTTCACCTCAAGCACCGGCTGCCCCGTCTTCCAAATATTCCCCATCCGTTTCGCTTCGAGACCCGCCCGCGAAAGAGCCGATTCAATCGCCGATTCGAGATCATCCGAATCTATGTTGTAAATGCTCCAGCTATTTTTGCGCGAAGAAATCGCCAGTGCCACCCCCGCCACGATGAGCAAGATGTAGCCCAGCGAGACCGCCAGCCAAGCGAGTTGTTGCTCGGCCCAACTCGCGCGAAGTTGCTCGAAGTTGCCTCGTGCCAAGAATCGCGTATCCGATTGAACGAGATTCAGTAGGAGGATGCCGCCGATGAAAAGGAAGCCATATAGTCCAGCGACCGTGCGAGCGATGTCCCAGGTGCCAGAGACGATGGTCGGGCGCGAGCGTTTGTTGATGGACGCGATCCACGAGAGGTAAAATGCCAGCGGCGTGAGGCAGATCACCGCGGCGAAGCTGAAGATGATCGTGAGAGCGGGGTTCAAGCGATTGCCGGGAAAGTGGAACGGGAACGTGTTGAGCATCTTATCAGGTGGAAACCGATAGAGCAGCGAGAATGAAATACTAGAATCCGATTCTTGTGGGAAATTGCCCTTCCCGAAATGTGAAGTTGCGTATAGATTAGTGTTATAGAACGCGGCGTGGAGCAGCCCGGTCAGCTCGCCAGGCTCATAACCTGGAGGTCATAGGTTCAAATCCTATCGCCGCAACTCAAAAACCTGCAAAAACCCCTGGGAAACCGGGGGTTTTTGCATTTGTACTTTTCCGCCACGTCCGCTGATTCCACCATTTCCGGGTACTTAACTGCCACTTAACTGCCATATGACGGGTAACCTGCTTACTATATCATCGCACTTTTGGTAAAATACCTAAACAGTGAAATTCGAGAATCATCGAGTGAACCAATGCCCCGACCCGGTGGAGAAGCCGATAAACTCGGCAATCAGTTTGAAGCAGTGTGGACCGTCGAGTCTGCCCTCGAAGTCGTTGAGAATAGATTTCGTTCGATCACCGTGGAAGCGTTGGGGGAAGAATCCATCGGGGTTGAATTTCATGTCAAAGGTGGCAACGGGGCCATCCAGTTTCATTCCGTCAAACGCCAGAAGGATGGCGGCGATTGGTCGGTAGCCAACCTCTGTCGACCAGACAAAAGTACGACACGGAGTATCCTCGGTGACTTGTTCAACAAGCGATCACTTTGGCCAAATTCCGAACTACGTTTTATCTCTGCAACTGGTGCAAACGAACTTCGAGAATTGACTGAGCGTTCGAGGGCACCATCGACCCATCTGGAGTACTCAGGGAATCTCTCGGAGAGACTCCGCAAAGAATTTGGTCGCGTGACAAAGCTTAGCGGCAACGATCCTGAAGTTGCGTTCGCGAGCCTGAAATCACTTGAAGTCATCCTCCGATCGCACAACGATCTCGTCCGATCCGTAGAGCGACGAATCTGCGGGCTATTCAATTGCGTCGACGGAACAGAATTAAGCGCAGGTGACCTTCGCCGAATGCTCGCCGAATTCTTCCTCGATAACCAGCAATTCCCGGAGGCTGGGCCCGAGGCGACCGAGATTCCCTATTTTATCACGGGCGGTCTGACC
>Ga0105045_10002431_pt1 | contig 15702 bp, 14 predicted proteins | sample MAT02_FD_78089 | JGI IMG/M metagenome (GOLD analysis project Ga0105045, IMG submission 78089) | Freshwater microbial communities from Lake Fryxell liftoff mats and glacier meltwater in Antarctica - MAT-02 (megahit assembly) | ecosystem: Environmental > Aquatic > Freshwater > Ice > Liftoff...
ACGGTGACGAAGAAGAAACCAAACACGATGACCAGTACGGCAATGAGCAGCTTGGTCAGGATCGAATCGCCGGGGATTTGCGGCAGCACGGCCATCAATGCCACCAGGGCCACACTACCGATAACAACCACCCGGACGCTCAAATCCTGCTCGGTGCGGGGCGTTTGAGCCGCTTCGCTCAGTTGCTCTTCGGTTTCAATGGCCCGCAGTGACGCCCGGCTAAAGCTCGATTTGAAGGAGGAAATAATGGTCGGGATCGTTTTGAGCAATGTCATAAACCCGCCCGCCGTTACGGCTCCCGCGCCAATTTGCCGGATGTACGCCCGGTAAATAGCCGCTGCGGTGTCGGAGAAGGTTTTGGTTTCGGGATTCCAGCCGCCCGGCCCGCCCGCCACGTTCAGATCGGCCAGATAGCCAAGTTTCTGGAGTTGCAGCGCAATAACCTCGCCCGGCACGACCGACGACAGCAGCGGAATCAGTCCCAGCCACGCCAGAATACCCCCACCCACCAGCACCGCCGAAATGCGAAAGCCAATAATATACCCCACGCCCAGATACTCCGGTGTGATTTCGCCCGCTACCTGCGCCGACGGGAAATAGCGGTTCGTCTGTTGGGTAGCCCAGACCGGTACTTCGGCAATGACGTGCAATACTTTTTGCAGGAACGCATACAGCATCGCTACGCCCAGCCCCTGATACGCCATTTTGGCGAAGTTGCCGCCCCGTTCGCCCGCCATCAGCACCGACGCGCAGGCCGTACCTTCGGGGTAGGGCAACGTAGCGTGTTCCTGTACAATCAGCGACCGGCGCAGCGGAATCATCATCAATACGCCCACCAGCCCGCCCAGAATAGATAAGGTCAGGATAGTCCAGTAATTGAAGAAATCGGCTCCAATGCCATCGGTCAGGAAAAGAAACCCTGGCATAGTAAACACCACCCCCGACGCAATGCTCTCGCCCGCCGAACCCGTAGTCTGGATGATGTTATTCTCCAGAATCGTGGTGTTCAGAAACCGCCGACCCAGCGAAATGGCCAGCACCGCAATTGGTATCGACGCGGATACGGATAGCCCGGCTTTGAGGGACAGATACACGGTAGCCGCGCCAAATAACACGCCAAAGACGGAGCCGGTAATAATGGCTTTGAGCGTAAATTCGGCGGGTGATTCAGTAGTGGGAACAAACGGCTTGTGAGTAGGCGGGACAGGCTGCATACGGGATGGCTTTATCTATCCGACAAAGTAAGCAGATTGCCGCAGTTACTTCCGGCTTGACATTGTGCTTTTATAAGCCCAATTTTGCGTACCCAATTTTATCAGCGGAAGTAGCTCAGTTGGTAGAGCGGCAGCTTCCCAAGCTGCAGGTCGCGAGTTCGAACCTCGTCTTCCGCTCTCTAATTATCAGCCAGTTAACTTTACAGTTGACTGGCTTTTTTGTCTCAGACATAACATTGGTTGAAACAGGTAGGGGGTCTGTTGTTGCCGGGCATAGAAAAAGGGGTAGCTATGATCCCGCTCCGATTTGTTGTTAACGAATACTCGGTTTGCAGGCTGGTTTGCATCTTCAATCGGTAACCGTTGCGTTTAAGGGCCATAAACAATCCCGTTTTTTTGGCAGTTTACCCTACACAGGTAAGTTCCATTTCCCTGCTCCCTCAATGCTATGGCTCACAATAGAAACTCTTTACATCTCTCCCCTTTGCTATATGTTCGGGGAGTCATCTACGTCATCATTGGCATGGTTATGTTTGTCTTTGCCAATACGTACTCCTCAATATCAAGCATCGTTATCGGCGTACTGGCCCTGCTGGCCGGGGGGGGGCAGCTTGTGTTTTCATTTGCGAACCAGCGTAGCTTGAAGAACAACGTCTGGGGTATGTTGCATGGCATTACCGATCTGGCTTTTGGTGTGGCCATGTTAGTCTATTCCGAAGGTACGGTTGGCGGGCTTGTTGATGTACTGGGCATGTGGGCCGTCATGTACGCCTTTCTGCAATCGGTACAGGCTATGTACGCGTTCATGGCAGTGCGGGGGCCGGGCTGGGTCAGCGGTACCAGCATCGTTCACTTTCTAAATGTACTCACGGCGGGCGGGCTGGCGTTTATGCTGCTACAGTATCCCGCAGGCTTTTATGATTCGCTTCAATACATTGGCATCTTCCCCATCGTACTGGGTGCGCTAATCATCGTTCTGGTGCGGCAAATGCAGATCAGAGCTGCCCAAATGGCGTAGGTCAACTTACTTGCCCAATCTTCTGCTGTCTCACCTGCTGCCCAATCGACACGTATTCAACTTCGCAGGGATAACCGAACAGACAGTTGTCTTTGATACATTGGGCTACTATATCGGGTACCATCGCTTCCCAGCCATCTTCGCCCCGCTGAATCATCTCCAGCACGCTATCGGTAGAGATGTGCAGATTGGTTTCGTTATAATCCCGAATGTCTTCGATTTTGTCGTTTCTGACCAGATACTGATACAGCGGCTCCAGCGTAGGGGGTAGCTGGAAGTCGTTGCAGGTATAAATGGCGTTGTTGCGAAGGGTGGGATAGACAAACAGCTTCACCTTTTTGCTGAACAGGGTAGCGAAGGATTCCAGAATACCGCCGGGCAGGAATTCGTAATGGCCTTCTTCAAAGATGTACTCTAAATTAGGTATCCCCACAATCAGCCCGATTTTAAGCCGGGTGAGTTTGGCCAGATACGCCACGAGTTTATAGTATTCCAGGTAGTTAGAGATCATGACGGTCTGCCCCATCGAACAGAGAATATCGACCCGGTCCAGAAAGTCTTTCTCATCAATGCCCTGGTCACTGGCTTTCAGGTTGTGCAACGTCAGTTCGGCCATTGATACCACACGATCTACGTCCACGTCGGGTTCGGCCTGAAACTGCTTTAGCCCGTTCTCGATCATGTCCATCTGTACGTTGGTGAGGGGCCGCAGCCGCCCGCGCATGACCAGAATATGCTTTTTGTAGAGGGCTTCGGAAGGTTGCATCACCTGCCCGTCGGCACCAAACAGGGCCGCGTCGGTGAAGCCATTGCGCACCAGATGCAGGCTCATCAGTCGGTTGTCAACCCCGGCAAAGTCGGGACCGCTGAACCGGATCATGTCGATCTGAATCCGCTCCGGCGTCAGGTCGTCCATGAGCGACAGCACCAGCGTCTCGGGCGATTTGGCGTAGTAATAGCAGCCGTAAATCAGGTTTACGCCAATAACGCCAATAGCCTGCTGTTGCAGTACGTTTTCGTCGTCAAGCATTCGGACATGGATAATGACGTCGTTGTAGCCGGTTTGGGGACTAAGCTGAAACCGGCAGCCAACCCAGCCGTGGGCTTCGTTGGTTTTCTGGAAGTTAAGTGCGGAAACGGTGTTGGCAAAGGCGAAGAACGTAGTGTCGGGGCCGCGCTTATCGGCCAGGCGTTTCTCCAGCAAACTATACTCTTTCTTCAGCATCTTCACCAGCCGCGACTCCACCACGTACCGCCCGCTTTCTTCGACGCCATAAATCGAGTCGCTGAAGGTCATATCGTAGGCCGACATTGTTTTGGCAATGGTACCCGATGAGCCACCCGCTTTAAAAAACATGGCGGCTGTTTCCTGCCCCGCGCCAATTTCGGCAAAGGAGCCGTAGATTTTTCGGTCTAAGTTAATGCGTAATGCTTTCTGCTTAGTGCCTATATTCTTCTCGTACATGTTGATGGTGCTTACGGTCGTATTCAGATGACGTAAAGATACAAAACCCTGAAACGTCTCCTTTGCTCAACGCCCGTTATCAATTTGTTGTTTTGATGGCCATAAACAGAAAAAGGCGATCCGTTACCAGACCGCCTTAAAGTAATATTCTCTAAAAAAACACGCCCGTATAGATCTGATGATGATTAGCGGGGCTGTTCGATAAACATGTTGCCGCCCCCCGCCTTATCGTCGAGCGACGATCCGGCAATGGGCAGAAAATCGGCGGGGGTGGGTACCGCCCGGCGGGCCATGCGTGAACCGGTCATCTGAAAAACGGCTTCGCCAAGCAGCGGCTCGGTCAAATCGCCGAGGGCTTTCAACCCGTAGGTAGGTTCTCTGACCTGAACTGCTGGCGCGAACCCATTCGGGTAATCTGAAAACCCATTGGCGTTGGCCGACCGGAATGTGAGTGGCTGCATACCCCACCTGATACGGCCTTTCGGATCAGAAATCGTGATGGAGCCAACGTTCTTACCTACCGTGGTAGTACCAATGGTGGTAACGGTCATAAAAGGGCGCAGCCCATTGATAATAAGCTCGCTGGCCGAAGCCGTACTGCCTGTTGTCAGCACAAACACCCGGCTCAGATTTGAACCGATATTCTGGGATTTGACCTTGAAATTTTCACGTCCCCACTTGCCCGCGCCATTCCTTTTATCGGCGTCAGCGGTGTAGGCAGCATTCCAGACCTGAGTGTAGAAGGCTTTCGATGCGTCGACGTTTTTACCCATCAGGCTGGCTAAGTTGGTCGATGAACTAACGTAGCCACCCCGATTATAGCGCAGATCAAGAACCAGTTCATTTACGCCTTTCTGTTTGAATCGCCCAAATATATTGTCCAGTTTCTGGTCGTACAGCGCCACTGAACTACCGTTCGGACCCGGCACAAACTGGTTATAGACTACGTATCCAATAGTTTTGCCGCCAACAGTATAGGTGGTATCAAGCAGAACGGGGTCTTCCTGAAAAACAACCGCCGACACCGTTCTGGCCTGAGTATCTTCGGTCAGAGTCCCGTTTACGAGCCGGGCAAAGGTGAAGGCGTACGAATCAGCCCTGCCATTGAGCAGTGTACTCAAGTTACTGCCGGTTAGAGTTTGTCCGTCTACCCTGGTGAATAAATCACCCCGTTTCACGCCCGCCTGAGCCGCCGGACTGCCCGTAAGCACATAAATGACTGAGCCAACGACATTGGTTCGGCTGGCGTCCGTATAGTATAGCTGGTAGTTCATACCCGTCGTTTTAGTCACACCACTCAGCGAGGCTTTCAACTCGTCTGCGCTCCTCTGAATCCAGGAGAAACGGTCCCGGTCTGAGTTGGCCGTGTTGTTGCGGTCGTAGAGCAGCGACGCAAATAATGCATCTGGCGTAAGCGATTTATTGGGACTGGCCGGGAGCTTATCGTTCCATAGATAGTAGTACTGCATATTGGCCAGAATCCAGTCGTTCACTTCTCCGTCCGTAACCGCCCCGCTAACGGCAGTGCTGGATAGAATCACTGGGTTAGGCAATGGCGTAACGTCGGGAGTTTTCTTGCAGGATGTCAGGAGCGACGTCCCCAAAATAGCCAACAATAGAGTTGACGGCCACAGTCGGTTCATTTTCATATAGATTGTTGATTGGTACCGATATAAACGTAAATCGCCAATGAATAATTTGCTGCAATTACAAAAAACAGATTAGCTGGCTGGCCCGCCCGCAGTTAGCAAAACGCATCTTCTACGTGCCTGACCCGTAGCTCATTTCCGTTGATAATTACGGCCACAATGTCAAAGCGAACATCGTGCTGCCAGTTGTGGGCAAAAATGTAGTGTTCGGCGGCTTTCATCACCAGCTTTGCCTTTGTGTAATTCACGAATTCTTCGGGGTTGCCAAAGCTGACATTGGTACGGGTTTTGACCTCCACAAACAGCAACAGCTTGCCATTTTGCGCCACAATGTCAATTTCGGCGTGCTGATATCGGTAGTTGGTGGTTAAAATCTGGTAGCCTTTTTCGCGGAGAAAGCGGGCAGCTTCGGCTTCGCCCTGTTTGCCGGTGTCGTTGTGTTGTGCCATGCGGGGAGAAATGGGTACGGTGGAGGAATCGAACGAAAGACGCAGTTTTGGGTGTTATTTGCCTGACCAGAAGGTAACTTCCGGCGTAAAAGAATGAATAGTATTATTAATAAGCAAGTTGACGTCCGGCACCTCGGACTCGTTGAGTATCAGACCGCATGGAATGAACAGGAGCGGTTGTTTGCTCGGATTACAACACGAAAACTCCAGAACCGCGATTGCCCCACTCTCCAGCAGCAGCCAACGCCCAACTACCTGCTTTTTTGTGAACACCCTCACGTCTATACCCTCGGTACAAGCGGCAGTATGGATAATCTGCTCATTGCCGAAGATGAGTTACGTGAACAATACGGGGCCACGTTCTTCAAAATCCGGCGCGGGGGCGACATTACCTACCACGGTCCCGGTCAGTTGGTAGGCTACCCGATTCTGGATTTAGACAATTTTTTTACGGACATTCATCGCTACATGCGGTTATTGGAGGAGAGTATCATCCTCACTCTGGCCGACTATGGTCTGCGGGCGGGGCGTATCGAAGGTATTGGCAGCGACCGGCTAACTGGCGTCTGGCTTGATTATGATGGCGGTGAACAACCGCGTAAAATCTGCGCAATGGGCGTCAAAGCCAGCCGCTGGGTTACCATGCACGGCTTCGCGCTGAACGTTAATACCGATTTGTCGTACTTTGGCCACATTGTTCCCTGCGGCATTGCCGACAAAGCCGTTACGTCGATGGCCGCTGAACTGGGTCGCGAAATTCCGGTTAATGAAGTAGCGGGCCGGGTGCAGGGGCATCTGGCCGAATTATTTGAGATGAATATTTAACCGGTGCGCCGATGCGACAGAGGGAGGGAGTTTTTCACAGAGAAAACAGAGTTCTTTATTCAAATTTATAACTCCATTATCTCTGTTCCTCTGTGTTAAAAAAAACGTACAATGAAGAAAGACATTAACTTTTTGCCCGTCGAGGGCGTACAGATTGCCATTGCCCGCAAAGAAACCCTGGTGGGCGATTATGACTGGCAGGTATTGCTGATTAACCGGAACGACACGCCGATTCATACGGTGTTCGTCACCTCGAAGGGGTACGGCGAAAAAGACGCCGAAGAACAGAAGACTTCGATCCTGCGGCACTTTTTTGCCGACGTACCCGCCGGTGCCTACGAGGTTGTAGAAACGATCATGCCCGACGTGTTCCACCTCAACAATGAATATTGGGTTAGCTATTATATTGATAATCAGATATTCGATAAGAAATTCATCTTTGTTCCCGACAGTATCGTCGAGGCAAACCTTGTTCAGATACCTACGTTGGGTCTGGAAGGGATTTTGCATGAGTGACCTACCAGAAACAAAACCCACCTTTTATTTATCACGGGCTAATGTCCGTGACCACCAATGAAGAACCAAAAACCAACATCCAATAAATACACTAAGTCCGCAACAGATAAGCCTACGTCAGGCCGGGTTGCGAATGGCCGGGCCAATACGCCGGCCAGAGCAGCAAGTTCCCGGCCCCGCGAGCAGGGCATCGACAAACCAATTCGTCCGGTGCCGCAAAACGATACGTATCTGGACGAGTTGAAAGCTGATTTGCTGTCTTTCCTTCAGATTAACGATAAGAAAACGTTCTCTCAGGAAGAAATTCTGGAGCATTTCGGTGTTTGGGACCGGCGCACCATTTTCCTGATGCGCGGTTTGCTGGACGAACTTGCCGGAGAGGGCAGCATCAGTCAGCAGTCCGACAAAACCTACCGCGCCGACGCTGACACTAACGCCACCGAAGGCATGGTCGATCACGTCAATGCCCGTTTCGCCTTCGTCATTCCGGTTTCGCCACTTGGTACGCGGGGCGACCGCGACGACGATATCTGGGTCTCTACCGACGATCTGAACGGAGCCGTTGATGGCGACCGGGTTCAGGTTGTTGTTTTTGCCGATTCGCGTAGCGGATCGGGGGGGGGGCAGGCACGTCGGCGTATCGAGGGGAAAGTGACCGGCATTCTGGAGCGGGGCCGGGCCGAACTCGTCGGCAGTATTGAAGTGTCACCAAACTACGGGTTTGTGGTGGCCGACAGTCGCAAGATTTACGACGATATTTTTATCCCGAAAGAGAAACTCGGCGGGGCTAAAGACGACGAGAAGGTCATTGTCCGCATCACGAAATTCCCCGAGCCGGGTAGCCGCAAACAGCGGTTCGAGGGCGAGGTGGTAACGGTACTGGGCAAGGCGGGCGAGAACAACACCGAGATGCACGCCATCCTGGCTGAGTTTGGCCTGCCCATCGACTTTCCTGAAGCTGTAGAAGCCGAAGCCGAAGCTATTCCCACCAAAATTGCCAAAAAAGATATCGCCAAACGGCGCGACATGCGCCAAACGACAACTTTTACCATTGACCCCGTTGATGCGAAGGATTTTGACGATGCCCTGTCGGTAGTGGTACTGGATAATGGCAATTACGAAATCGGCGTCCACATTGCCGACGTTACGCACTACGTCACGCCCGGTACGCTGCTGGAAGAGGAAGCCTTCAAACGCGCTACGTCGGTCTATCTCGTGGACCGTGTGGTGCCGATGCTGCCCGAAAAACTCTCGAACGGTCTGTGTTCGTTGCGGCCTAACGAAGACAAACTGACTTTCTCGGCAGTGTTTGAACTCACGCCCGACGCCCAGATCGTAAAGGAGTGGTTTGGCCGTACCATCACGCACTCCGACCGTCGGTTCAGCTACGAAGAAGCGCAGGACATCCTGAACAACAACCGGGGCGACTTCCTGACTGAACTGCAACTGCTGAACGAACTGGCCTATAAACTCCGCGCCGAACGGTTTAAAAACGGAGCCATCAACTTCGAAACGAACGAAATCCGGTTCAATCTGGATGAGAACGGCACCCCGCTGGGGGTTTATACCAAACTGCGGCAGGACACCAACAAACTCATTGAAGAGTTTATGCTGATGGCCAATAAGCGCGTGGCCGAGTTCGTACATACGCTGAGCAAAAAAGGGCAGGAAAACGTCATGGTCTATCGCGTTCACGAAGAACCCGACCGCGACCGGCTGGCAAAGTTTGCCGAGTTTGCCAGTAAGCTGGGCTTCAAACTCAAGACCGATGAAGAACACTTGTCCGGCTCGATGAACAAATTCATGCACAGCATTGAGGGGAAACCCGAAGCCGGCATGTTGTCGCAACTGGCCGTTCGAACCATGTCGAAAGCGCGGTACAGCACCGACGATTTAGGGCACTTTGGCCTGGCCTTTGAGCGGTATTCGCACTTCACCTCGCCTATCCGTCGCTATCCCGATATGATGGCGCACCGGCTGTTGCAGCACTACCTGGACAAAGGCAAACCCGTTGAGCGCGAGCCGGTAGAGCAGCAGTGCCAACACGCATCGGCCCGCGAAAAAATGGCTTCCGACGCCGAACGGGCCAGTATCAAATACAAGCAGGTCGAGTTCATGAGTCTGATGGATCCTGAGCGCACCTTTGCCGGGGTTATTTCGGGCGTTACGGAGTTCGGCATCTTCGTGGAAATTACCGAAAATAGCTGCGAAGGACTCGTGCGAATGCAGGATTTGAGCGACGATTTTTACGAGTTCGACAAAGAGAACTACCGTATTATTGGGCAGCGTACCAAGAAGATGTACACCTTTGGCGATGTGGTGGAGGTACGTGTGAAAGAAACAAACCTCGCGCGCCGAAGCATGGATTTCGCCCTCGTGGGTGGCAACACCAGCCGTACCCAAACCAGCGATTTCAACCGCAGCCGCTCCGGCGGACGTACTGAAGCGCGTTCGTCATCGCGCGGCAAATCGGGTTCGGGCCAGAGTAAGGAGCCAGCCGCCAAAGGCCAGAACCGGCGCGGTGGGCGCGGGAAGCGGTAAGATCAGTCAGGTTATAGATGTATAAGTATGATGGATAAATTCATGCAGGAAGCCATCGCTCAGGCCCGTAAAAGCCTCGCCGAAGGTGGTATTCCCATTGGCTCGTCGCTCGTGAAAAATGGCGAGCTGGTAGCATCAGGGCATAACAAGCGGGTGCAGGAGAACAACCCAATTCTGCACGGGGAGATGGACTGCCTCAACAACGCCGGGCGCGTTGGCTCGTTTCGCGACACGGTTATTTATTCCACCCTGATGCCGTGCTACATGTGCGCCGGGACCATTGTGCAGTTCAAAATTCCGAAAGTCATTGTGGGCGAGTCGCGGACGTTCAGTGGCGCGCGGGCATTTATGGAACAGCACGGTGTGGAAGTGATAGACCTCGATCTGCCCGAATGCGTTGAGATGATGGAGCAGTTCATTGCTGACAAGCCGCAACTCTGGAACGAGGATATTGGCGAGTTATAATAGGTTATTGAGCAGGTATTTACGTTACTATCGATGCGGTTTTCGTCTTACCGATACCCATTACGTAACGAAATATTGCCTTGCGAGCCGTTCAGACCTTTACTTTCCTGTCTCTTCTGTTCATTTCCAGTACGACAACGGCGCAGCGGTCGCGCTACTGGGAAGATACGCCCGGCACATGGCTGTTGAACGCCGGTCTGGGCGTAACGCGCTACACCGGCGATTTGAATGAGTCGGGTGATCTGGACCATTTTCAGGCCGGAGTAGCCGCTAATCTGGCCATTTCGTACCGACTGTCCCAACAGGTGTCTCTCCGGGCCGAAGGACAGCTTTACCTCATTCACGGGGATCAGACTCATACCCGAAATTTTTACAATAACCTGTCGTTCATAAGCCTGAACCCCGATGTATGGGCGGGGGTGCAGGTTGACCTGTGGCGGGCCGATGATGCCCACCGTGTTCATATCCCGTACATGCTGGCGGGCGTTGGGCTGACATATATGACGCCAAGAACGTTTCTTGAGGGTAATTTGTACAGCCTGGCACCCCTGCAAACCGAGGGCGTGGCGTACAACCGCCTTCCGCTCATTATCCGCTACGGGTTTGGTGTTCCGCTGGCCGTTGGCGAACGGTTCAGACTACACCTCGAAGGGACCTATACCCACGTTAACAGCGATTATCTGGACGATGTCAGCACGGTTTATGTTGACTTAAGAAACCGCAGTGATCCGTTCGTTACCATAGTGGCAGACCGGCGGGGAGAAATAGGTCTGCCAGCCAATAAGCCCGGCGAACAGCGGGGCAACAGCACCCGAAACGATGGCTACTTTGTTATAGCGGCCCGCCTGGTTTACGTATTATCGACACCCCGACTCCGTAATTATAGACGAACGTTTGGTCGTTGAATGGACGAATGTCGGTTAGGGTTTTGGGGGTTTGTGCCTTATTTTTGAGCCAAAACCCAGCTACATGAATCCCGCCGTTTTTATTGACGCGATCCAGACTGAACTTCAACGCACCGACTACGGGCAGCACCCACCCGAACTCTACGACCCCATCCGGTACATCATGAGCCTTGGCGGCAAGCGAATGCGCCCGCTGCTGACGCTCATGTCCACGTACCTCTTTACCGATGACTGGCCGCGTGCTGTTCGGCCTGCCCTGGGCGTGGAAGTATTTCACAATTTCACCCTGATGCACGACGATATCATGGACCGGGCACCGCTGCGCCGGGGGCAGCCAACCGTGCATGAAAAATGGAACGACAATATCGCCATTTTATCGGGCGATGTGATGCTGGTGAATGCCTATGATCTCCTGCTCGACGTGGATGCAAACAAGCTGAAACCCGTATTGGCGCGGTTCAGCCGGACTGCCGCCGAAGTGTGCGAAGGGCAACAGATGGATATGAACTTCGAGACCCGCTGGGATGTAACCGAAGCTGAATATATCGAGATGATTCGGCTCAAAACGTCGGTGCTGCTGGGGTACTCCCTCGAACTGGGCGGGCTGATTGCCGGAGCCGACGCCGAAACCAACCGACACCTGTACGAAAGTGGGGTGAACATCGGTATTGGATTTCAGCTTAAAGACGACCTCCTCGATGTGTATGGCGACCCGGCTAAATTTGGCAAGCAGGTGGGGGGCGACATCATTGCCAACAAAAAAACCTTCCTGCTTATCGAAGCGCTCGAAAAAGCCACCGGCCCCATCCGCGATGAACTTATCGGCTGGCTAACCCGAACCGATTTCGATAAAGTTGAAAAAGTGGCCGCTGTTACGGCTATTTACGACCAGTTGGGCATCCGGCAAATTACCCAGAGCCGTATCAGCGAGTATTTTGAGCGTGGGTTCACCAATCTCGAGCAGGTTGCAGCCGAACCCGCCCGTAAAGCCGTTCTGGGCGATTTCGCCCGCCAGTTGGTCGAGCGTGAGAGCTAACTGACTTATAAATTATAACATGAGCATAATTACTATTTTAATTGTCGTCACTGCCGGTATCAGTATTGCCGCCTGGCAAAATCAGTCGCTGATGAGCCGCTGGATTCTGAATCCATACCAGACTGCCAACCGGGGAGAGTACTACCGGCTGCTGACATCGGGATTCCTCCATGCCGACTGGGGACACCTGATTTTTAACATGATTACGCTGTATTTCTTCGGCGGGCTGATTGAGCAGATATTTGGGATGCTGTTTGGCGCGAGTGCGCCAGTTTACCTGATTGGATTTTATCTGGTGGCCATCATCGTATCAGACATTCCATCATTTCTGAAGCATCGCACCAATCCAGGGTATAACTCGCTGGGCGCGTCGGGGGGCGTATCGGCCATTTTATTTGCATCCATCCTGATTGCGCCCCTCAACAAGATCTACCTATTTTTTATTCCTATCGGTATTCCCGGTTTCATCTTCGGTGGGCTGTACTTAGCGTATTCCTACTACGAGGGTCGGCGGGGAATGGGGAATGTAAACCATGATGCACACTTCTACGGGGCCGTGTTCGGTATTCTGTTTATGATTCTGGTGTATCCGGCGGCTCTGCCCAACTTTATCGACCAAATCAGTAGCTGGCGGCTATTTTAGGCAATATGCTTAATCTGCTCAGACAACCCTACCCGTCCCACGACTCGCCCGGTTGGCAACTGCGGCAGGCGGTAGTTATTGGGGCATTTGTAGGGGTGTTTCTGCTGCTGTTTCAACCGTTCGGCATCGGAATCTGGGAGACGTCCAACAAAACACTGAAAATACTCGGTTTCGGGCTTGCTACGTTCCTGATAACGGCGTTTACATTTATTGTGTTGCCCCGCTTGTTTTCCCGGCAGTTTTCGGACGAACGCTGGACGGTTGGTCGGGAGATTCTGCTCGTCATTGGCAACATTCTGCTCATCGCGATTGCCAACCGGCTGTATCTGGAGTGGCTGGTGCAACATGAGAGTGGCTCCGGCTTGGGGGGCTGGCTGGGCATGATTCTGGTGACGTTTCTGATTGGGCTTTTTCCGACTGTCGGGGGTGTCCTGTTCAGCTATATCCGGCAACTAAAGAAGTACAGCGCATCAGCCGCGCAGTTCATCCAGCATTCGCCCGCTCCGCTTCGGGTTGATAGCGCCGAACCGCTGTTGACCACCCCAGCCAGCATCGCCATAACGTTGCTGGCCGATAATGAAAAAGACACGTTAACCCTGAACGTCACCGACCTGCTCTACATCGAATCGAGCGACAATTACTGCACGGTCGTGTATCAGCAGGGCAACAAAGTCAGCAAACCGTTACTACGCAGCAGCCTGAGCCGCCTGGCCGGGCAAATAAATCAGCCGCCTATCGTTCGCTGCCATCGGTCATACCTCGTTAATCTCGACCGGGTCGAGCGCGTAACGGGCAACGCACAGGGCTACAAGCTGCACTTGTCAGACGATAAATTTACCGTACCCGTATCGCGGCAGTATAACGATACGCTGGTGGCTGAGTTAAAGGGCTTGTAGTTCGCCCCAGCCGGCTTCCCGAGCACCGTCTTCGTTTGCCAAACGCCCCAAACCGTACCGTTTGGCCCTTAACGTTGCAGGCAGTCACGCCGTTTCGGTACGTTTGCATCAGTCAAACACAACCAAACACGGCCATGAAAACGCTGATTCTTACCCTCCTTATTATCCATGTCTCCGCTGGCTCTACCGCCCTGATTGCGGGCCTGTTTCCCATGTTTTCCAAGAAGGGAAGTCGGTTGCATAACCGAACCGGGCTGGTCTATGTCTATTGCATGATTATCGTGGCGGTAACGGCGCTGCTGTTATGCGGATTGCAGCCGTTCAAGATGATGCGGCTGTTTCTGACGGGTATTGCCATATTCAGTTTTTACCTCTGCATGACTGGCTGGCGGGCTACCAAACAAAAGAAGTCCGGTCCCGCGCGGGCCGACAAACTACTAACCTATAGTACGCTTGTCGTCAGTGCTGCTATGATTGGCTTCGGCGCGTACCTCCTGATGAGTGGTCTGTCTGTCTTTGCCGTTTTGTTCGTCGTGTTCGGCTTTCTAACCTTTCGGAACGCCCAGTATGACTATAAATCGTTTGGAGCTGAACCCGTTAAAATGCACTGGTTCTACCATCACATAACTCGGATGGGCGGTTCGTACATCGCCACGTTTACCGCATTTCTGGTCAATAACATGTATCGAATGTTGCCATCAACTGCGCCCTCCGGGATTGAGGTTCTCGGCTGGATTGCCCCGGCTGTGGTTGGCGGATTGCTGATTCGTCGCACAGTACAATACTACCGCGCCAAGTTCAAACTCGCCTAACTGATACTACCCATATGAAAAGCCGCTTTGCTATCTTTTTTCTGGTCATCATCTATTTTGGCCTTCTACCGGTTATTGCTGCGACCCCAACTCAGGTTAGCGGGCAGTTTATCGATGCCAGCGCACAGCCCCTTGCCTACGCCAGCATTGGTGTCATCAACACACCGGCGGGTACCGTAGCCGATGCGCAGGGTCGCTTCGTTTTTTACATCACCGATAAAGTAAAGCCTACGGATACGGTTCAGGTCAGCCTGATAGGCTACCACTCCCGCCGGTTCACCGTCGCCGAATTTATGGCCAGTATCGCCACGAATCCGCGAATTGTTCTCGATGAGGATGTGCGCCAGCTAACCGAAGTTCGTATCGACGCCAAAGCAAGTCGGGTGAAGACAATCGGTAAAACGGGCTTCAAAACGAATATGGTTACCAACTTCGCGCTGAGCGAACTGCCCCGCCAAAACCTCGGTGCCGAAATTGGTCGTCGGTTTAATACGTCGAATGGCCTGAATCGGATCGACAAGTACCAGTTTTATATTATTACGAATTACGACAGCGTCAGCTTCCGAATCAATGTGTATCAGGCTAAAACGATGAGAAATCTGCTGAGTCAGAATATATACGTAACCATAGCTGGTAAATCTCGCCAATGGGTGGAGGTTGACTTGCTGCCGTACCAGCTTGTAGTTTCTGAAGACGTAGTGGTAGCAGTACAATGGATTGACAGCCGGGGGACGGGATCCGCGGTGCAGATGCCGCTCCAGATGCCTGCCGCCACCACGCACTACTACCGCTATGGCAGTCAGGACCGCTGGAAAAAATTTCGGGGCATGACTACGTCAATGAATCTGACCTTCACACGAAGCCGACGATGAACCATGCCTACGAGACTAACAACGGCTTAACAATTGGCAATGCTACTTCGGCCCACCGGCGCATGTGCAGACCTGAAAAATGCAGGTCATCAGGGGCAAACTCCGTATTGTCTATGAATTGCCGGGAAATGGGTGTAATGTCCACAAACGCAATGGTTGCCCGCTGGCACTCATCCTGCGCAATGGCGTTGAACTGGTCAATTTCTTTGGAAATCATAGCCTTGTCCCGACCCTGCGCAAATGGCGAGTAACTCCAGTCAGGAATAGACAGGACAACAACGTGGCTACCTTTCCCGTCGGCGAAGGCAACAGCGGTTTGTAGCAACAGGCGAAACTCGGTTCGGTAAATGGCCTGGGGCTGACCTCGGTACTGGTTGTTGACGCCAACCAGCAGCG
>Ga0105045_10002432_pt1 | contig 15702 bp, 11 predicted proteins | sample MAT02_FD_78089 | JGI IMG/M metagenome (GOLD analysis project Ga0105045, IMG submission 78089) | Freshwater microbial communities from Lake Fryxell liftoff mats and glacier meltwater in Antarctica - MAT-02 (megahit assembly) | ecosystem: Environmental > Aquatic > Freshwater > Ice > Liftoff...
TCTGTGGATGTTAAACTCACACATTCCGGTGGGCGTCATTACATTCCGGTGGATGCAGAGGCTTCAAAAAGAGACAACAAAACGAGGTATGATTTTGTAAATGCTTATAAACCAAAGCTCAAAGATTACTTTAGAACAGACTTCAAAGTAACTTATCAGGTGAACCGGCCAAAGGCAAACCACAATTTTTTTATCGCTGCTGACAATGTTATGAACACCCAAAATATTTTGGCGCAGGAATGGAATAACAAAAAGAAGATGGTTCAAACCTATTATCAACTAGGTCTTTTTCCTTATTTGGGGTATCGGGTTCAATTTTAAAACACCACTAATAGATCAACTTCTTGGAATCGAATTTTCAATAGGTTGATTCTATTTTTATATATTAAAATAATAGGAAAAAGACCTTTAAATTAGCTATTTATCTTTTCAGATTAATCCAGATGATTAACCTAAATTCAAAATTCTCCTTATAAAAACTTATTCATAGCATCTAAATATGCATAAGCAGAAGCTTTTACAATATCTGTACTAAATCCATATCCCTGATAGGATTTTCCGTTGGCCAAAAGCCGCATGTGTACTTTGCTTATGTCATCGCTGCCACCATGAATGGCCTGTATGATGAATTCCTTTAACTCCACTTTCTGTTTTACAATGCTTTCTATGGCATTAATGGTGGCATTTACCGGGCCATTTCCGGTAGAAACTGCTTCGTACTCAATTCCATTCAAAATGATAGATATTTTTGCTTCAGGAGGTAATCCATTTCCACAATACACCTGTAGATTTTTCAATACGATACCAGTTTTAAAATTGTCTCCTGTGGCATTTCCCATCAATTGAATAAGGTCGTCGTCATAGATATCTTGCTTAGAATCAGCCAGAACGATAAATTTATCATACACAATATCCAAATCTACTTTGTCCATGGCATAACCCAATCGTTCTAAATGATGACGCAAAGCATGTCTTCCACTTCTGGCTGTCAATATAATTTGAGATTTCTCTATACCGACATCCTCAGGATTCATAATTTCATAGTTTTCACGGTTTTTCAACACGCCATCCTGGTGAATACCTGAACTATGTGCAAAAGCATTTTTTCCTACAATTGCCTTGTTTGGTTGCACAGGCATGCGCATCATTCTACTCACCATCGTGCTGATTTCGTAGAACTTACGGCTGTTAATTTGCGTGTGAAGCCCAAGATTGTGATGGGTTTTGAAAATCATTGCAACTTCTTCCAGCGAAGTATTTCCTGCCCTTTCTCCTATTCCGTTTATGGTGCATTCTACTTGTCTGGCTCCGTTCAAAACCCCCGAAAGCGAATTGGCAGTAGCCATGCCCAGGTCATTATGACAATGGACGGAGATGATGGCTTTGTGAATATTTTTTACGTTTTCTTTCAGGAATCGGATTTTCTCTCCGTATTGTTCCGGCAGGCAATAGCCATTGGTATCTGGAATGTTAACAACCGTAGCTCCTGCAGCAATAACAGCTTCTATCATTTTTGCAAGAAACTCATTGTCAGCCCGTCCCGCATCTTCTGCATAAAATTCAACATCTTCTACAAAGGTTTTTGCGTACTTCACAGCATCCACACCACGCTGCAAAACTTCCTCTCTTGTAGAATTGAATTTATTTTTGATATGCACATCTGATGCACCTATTCCAGTATGAATTCTTGGACGTTTTGCCAGTTTAATAGCCTCGGCAGCACATTCAATATCGCCTTTATTGGCCCGTGTCAAGGCACAGATAATAGGTTCACGGATGGCTTTTGAAAGCTCAACCACAGAATGAAAATCGCCTGGACTGGAAATAGGAAATCCAGCTTCGATCACATCAACTCCCAGACTTTCAAGCGCTTTGGCTATTTCTACCTTTTCTATCCAGGTAAGTTGACAGCCCGGAACCTGCTCTCCGTCTCTAAGCGTAGTATCGAAAATATAAACACGGTTTGGATCATGTAACATGGTTTTTTTCTGTTTAGGCTTTGTTTGCGATTTCTTCCAATACTTTTTGTCCCATTTCTTTTGTTCCCAGAATGAGTTTTGGGTCCGTTTGTGTTTGGGCTATGTCCACGGTTCTGAATCCTTTTTTCAGGCAGCCATCAATGGATTCAGTAATGATTTTTGCTTCTTTCTGCAGCCCAAAGGCAATATCCAGCATCAAGGCAACGGAAAGAACAGACGCCAAAGGATTTGCCAGATTTTTACCGGTAATGTCGTGGGCTGAACCATGAATGGGTTCAAAAAAACCTGTTCCTTCACCAATAGAAGCTGAGGCCAGCATTCCCATGGATCCCGCAATTTGAGATGCTTCGTCTGTCAAAATATCACCGAAAAGGTTGGCCGTCAGCACCACATCAAACTGTTTTGGGTTTTTTACCAATTGCATGGCGGCATTGTCAACAAATATATGTTCGGTTGTCACATCTGGATATTCAAGCGCAATTGCCTGAACGGTTTCCCGCCACAAACGTGAACTTTCCAATACATTGGCTTTGTCCACAGAACACAATTTTTTTCTTCGTGTTCGGGCAGCTTCGAAAGCCTTTCTGGCGATCCTTTCTATTTCATAGCGGTGGTATATCATGAGGTCAGAGGCTGTATTCCGATCTTCTGACCGCTTTTTTTCTCCAAAATATACGTCCCCTGTAAGCTCTCTGAAAAACAGAATATCAGTACCTGCCAGCACTTCCGGTTTCAAACTGGAGGCATGCAGCAGTTCATCAAAAAGTACAATGGGACGCAGGTTGGCGAAAAGGCCAAGCTCTTTCCTGATTTTCAAAAGACCTTGTTCCGGCCGAACTTTCAGATTTGGGTCGTTGTCATACATGGCGTGGCCAACCGCTCCAAACAAAATCGCATCCGCCTTTTTTGCTTTTTCCAAAGTTTCATCCGGCAATGGATTTCCAGTTGTTTCTATCGCTTCGTGGCCCATCAATCCTTCTTCAAAAGTAAATTGATGTCCAAATTTTTGGCCAACCAGTTTTAAAACAGCCCTTCCCCAGGTAGTAACCTCTTTCCCTATGCCATCACCGGGAATGACGAGAATGTGTTTGCTTATTCCCATCTATTAAAACGGTTTATTTATTTCAAACTCCTCTATCAGTGCCACTTGATTCAGTACATAATCAATATCGTCATAGCCATTTAAAAGACATGCTTTTTTATATGGATTGATTTCAAATGTTTCACTCTTACCTGTCGATCCTATCGCAACGGTTTGTGAATCAAGGTTTACTTCGAGGGTAACATGCTTATCTTTTCTTACTTCATCAAAAATAAAGGCCAAAAAAGAATCGCTTACCTGAATGGGAAGAAGGCCATTGTTAAGCGCATTTCCTTTAAAAATATCAGCAAAAAAGCTGCTGATCACCACTTCAAATCCATAATCTAAAATGGCCCAGGCGGCATGTTCTCTGCTGCTTCCACAACCAAAATTTTTACCGGCAACCAGAATTTTACCCTGATAATCAGCATTATTCATAATAAAGTCTGGCCTGGCATTTCCATTATTGTCAAAACGCCAGTCACGGAAAAGATTTTCGCCAAATCCTTCCCTTGTAGTTGCTTTTAGAAACCGGGCTGGAATTATCTGGTCCGTATCAATGTTTTCAGATGGAATGGGTACCACCGGGGAAATGAGATGACTGAATGTTCTTTTGCTCATAAAATTTCGGCTGGTTCTGGCTTTAATAATGTCCGAACATCTGTAATTTTTCCAGTAACCGCTGCTGCTGCTGCCGTTAATGGACTTGCCAGAAGTGTTCTTGAATTTTGTCCCTGGCGGCCTTCAAAGTTTCGGTTTGATGTTGAAACACAGTACTTTCCAGCTGGAATTTTGTCTTCATTCATAGCCAGACAAGCACTGCAACCTGGTTCCCGAAGCTGAAAACCCGCTTGTTCAAAAATTTTGTCCAAACCTTCTGCAATGGCTTGATTCTGAACTTGTTTTGAACCAGGTACAATCCAGGCAATTACATTTTCTGCTTTATGTCTGCCTTTTACAAACCCTGCAACCTGCCGAAGGTCTTCTATTCTTGAATTGGTGCAGCTGCCAATGAAAACATAGTCTATCGCTTTGCCAATCAACGGTTTGCCATCCTCAAAACCCATATAAGAAAGTGCCTTTTCAAAAGAAGCCTTTTCACTTTTCTCCACAGAATCTATAGAAGGAATTTCCTGACCTATGCCCATGCCCATGCCTGGGTTGGTTCCATACGTGATCATTGGTTGTATGATTGAGGCGTCAAATGTTAAAACCTTATCAAATCGGGCATCCGGGTCAGAAAACAAAGTTTGCCAATACACCAAAGCCTTCTCCCAGTCAGCACCTTTTGGAGCAAACTCTCTGCCTTTCAAATATATGAAGGTTGTTTCATCTGGAGCAATCAAGCCTCCACGGGCACCCATTTCGATACTCATGTTACAAACCGTCATCCGTTCTTCCATACTCAGATTTCGGATCGTTTCACCAGCATATTCAATAAAATAGCCGGTTCCTCCCGCTGCTGAAATTTCAGATATGATGAAGAGAATAAGATCTTTAGCCCCAACTCCAGCATTCAATTTACCGGAGACCTCAATTTTCATGGTTTTCGGTCGCTGCAGAAGCAAGCATTGGGTTGCAAAAACCTGCTCTACCTGCGAAGTGCCTATGCCAAAAGCTATAGTGCCAAAAGCGCCATGCGTAGAGGTGTGGCTATCTCCGCAAACTATTGTATTACCCGGTAGTGTAATGCCAAGTTCAGGCCCGATCACATGCACAATTCCCTGAAAAGGATGACCTAAACCGTACAATTCGATTCCAAATTCAGCACAATTGCTAATCAGCATGTCCACCTGCTTTCGGGAAAGTTCTTCCGTAATAGGTAAATGCTGGTTCAGTGTTGGCACATTGTGGTCTGCAGTAGCAACGGTTTGTTTTGGCCGAAAAACCGGAAGATTCCGACTTCGCAATCCGTCAAATGCCTGTGGACTTGTTACCTCATGGATTAAATGCGTGTCTATATACAAGGTATCCGGAAATCCTTCTGTAGCACTTACAATGTGCGCATCCCAAATTTTATCTACCAGTGTTTTCATGGTCTCATTTCGATTCAGCCCCACCTACCCTCTCCTAAAGAAAGGAACATTACAGGACGTTTTACATTTTTTAAACTTATAAATTCGATTTTCATTTTTTGGGCTTATTCTTTATGAGCTAATCGTTTCAATATTTTTTCTTCTTTGTTCTATTAGACAGAATCAGGACAACAAAACAGCAAAAAAATACTGAGGATGTCGAAGTATTTACTTCTATCAATCACGCTGCGCCAGATTTACATAATATTTGAATTGGTTTCAATGCTACTTCAGTTATAAATGACATTGCTACCGTTTTCGTGTGGGATATATTATCCATAATTTTAGTGGCATATAAAAAAATTGCTGCTGCAGATAGTAAATTGCTGTATTCGTATCTCAATGGTGATTTATTCTCATCCATTTCTAAGTGCGCTAAGCTGTGAGTCAATTTCAGTAAAACTTAGTTTGGACATTTTTTTCTTTAGATTTGGTGGGATTGACATGAGAACATCCTTCTTCTGATTTAATTTTATCAATTTGACCAAATCCAAATCCTGGAAAAGTTTTAATGCCTTTTTATTACTAATATCAGCTACTGATTGAATCATGTCTTGTATTTTCGTTACTTATTTTAACAATGAATTCCAAATATTTTCTCTATAAATGCTTCCTTACCAATCCTTCCAATGTGGCTTTGGAAATATTGCCTTCCTCAGCCTTGTCAAAAATCGTAACCAAATAAACCGTTTGTCCCTCCTTTGATTCTTCCACATAATAGGTTACAACCCGAAATCCGCCTGATTTACCCTTGCCTTTGCTATCACTTGCCAACCGAATTTTGAAAAGACCGCTTCCCAAATTGACTCCTTGATTTGGTTCAGATTTTAAGCTGTCGATCAAAGTTATTATTTCAGAATCTAAACTTTTAAACTTCCTGCACAGTCTTTTTGATTGTTTGGTGAAGAGGTCAAAAAAGCTAACTTTTACCATTTTCTATTGTGCTTTGAGCTCTTTTAGAAATTCTTCTTCTGTCAATATTTTGGCTGTCCCTTTTTTTAATTTCTTTATTTCTTTCAAGGCTTCCTTTAAATGCTTTACTGAAATGGCAATGGATTCTTCCTCTTCTTTGATCAAATCCTGAACCTCTTTCTTCGTCTTATTGGGCAAGGTTTTGTATATTTCATAAAAAGCTTGTGCTGTACTCATGATTTCTATTTTTTATGGCAATTTAAGTTTTAAGATCAAATCTACAAAAAGGCCCACTAACCCACGAAGGAAAAAAAAGGCAGATACGCCTGAATCTCAATTCATAAATTTTTAACTCATTGCTCTAAACTCCCTTTTGGTTCTCCGGCCGTAAACTTCTTACCGTTTTGCCAGCTTGCCACAATTCACTGTCTCTGAGTTCCTTCAGTTCCACTTCCAGTTTTTCTCTGTAGTCGGATTTGCTGTTGGAGTCTATCGAAATCTGTGCCTCGTTTCCAGTAGCTACACTTTCGTATAATTCCTCAAAAACAGGTTTGGTAGCATCTCTGAATTTTTTCCACCAATCCAAAGCCCCTCTTTGTGCTGTGGTAGAGCAGTTTGCATACATCCAATCCATTCCGTTTTCGGCCACCAAAGGCATAAGCGATTGCGTGAGTTCTTCCACAGTTTCATTGAAAGCCTCTGAAGGTGAATGACCTTTGCTTCTCAAAACGTCGTATTGCGCTGCAAAAATCCCCTGGATGCAACCCATAAGCGTGCCTCGTTCGCCGGTAAGATCTGAATACACTTCCTTCCTGAAATCGGTTTCGAACAGGTAACCACTGCCCACCGCAATGCCAAGGGCAATTACCCGATCAAAAGCTTTTCCGGTAGCGTCCTGAAATATGGCATAACTGGAATTAAGACCGCGTCCTTGCAAAAACATTCTACGCAGGGAAGTGCCTGATCCTTTGGGTGCTACCAAAAACACATCGACATCCGGTGGAGGAATTATACCTGTCCTTTCTTTAAAGGTAATGCCAAATCCATGTGAAAAATAAAGTGCTTTTCCCGGAGTCAAATGCTTTTTAACCGTTGGCCAAAGCTCAATCTGTGCCGCATCGCTGAGCAAATAACAGATAATGGTTCCTTTTTGGAGGGCTTCTTCTATTTCAAAAAGCGTTTCTCCCGGCACAAAACCATCGGCCACAGCTTTGTCCCAGGTTTTGGAGTTTTTTCGCTGACCTACAATCACATGGATGCCATTGTCTCTTTGATTCAATGCCTGGCCTGGTCCTTGAACGCCGTATCCAATTACTGCAACGACTTCATTTTTAAGAACTTCCTGTGCTTTTGAAAGTGGGAACTCTTCACGGGTTACTACGTTTTCTTCCGACCCACCGAAATTTAATTTTGCCATATTTTTTGATTCCTTTTTTTATTGATTTGATTTTAGAAATGTTCAATTGCTGAATAAATTCTATTGTTTTGATTGTATTACACTGTCAATATTTGGTATGCGGGTGTTGCGGGCCTGATAGAAGTGGAAATCCTTTTTTCGACCATATCCGACCTTTCAACAAGCACAAAGTAACATAAGGGCGAAAAAAGATTGGAGCGGATAGCAGGAATTTCCCGCCCTAAAATTTGAACTGATTCTATCCCTGAATTTGACCTACGGCTATACATTTTTTGTGGTTACATGGTAAAAACCTCTCCCTGATGGTTGAGAAATTCATTTTCAACTACTTGCTCCCCAGGCTGTTCCGCTTCAAATTCTTTAAGTTTTGCATGGAAGCCATCACTTGCTTTGATGATACAAACGCGGGCACTTCTTACAAACTCGATAAGTCCGTAAGGCTCGAGTACTTCCAATAATTTATCGGTTTCTTCCCTTTGGCCGGTCACCTCAAACACGGTGTAATCTTTCCGGATCACAACGGCCCTGGCACCATATTGCCGAAGCAAGCGCTCCACCAAAACCTTTTCAGCAATCACATCCGTTGGCACTTTGTACAAGGCAAGTTCCTGCCACACAAGTTCCTCATTGGTATTGTAATACGCTTTTAAAACTTCTACCTGCTTTTCAATTTGCCGGCAGATTTTGTTCACCACATCTTCAGTTTCGTTGATCACAATGGTAAACCGATGGACACTTTCTACCTCCGATGGCGAAGTGTTAAGGCTATCAATGTTGATTTTCCGTCTCGAAAAGATAATCGCAATCCGGTTAAGCAAACCAACCTGATTCTCTGTGTAAATGGTGATGGTAAATTCCTTTTTCATATTATTTTAATCGGATTTCGCTTACACTGCAACCTGCAGGAACCATTGGAAACACATTGTCTTCTTTCTCAACCAGCACGTCCAACAGGTATGCGCCCTTGTGGTTAAGCATTTCTTCGAGGGCTGATTGTAATTCTTCTCTGAGCGAAATTTGCTTTCCAGGAATTCTATAACCTTTGGCAACCTGCACATAATCAGGACTTTCGATATCAACAAATGAATATCGTTTGTCATGAAAAAGTTGCTGCCATTGGCGCACCATTCCAAGAAAACGGTTGTTGAGAATCAGGATTTTAACATCTACATCGCATTGCATAATGGTGCCAAACTCCTGAATAGTCATCTGAATGCCTCCATCGCCGATAATGGCTATTACTTGTCTTTCGGGTGCACCAAATTTTGCCCCAATAGCGGCAGGAAGTGCAAAACCCATTGTGCCGGCACCTCCTGAAGTGATCTTACTTTTAGTCTGGTTAAATTTTGCATATCGGCATGTAACCATTTGGTGTTGACCAACATCTGTTACAATAATTGCATCGCCACCTGTCAGGTCATTTAAAACCTGAATCACTTCAGCCATTTTTAATTCACCAGATTCCGGCCTGAGTTCTTTATAAATGCAAGTCTCATTTTCAATCTTTTGGTAGGATTTGAAAACGTCAAGCCATTCTTTGTGGTCTTTTTTGTCAACAAGAGCCGTAAGTAAAGGCAAAGTTTCCTTACAATCGCCCCAAACCGGCACGGTTGTTTTTACGTTTTTGTCAATTTCAGAAGGATCTATGTCAAGGTGGATTATCTTGGCTTGCTTTGCATACCTATCCAAACGGCCTGTAACCCGATCGTCGAACCGCATGCCGATAGCAATCAAAACATCACAATCGTTTGTAAGCACGTTTGGGCCATAATTTCCATGCATTCCGAGCATGCCAACATTCAGGTAATGATCTGTTGGCAATGCACTTAAACCAAGAATGGTCCAGGCTGCAGGCAGACCCGCTTTTTCTATAAATGCTTTAAATTCATTTTCTGCCTGACCTAAAATGACGCCTTGACCAAAAATAACAAAGGGTTTTTTTGCCTGATTGATGACTTTGGCGGCTTCTTCCACATATTCCTGCCTTACAATTGGCTTAGGCCGGTAGCTTCGGATATGCGTACATTTCTTATATCCTTTATAATCAAAAAGTTGCAGCTGGGCATTTTTGGTTATATCTATTAAAACCGGACCTGGTCTTCCTGTTTTGGCTATGTAAAATGCCTTTGCCAGAATTTGGGGAATTTCATTGGCATCAGTAATCTGATAATTCCATTTTGTTACAGGCGTTGTGATGTTGATTACATCTACTTCCTGAAAAGCATCGGTGCCCAATAAATGCGCAAATACCTGACCAGTAATGCAAACCAAAGGCGTACTGTCGATATTGGCATCGGCCAGACCTGTTACCAGATTGGTAGCACCGGGGCCGCTGGTGGCAAAAACGATCCCAACTTTTCCTGAACTTCGTGCAAATCCCTGGCCTGCATGAATCCCACCTTGTTCATGGCGTACCAGAATATGTTTTAGTTGGGTGTGATAATCATAAAGTGCATCATAAATAGGCATGATAGCACCACCTGGATAGCCAAAAATGGTTTCAACACCCTCGTGTACAAGGGCTTCCATCACAGCTTTGGCGCCTGTTACTTGGATCTGGTCCGCCTCCGATTTTTGTTCGGTGGAAATTTCAGGTATGGATGTTGTTGCTGTCATGATTGAAAATTCAGGCCTCAACTCTCCTCACAGAAGGAAAGAAAAAAATAACTAAAGGTGAAAACCTGTAAAACATTTTAAAAAATACGATTAACTGACTACCGATTACTAACTACTGATTACTTTTAACTTTTAACCTTCAACTTTTAATTTTACTCCTCATCCGTTACACATCCTTCCGAGGCTGTTTTTACCAGGCGGGCATATTTAAATAAGGTCCCGCTTGTAGCTTTCGGGGCAGGTTTTTGCCAGGCAGCCTTTCTTTCTGCAATTATCTTTTCATCTACTTTCAGATTGATGGAATTGGTTGTTGCATCCAGTTCGATAATATCATCATCCTGAACCAAAGCAATTACCCCTCCTTCATTGGCTTCAGGCGTAACATGGCCAACCACAAAACCGTGGGTTCCGCCAGAAAAACGGCCATCTGTGATCAATGCAACGCTTTTGCCCAAACCTGCGCCCATTAAGGCAGAGGTGGGTTTCAGCATTTCGGGCATTCCTGGTGCGCCTTTTGGGCCCACATATCTTATCACTACCACATCTCCAGCCTTCACCCGATTGCTTTGAATGCCTGCAATCAATTGAAATTCACCATCAAATACCCTTGCAGGTCCTACAAATCTTTCACCTTCTTTGCCACTTATTTTTGCTACACTGCCTTCTGAAGCCAGATTTCCATATAGAATTTGAAGATGGCCAGTCGCTTTGATAGGATGTGTAACAGGAAAAACTATCTTTTGTGACTCAAAATCTAAATCCGGGACAGAAGCCAGATTTTCGGCAATGGTTTTACCTGTTACTGTCAAACAATCGCCATGCAACATACCTTGGCTGAGTAAATATTTCATCACCCTGGGAATTCCGCCTACGTTATGAAGGTCTTCCATCAGAAAACGACCACTTGGTTTAAAATCAGATAAAACTGGTGTTTTGTCACCTATTCTTTGAAAATCTGCCAGGCCTATTTTCACACCTACACTTTTTGCCATTGCAATCAAATGCAGGACGGCATTGGTAGAACCGCCAAGAATGGTAATGATGGTTATGGCATTTTCGAATGCCTTGAAAGTCATGATGTCAGAGGGCTTAATGTCCTCTTCCAGCAAGTGTCTCATTGCTTTTCCTGCTTCCAGACACTCCCGCTTTTTGTTTTCACTTAAAGCTGGATTGGAAGAAGAATACGGCAAACTCATACCCAAAGCTTCAATGGCCGAAGCCATGGTGTTGGCTGTGTACATGCCGCCACAAGCACCTGCACCCGGACAACTGTGCTTGATAATTTCTTTAAAATCTTCTGGCGTAATGGTTCCTGCAATCTTTTTTCCCAAGGCTTCAAAAGAGGAAATGATGTTGAGATCTTCTCCTTTATAATGACCTGGGGCTATAGTTCCGCCATAAATCATAATGGCTGGCCTATTCAATCTGCCCATCGCAATGATGGAACCTGGCATATTTTTATCGCATCCTGGCAGGGAAATGATGCCATCATAATAATGCGCACCTGCAATGGCTTCAATGGAATCGGCTATAATTTCTCTGCTTACCAATGAATATCGCATGCCATCTGTTCCGTTGCTTATGCCGTCACTCACGCCGATGGTGTTGAAAATCCATCCAACCAAATCACTTCCAAGCACGCCTTCTTTTACAATTTTAGAAAGATCATTCAGGTGCATATTGCAAGTGTTGCCTTCATAACCCATGCTGGCAATGCCTACCTGAGCTTTGTTGAAATCTTCCTCTTTTAATCCTGCGCCAAAAAGCATGGCTTGGGCTGCAGGTTGTGTTTCATCCTGGGTTAAGGTTTTGGAATATCGGTTCAATTCTGCCATTTGTTGTTGTTTTTTCCAAAAATGGCTACCCATTTAGCGGTGTTGAATATGCATACAGCTAAATGTGCCCGGTATGAATAATGAGATTTTAATTGCCGACTTTCATCAGCCAAATTCTCCTCAACTCTCTTTTCCTGATTGACGTTTTTGGAACTTCAAAGATTGTGAATTGATTTATCCTATTCAAGTAGTAGGCTTATAAAATATTAATATTTTAATAAGCATTAGACCAATGGCTATAAAATTGGGGTTGAAATTGTGTTTATTCGTAATTTAACTATTCGCCCATGTTTTGAAATAATCATTACCAAAATCTTTCTCCTCGCCAACCAATCTCAACTTAAATCTGGTTTTCTTTGCCTCCCCAAAAAAAGGTTCAAAACAGAAACAATGGCAGGAAAAGATACCCCACTAATGAAGCAGTATTCGGCTATAAAGGCCAAATATGCAGGTGCTTTGCTACTTTTCAGGGTCGGCGATTTTTACGAAACCTTTGGTGAAGATGCCCACACAGCTGCCAGGATTCTCAATATTACGCTTACAAAAAGATCTAACGGGGCCGCAGCAGATGTTCCTCTGGCTGGTTTTCCACACCATGCGCTTGACAATTATTTGCCAAAACTGGTAAGAGCTGGTCAGCGGGTTGCGATTTGCGACCAATTAGAAGACCCCAAAGATGCCATTGGAATTGTGAAAAGAGGTGTCACAGAACTGATTACGCCTGGCGTTTTGCTGAGCGACAATGTGCTGGATACCCGAAAAAACAACTGGCTTGCTGCTATCTTTAGAAATGAGGAATGCGTTGGTATGGCTTTGGTTGATATTTCTACGGGCGAATATCTGGTGTTTCAGGGCAAGGAATCGGAGTCGGAAAAGGTATTGCAATCCTATCAACCCACCGAGGTTTTATTTCCAAAATCTGCAAAACAGTGGGCTGAAAGTTTTTTAGGTGATAAGGCTTATACGACGCCATTGGACGACTGGCAGTTTCAACATGAAACCTGCTACGAACTGCTTACCCGGCATTTTGAAACGGCAAATCTGAAAGGTTTTGGCATAGAAGAATGGCAGGAGGCAATCGTGGCAGCGGGCGTTATTTTATATTATCTGGCTGAAACAGAGCACCGTGAGCTCAGTCATATTCATGCTATCAGTAGAATAGATGAAGGCGATTTTGCATGGCTGGACCGGTTTACGATCCGGAATCTGGAATTGGTGCAGGCGCAACATGATGGAGGAATTCCATTGGTTGATATTTTGGATAAAACGGTTTGTCCGATGGGTTCCCGTTTGCTCAGAAAGTGGATCCTGATGCCCTTAAAATCGCTAAACCCTATTCTGGAAAGGCAGAAAATGGTAGCGCAATTGATTGAAAATGAAGAATTTGCCTTTGAGCTACAAACTATCCTGAAACATGTTGGCGATGTGGAAAGGGTGGTTTCAAAAGCTGCGGTAAGGCGTATTTCTCCGAGAGAAGTTGGTTTTTTGAAGCGGGCTTTGCAGCTAATTTTAGAAATCAAAATCAAGTTGGAACAGTTTGCCGGAGGAGAATCGGGCATACCGGCATGGAAACATCTGGCCTCACAGTTAAATCCTTGCAAGGCGCTATTGGAAAAGATAGAAAAGGAGCTGAATGATGAACTTCCGGCACTTTCTAACCAGGGAGGGATGATAAAACCGGGCGTGGATGAGGAACTGGACCGTTTACACAACATTGCATATTCCGGAAAGGATTACCTGCTGAAAATAAACCAATCTGAGATTCAACGGACTGGAATAACCTCACTTAAAATATCATACAACAAGGTTTTTGGCTATTATCTGGAGGTAACCAATGTGCATAAAGATAAAGTACCCTCAGATTGGATCAGAAAACAGACGCTGAGTAATGCGGAGCGATATATTACAGAAGAACTGAAAGAATATGAGGAGCAGATTCTGGGTGCGGAGGAGAAAATAAATGTAATTGAGTTTCGGATTTTCAACCAGCTGGTGGAGACGATTGCCCAATATGTAACCCCACTTTTGCTCAACGCCCGTTTGCTAGGTCAGGCCGATTGCCTCATCTCATTTGCTCAGATTGCAGGCGAATACAACTATTGCAGGCCAGAACTCAATGAAGATAAGGAGATTATAATTCGCGATGGCAGACATCCGGTTATAGAAAGGCTGATGCCTGCGGGCGAAAAATATGTGCCCAACGATATAGATTTAAACGATGCTGAACAACAAATCATCATCATTACCGGGCCCAATATGGCGGGTAAATCGGCTTTACTCCGACAAACCGCCCTTATTGTTTTAATGGCCCAGATGGGTTCGTATGTTCCCGCAACTTCGGCTACAATTGGTCTGGTGGACAAGGTTTTTACAAGAGTAGGCGCCAGCGATAATCTGAGCAGAGGCGAATCGACCTTTATGGTGGAAATGACCGAAACGGCTTCCATTTTGAACAACCTGAGCGACCGTTCTCTGGTGCTGATGGACGAAATAGGCAGAGGCACAAGTACTTACGATGGCATTAGCATAGCCTGGGCCATTGTGGAACATTTACACAACCAACCAAACCGAAGGGCAAAAACGCTTTTCGCTACCCACTACCACGAGCTGAATGAACTGACGGAAAGCCTCTCCGGCATCAAAAACTTTAATGTGGCGGTGAAGGAAGCAGGTAATAAAATCCTGTTTATCCGAAAGTTAAAACCTGGAGGCAGCGAACACAGTTTTGGTATTCATGTGGCGCAAATGGCGGGCATGCCTACTCCGGTGGTTTTGCGGGCTATGGAAATAATGGACCAACTGGAAAAAAGCAGGGACAAGGCTCAAAACAAAGATACCTTAAAGAAACTGCCCAAAAACCAAAGCATCCAGTACAACCTTTTTCAACCTATGGATGAAAAAATGGAAAAGCTCAAAGAATTTCTAAAGGGCATAGACATCAACACCATTTCTCCTGTGGAAGCCTTGCTTAAAGTACAGGAAATGAAGCTGATGGTGAAGTAGGGCATCCAATTTTACTACAAAGAGAAAGACCAGTTTTATAAATAAAATTTCATAACATATTCATTCAAACTTTACCATAATGGAAAATCTAGAAGAAGAAACCATCAGAATACTTAAGCTTCCTGGCCAAAAACAAGGCAATGGAGGCTTCCAGGAAACACTCAAGTCCTCTGAATTTTGGAGGGTTTATGATGAATATTCAAACACCTATTTGAATTTCTTTCGCTTTTATTCGGTCTATTTTCAAAAAGTTCCAAACTTTATTGGAGAAAAAAATATTGATGCATGGGAGGCAAACAATTGGTTTGTAGATGAATATGACAAGGATATTCAGGATTATTATTTTACCCGATTGTATGGATCGGGTGATAAATCTCCCTACGACCTTTACTACATTCTGAAAAATGATGTTTTGGTCAATATCGATATGAGACTTTCCAAGGTGCGGATACTTTTTAAAGATACTGCATTTTCGGAGATTGAGGAATTGGCGGAGAAGTTCAGAAAGTTTAAGCGGGTGAAGGACAAAAAATCACTCATTTACATCATTCAGCAAACGGATGGAGGCCTGTCCACCAGTCCATTTGAAATCAAACCAACAGCTTTTCAGTTGCAGGAAAACTACAATGAGGACCTGCTGCCCGTTCATGAAATCATCTTAAAAAGGCTGAATCAGAAAAACGACAAAGGGCTTTTAATTTTGCATGGAAAACCGGGTACAGGCAAAACGCATTACATCAGGCATCTCATTTCTTTGCTTACCAAACAGGTTATTTTCCTGCCA
>Ga0105045_10002433_pt1 | contig 15700 bp, 11 predicted proteins | sample MAT02_FD_78089 | JGI IMG/M metagenome (GOLD analysis project Ga0105045, IMG submission 78089) | Freshwater microbial communities from Lake Fryxell liftoff mats and glacier meltwater in Antarctica - MAT-02 (megahit assembly) | ecosystem: Environmental > Aquatic > Freshwater > Ice > Liftoff...
CCATGGGGTGAATAAACTGACACCCATGAAAACCAAACTCATCATTCTGATCGGCTGTGCCCTCGCCATCGCGCCTCTCGGTGCGGAAGACAAACCCAAGCCCGAGGGCAAAGGCCCGGGTGGTCCGGGAGCCCCGGGCGGTGCTAAAGGAAAAGGCGACGGCTCCTTTTTCCGCGACATGGACAAAGATGGCGACAAAGCCATCTCGAAAGAGGAAGCCGGCGAACGCTGGGAACGCCTCGGCAAACTCGATAAAGACGGTGACAGCAAAGTGACGATGCAGGAGATGATGGCCGCACGTCCCGAAGGCGGACCGGAGGGCAAGGGCGGACCGGAGGGCAAAGGCGGTCCAGGGAAGGGCGGTCCCGAAATGTTCGCACGGGCCGACAAGAACAGTGACGGCAAGCTCACCGAAGACGAAGTCCCCGCCATGTGGGAGCGTCTCAGCAAACTCGACAAGGACAGCGACGGCGCCGTCAGCAAAGAGGAAATGGCGGCGATGCGCGGTGGCCCCGGCGGAAAAGGCGGACCGGGTCGGCCGGGCGGAAAAGGCGGACCCGAGGGCGGACCCGGCGCGATGTTCTCCCGCTTCGACGAAGACAAAGACGGGAAACTTTGCAAGTCCGAAGTCCCCGCCGAGATGTGGGAAAAGCTCTCCAAGGCCGATGACGACGCCGACGGTCTCGTGAGCAAGGATGAGCTCGAGAAAGTCTATCGAGAGCGTGAAGGCGAAGGGGGCGGTCCCCGCCCCGGCCCGAAGCCCGAAGAAAAGCCGGCCGCCTGATGGGCCGCTGAGCTCGATACCCTCTTTTGCAGAAACCCGGCGCCCGAGGTGCCGGGTTTTTTGTTTTCCCGACTGACCTCTCACTCGTGGCGCAGCGCCTCGACGGGATTCATCCCGGCGGCGCGGAAGGCCGGATAGATCCCGAAAAGAACCCCGATCAAAACCGAGATCGTGAAGGCGAGGGCCGGTGCCCAGAACTCGATGATCGTGACCATCTCGGCGAAATGGGTGATCATGAGGGGGATGGCGAGCCCGAGTGCCACACCGATGACGCCGCCCGCTCCCGAGAGCATCACCGTCTCGATGAGGAACTGGATCACGATGTCCTTTTTCTTTGCCCCGAGAGCGCGGCGGATTCCGATCTCACGGGTGCGCTCGGTCACGGTCGCGAGCATGATGTTCATGATCCCGATCCCGCCGACGAGGAGGGAGATCGCCGCGATCGAGCCGAGGACGATGTTGAAAATTTGCTTCGTGCGCTCGGCGCGACGCAAGAGATCGAGCGGGACCGTCATGCGATAATCGACCTGCTTGTGATTGCGCTCGAGGAGGTGCCGTATCGCGAGCGAGGCGGGCATGACGCGGTCGGGTTCATCGATGCGGATGGTGACGTCGTGGAGTTGCACCTTCTCCGCCTCGAAGCTGCCGGATCGGTATTTAAAAAGGACCTCGCCGAAGTGATCCTCGAGCGTGGTGAGAGGGATCATCATTTCCATGCCGTCGCCCTTCTCGCCGGTGCCTTCGCTCTGGTCATTGGCGGCGGCCACCGCCGGGTCATCCTCGATCACGCCGATGACGCGGAAATAACTCGTCTGGATGCGGACCGTATCGCCGATCGGTTCCGAGAGCGGGAAGAGTTGCCTCGCGAGACTTTTCGAAAGCACGCACACGGGAGAGCGCATCGACATCTCCAACTCGGTGAAGAAGCGACCGCGAATGACTCTGCGGTTCCGCATCTCGGGGAACCACGAGACGGTCCCCACGGCGGCGCCGTCGATATTCTGCGCCTCGTTCCAGATGAAGTCCTTCACCTCGCGGGAAGGGATCGTCACGAGCACTCCGGGGACGGTCGCTCGGATCTGGGAGATGTCATTGTAGGTCAACCCATACTCGAGGATGAGGGAGCGCTCCTGTTCGCCTGCGGTGGTTTTGTTAGTTGGCTTGACGGATTCGAGGATGATGTTCTGGCTCCCGAGATCCTTGATCTGCTGCTGGGCTTCGTAGCTGGCCCCCTCCCCGATCGCGAGCATCGCGATGACCGAGCAGACCCCGAAGACGATCCCCATCGCGGTGAGGAGCGAGCGCAGCTTGTGCATCCAGAGACTCTTCACGCCCAGGATGATGGATCGCTTCAAGCGGAAGAGGGAAAGTTCCCGTATGATCCCGGGAGCATTCACGTGCGCTGCCTTTCCGTGTAGCTGTCGTAGGCGATCTCGCCGTCTTTCAGGCGAATCGTACGCGAGGTCCGCATCGCCATGCCCTCGTCGTGGGTGATGAGGATGAGAGTCTTCCCGTCGGCATTGAGCTCGTCGAAGATCTCGAGAATGTCGCCCCCCGATTTCGAGTCGAGATTGCCCGTCGCTTCATCCGCGAGGATCACGGCGGGATCGTTGGCGAGAGCCCGCGCGATCGCGACGCGCTGCTGCTGGCCACCCGAGAGCTCGGTGGGGCGGTGATCGAGCCGGGACCCGAGTCCCACCTTGCGAGCGAGTCCCACGGCGATCTCACGGCTCTCTTTTTCGGGAACACCCTGATAATAAAGCGGCACCTCGATGTTCTCGACCACGGTCAGTTGCTGGATGAGATTGTAGCTTTGAAAGATGAACCCGAGACGCTTTCCACGGACCTGGGAAAGGTCATCGTCGGAGAGCTTCGAGACATCCTGCCCGCTCAGAAAATACTGACCCACGGTCGGCTGGTCGAGGCAGCCGAGGATGTTCAGCATCGTCGACTTGCCGCACCCCGACGGCCCGAGGATGGAAATGTAATCACCCGGCAGGATCTTGAGATCGACGCCGTGGAGCGCCTTCACCAGAGTATCGCCCATCTGGTAATGCTTCTCGACACCCCTGAGTTCGATGACCGGTTCGGGAAGAGACTCTGGCGCCATGGGGTAAAGAAGTCAGGCCCGGGGGAAGCTCAGGCTTTCTCGTCAGACGCGACCGCTTCCTCCTTTTCGCCAACCGTCGAGACGGTCTTTTTCTCTTTATCTGCTTGAATCCTGCGCTCTTCCACGCCTCTCGCAATGCGGGAGTTCTGCGCCTTGGCGGGCTCGTAGCCGTCGGGCATCTTGAGGAAGACGCGATCCCCGACCTCCACGCCCTCCCGGAGTTCGATGAAGTCGTTGTTATTGGCGCCGATACGCACCGTTTGGCGTTTGTAGCCGCCGAGGGTTTTCAGGAAAACGAAGTGTTCGCTGTTCTCAGCAAAAACCGCCTGCACCGGCACGTAGGTGACATCCTCGAGTTCGTTCACGATGATCTCGACTTTGGCACTCATCCCGGGTTTGAGGAAATCGTGCGTTCCCTCGATCTCGACCGTGGCGGGGTAGACTTTCAGGGACGGATTGTATCTCGATGCGTTCGAATCAGGCAGCACCGCCACCTTCGCGATGCGACCGACGAGTGTTTTGTCAGGAACTGATTCGGCCGTAATGTAGACCTTCTGCCCGAGCTCGATTTTCTTGATGTGGGACTCGTGGATGTTCACCTCGACGCCCAGTTTCGACATGTCGGGAATGGTGATGATGGGCTGACCGTTCTTCAGCGTCGCGCCCGAGGAGATCCCGTCATAATAGCGCGAGGTGTAGTAGTTGTCATCGGCCCCGCCATAAGCGACGAGGCCGGGCAGCTTCGCCGTGATGACGCAGCTCGCGAGCTGTTCTTCAAGATTCTCCCGCTTTTTCAGCTCTAGCTCGTAACGCCGTTTGGCCGAGCGGAATTTGGCGTAAATCTGCGACATCTGCGCCATTTTCTCGCGTTTCGAACGGATCAGGGAGAGGAGCGCCTCTTCGTAGACGGAGAGCATCTTTTCCGCTTCTTTGGGGAACTCGTAATCGCGGAACAGCTCGAGTTCGGTCTCGGAACGCTGCAGAGCGAGACGGGCCTTGTCGAGGCCGACGAGTTCGTTTTCGAGAGTCTGCTTGGTGATGAATTCCCTTTGATGGAGACGTTTCGCGCCTTCGACCGACTCCTCGACCACCGCCAGTTCCGACGAGGCCACGAGGGCTTCATCGCGCATCCGGCGTATCGTCTGCTCGGCCTCGCCGTCTCCGAGGAGTTCGTCCTTGAGGAAAGATCCGAAGTTCACGTTCGCGGCGAGACTGTCGTTGGCCTCGAGGGCAAAATTCGTGACATTCGTGTCATCGGTAGCGTCGTCGGCGAGCTTGCGTGTGTCGAAAGCAGTAACGATGAGCGAGGTCGCCTCTTTCTCATAAGTGCCGAGGGAATCGTTGTCGAAGGGCAACCCGAGCTTCTTCAAGGTCGCCTCCGCCGCCTCGGCACCGACGAATTTCTGGAAATCGAGAAGGGCGAAACGCAGGGTCTGACGTTCGAGCTTGATGTCGCTGAGCGCTTCACTCTCCTGAATCTCGATGCTCTGTTTCGCCTCGGCATAGGCGGCCTCGGTCTGCTGGAACTGCACGTCGTGATCGACGATCGCCTCCTCGAGCTCGGACTGGTCGAGCCGCACGAGAACCTTGCCTTTGGCCACATCGTCCTCGGTGACGTAATAGCCTTCGTCGATGATCTCGAGGATTTTCACGCCGTTTGGCAGCTTCACCTCGTTACGGAATTCGAGGAAATTCAACGCCTGAAGGTTCCCGCCCTCAAGGACATCGATGATGAGGTCGCCCTTCTGGGCATCAGCGACGGGCATGTCTTTCTCAGCCGAGTCACCCTTGCCGCCCCCTCTCAGTCCCAGGAAAATCGCGACCGCAGCCGCCACCGTTACCCCAGCTATGATCCTCTTTTTCATAACGTTATAAACAGCTCAGAGTGATTCTCCTTCGAGTTTCTCCACCCACGATCCGTCATCGTTAATATACAGGATCCCCATGTCCCTCCAAAGGCGCAACCGCGCCAAGGTATGATTCACCACGGTTGTGGTCCGCTGATTTTGTGCATCGACGAGATCATCCTGCGCATCGACGAGGTCCAGGGCCTGGCCGCGGCCGAGCTCGGCGAGGAGGATCTGCTCTTCGAGACGCCGCGAGGCGAGGGCGACCCCTTCCTCCGCGATCTTGAAGTTCTGCCTCTCCTGACCGAGGGCGCGCCACGAATCGTAGATCTCCAGTCGGGCATTATCAAAGCTGAGATCGCGCGCCCGTTTGGCCCGTTCCACCTGAACGAGGGTGGCCCGATAGATATTGCGCTCGGCCTTGCGATTGATCGGCAGGTCGAGATCGACGGAACTCGACCATCGGCGGCGGTCCCAGTTGATCGCCGGGGTGGCGTCCCCCGGATCACTCACCGACTGGTAGTCCAGCGAGATATCGAGCCCTGGTAGCAGACCGTTTTCCGCCACCTTGACGTGTCGCACGGCGTCATTGACGAGATCGCTCGCGGTGACGAGATCGGGACGGGAAACCAGCGCGATCTCGACGGATTGCTCTTTCGTTATCGGAGGTTCTTCGATAATGAGCCGGTCGAGCTCTCTCTCATCGAGGACGAGATTGCTATCCACCGGAACGCCGATGGAGATTTTGAACTCATCTAGCAGGGTCAGATACACGCGCAGCGCGTCGATCCATCGGCTTTCCGACTGCAGTTTGGCCTGGCGGAGTCGGGCGAGTTGATTCTGAGTCCGGCGGTTCTCATCGGCGAGAGCCTCCTCGCGCTCGACATTTTTCACAAAGCCTCGATAGGCCACGTAGCTATTCCGAACACGGTCGCGGGCGCGGAGGACGCCGTAGTAATCACTGACCACCTCGACAACGAAAGCGCGCCGGAAATCGGCGAAGTCGCGCAGATCGTAGAGCAGATTCCGCTCCTCCTGCGTCAGTGCCTCCAGGGTCACGGCGGTGCCGCCCCCTTGCAAGAGAGGCTGTATCAGAGAGACGGCGAGATTGGAGTCATTGATCGAACGATTCCCCGTCATGATGCTGAGAAAGTCCTGCGTGAAGTCAGCCGAGAGTCTCGCACCGGTTTTATAAAGCCAGTTGAAACCGGCCGACCGAGTGTGGGAAAAAGTGTTGGTGGAGACCAATTCGGTCATACCAGCCTCGAGTTTGGCCTGGCGCGAATCGCCCGCGCGGGTGCCTGATCCTCCCGCCCCGAAGATCGGAGCAAGGCGGAAGCGCGCCAGGGTGAGATTCAGGGCAGAGAGAAAGACCTGCTCCCGTGCGCTGAGGTAGGAGCGCCCGTGCACGATGGCGGTGCCGACTGCCTCGTTCAGACTGATCTCCTTCGCCATCCGCTCCAACCGGGCGGCGTCGCCTAAAAACTCGCCGCTTCGTCCGCCCGCCGCTTTCAGATTTGTCAGATCGACGGGGGGCTTCTCGGGAAGGAAAACTTCATCCGGCCCCACATTTGCCACTTCGGGCGTCTTTTCCGAGAGGACGGAATAGACCTCGCGATCCGCCCTGGCGTGATACCTTTGGGGCGAGCAAGCCGGGAAAACCGTCAGAGCAAGGGCGAGCAATGGCATTGGCAACAGCCAAAACCGGGCCTTCCTACGCCCTCTCCCGTCGGAGAGCGCGCGCGCCATAGAGTCTTTTCGCATCCGTGTTGTCCCTCCATCGGATACGCGTCCCGCTTTCGCAAGCACGCCAACAAGCCATAGACGCGCCCCCTCCCAAACCCCGGGAGTTGACAGGGTGGGGTCGATCGCCCAACCATCTTAGGTCTTCACCATCAATTCATTGCTCTAACCGAAGGAGGGAAAAACAGGGGAAAAAATTTGGAACGGGCCACCGTAAGCCGGATTCTGTTCACCCGGTCCGTAGTCGAACCGGGTGGACGATCATTTATCTAGCGGGCCTCCCCTGGGAGAAGCCCCCTCCCCGCCGAAGCGGGGTGCGACTAATACCCGGACACATATCGCGGCCGAAACCGCAAAACCGGACCGGCTGTCCGTTTGCCCTGTTATGTCTTGCACCGCATGGGGTTTATCGTGCCCCCTCGGTTACCCTCGGGGCGGTGAGCTCTTACCTCGCCATTTCACCCTTACCCCTCGTCACTCAAAGAGCTCCGAAGGGCGGTATATTTTCTGCGACACTTTCCGTCACCCCGCCATTACGACGAAGTGCCCCGGCTTTCACCGGGCATGCTGCCGTGCGGTGTCCGGACTTTCCTCTGAATCCCGAGGGAAACAGCGATCATCTCCGGCCCGTTCCAAGCGGTGAACCTACACGAGATCAACCGCCTGCGCCACGGGAAGATTGAGGAGCGCCCCGACCTCGTCGAGCCCGGGGAGATGCCCTCTGCCGCCGAGCCCCCCGGCACTGATCGCCGCAGCCGCGCTCGCCAGACGGGCGGCTTCGCGCGGACCATCCCCCCGCAAGCGGGCGAAAAGGAAGGCCCCGTGGAAGGCATCGCCGCAGCCGGTCGTGTCGATGACCCGGTCCACCGGAAAAGCAGGCTGGTGAAAACGGTCGCCCTGCCGCGTCAGAAACCAGCTCCCCGCCGCACCGTCGGTGATCCCGACGATGTCCGCGCCCCATTGGGCGAGCGCCTCGAGCTGCGTCTCGCGGGAGGCGGTGCCGGCGAGACGCGAGGCGTAGTCCGCCGCGACGACGAGGATGTCGACGAGGGGGAAAAGCTCGAGGTGTTTTGGATCGAATCGCTGGGCACCGCCATCGAAGGAGACACGCCCCCCGCCCTCACGCACGAGGCGGGCCGCGTCGAGGCAGGCGGGCCAGTGGCGTCCGTTGAGATGGAGGATACCGCATCCGGAGAGGGCGTCGTGGGGCAGCTCGGCGGTGGTCAGCGGCCTGAAGTCGCCCTCTTCAAAAAGGAGGTGCCTCTCGCCGTCCCTTTCCCTCACGAGCACCGTGCCGAGAGAACTGCTCCGGCCCGGGTCTCCGAAGAGGAAGGAAGTATCAACGCCAAAAGTCGCATAATCCGCCCTGATCCGCTCGCCGCGCCAGTCGTCGCCGATGCGGTCGATGATGGCCGCTTTCTTCCCGAGACGAGAGGCGGCGCAAAGGGCGGTCGGGACCGGACCGCCACCCGTCATCGATGAACGAATGACGCGGGTGACCCCTGCCCCATCGGGAAATTCCGCCACCACCTGTGTCGAATCCAGAATCGACATCCCCAGTCCGAGGATGTCAAAACCGGAACCGACAGGAGGAGACATCAGCTGTTATGACCCTTGAGCCAGGAGACGACGGCCTCCGTCATCTGACCGAGCCCGTCGCCGCTGAAGACGTGATCGACCCCGGGGAGGATGACGATTTCCTTCGGCTCGTAGGCGCTCGCATACATCTTCTGCCCTTCCTCGACCGGGACGACGTCGTCGGCATCGCCGTGGAGGATGAGCCAGGGGACTTCGATCTTCTCGGTCTTGGCGAAGACGTTGTCGATCTTGTTCATGTCATCGACGAAGGCCTGGGAGATCGGACATTCTTGATTATCCCACATGCAGCCTGTGCCGGGCTTCTGGTCGCCGAACTCGCGCTCGACGAATTCTTTGGTGTTGCCCATGCCGGCAAGGGAGACGAGCAGCTCGATGCGCTCATCCTTTGCCGCGGCGAGCACCCCGACGGCGGCGCCCATGCTGTGACCGATGTAGCAGACGCGGTGGTAGCCTTCTTCCTCGGCGGAATCGACGACGGCTTTCAAGTCTTTCACCTCTTTCGAGACGGTGCAGTCCTCGAACTTGCCGCCCGATTTGCCGTTGCCCGAGAAGGAAAAACGCAGCGTATTGAACCCCGCTTTTTCGAGGGCTTCGGCCAGACCGATCGCCCAGGGACGATCCTTGTTACCGGTCACACCATGACCGATGATCGCGAGCAGCGAAGTGTCTGAAGGATCGCCGTGGAATTCATATTCCAGAGTCTCCTTCGATGAATTGAGTATTTCCAAATACATGTCGTCGTTTCCGTAATGTGCGGGTCTGATGAAAAATGTCTAAGCGAAAAAACGCGCCGGGTCAAAATTGCGTGTCGAATATCCGGACCTCTTTGAACCAGGCGCTGAATTGCTTCACGAAGACATCGTGATCGGGGTGGACCTGATAGGCGTCGTGCCGCTCGACCGAGTCGAACTCGAGGACGAGCGCATAGTCAAACGTATTCTGCGTGACGGGGCGCACCGGAGTCGCGGCAGCTCTGCCGAAGACCCCGCGTGTGACCACGTCGATCTCAAAGAGGGCGCGCAGACCGCCCTCGAAAGAGGATTTTTGCTCGTCGGTGAGTGACGGATCGAGCCAGAAATAGACATTATGTAGGACCATGGGGCGAGCCTAGGACAGCCCCCGGAGATTATCAACCGGCGACTCCACGGGCCCCGATTTTTTTTGGGAGGCCTCTCCTTCACCCCGCCGCGGCGGTCTCGCTCGCGTTCCGGAGCATCACCTGAATGTGCGGGGTGTAGAGCTCGGGCTCGAGGAGAAAGGAGTCGTGGCCCTTCTCCGAATGGACCGTGAGGAAGAGATGCGGGACTTCGGTCCTGCGAAGCTTATCCACCAGTGCGGCCTGCTCTTCGGGGTAAAAACAGTAATCTTCGTCGATGCTGAAGACGAGATACTGATGCCCCGCGTCGCGCGAACGCGAGAAAAGCGCTTCGGAGTCGTCTGCTCCCGCCTCGATCACCGGATCGTAGCGGCTCCACATCTCGCAGATTCGCAGGTACGTGTTCGCATCAAAGCGGTCCGTGAACTTTTTTCCCTGATGGAGCATGTAGCTCTCGACGTGATCGTGAGCCTGATACCATGAGAATCGATCCCCCGGCTGGACCACGTCCTTGCTGGCGCGGCGCTCGATCGCATCGAGATGGACAAAGGTCTTGTGACTGATCATGCGGGCGAGGGCCAGCCCGGTCTCGGGGGCACCGGTCTCGTAATACTCACCCGATTGGAAGCGCGGGTCGTTCTCGATCGCGAGGATCTGCTCGAGCAGGATGATGCGGTTCAGAACCGTCGTTTTCACCCCTGTCGCGAGCGGCACGATGAGCCTGACCCGCTCCGGGTAGAGAGTGGCGAAGGTCACGCAACTGAGTCCGCCGGTCGAGGGCCCCACCACCGCGAGGAGCTGCCCGATCCCGAGCGCATCGAGCAAGAGCGCCTGGCTGCGGACGATGTCATTCACCGTGATGTTCGGAAAAGTGGCCCCGTAGCGCTTCCCCGTGGCGGGATTGATGCTGGCCGGCCCGGTCGAACCGTAGCAGCCACCCACATAGTTGGCGCAGACGATGAAATACTGATTCGTGTCGAGCGCTTTCCCCGGCCCGATGAAGAGATTCCACCAGCCGTCCTCGCATTCGCGGGTCCAGAAGGCATTGCCCTTCACCCCCGGATTGTGGCCGGCGGCATGCTGGCTGCCGGAGAAGGCGTGGAAAAGCAGGATCGCGTTGGAACGGGTCTCGTTCAGCTCGCCGTAGGTCTCATAGGCCAGTTCGACATGGTCGAGGCTCGCCCCGCAACGGAACACAAAGGGCCGCTCCGGCGTCGCGATGGTCTGGAACTGGGTTTCAATCTGTCCGATTTCACTCATCAAATTCGAGGGTGCCAAGGCTAAACCACAAGTCCCGCCCCCGCCACCAATTTGCATGTCATACCCTTCGCCGGACGAAGGACACGGACCGTCGAACCGAGAGTCCCGGATCCCGGATTCCGGTCCCCCCTCGGGAGGGGATGAGTAAAGGCGATGTTGCGCGGGCCGCGGATTCGCCTTAATTCCCGCGTGAGCATTTTTGATCGATTTATTTCGCGACCGGATTCGAGTGCGGCGGGTACCGCCCGGGGCATCCGCCTCGTCGTGGGACTGGGCAATCCCGGGCCGGAATATGAGAAGACCCGCCACAACATCGGCTTTGAACTGGTCGACCTGATGGCCGCGGAGCGAGGGCTGAAATGGTCCAGGGAGCACAAGTTCCGGTCCAAAATCGCGTGTAAAGGAAAGGATCTCATTTTCGCCAAGCCGCTTACTTTCATGAACCTGAGCGGCAACGCGGTCGCCCGGCTGATGCGTGACCACAGCCTCGGACCCGACCAGATCCTGATCGCCTACGACGACGTCTCCCTCCCCCCTGGCAGCCTGCGTTTCCGGGCAAACGGCTCGGCCGGCGGGCACAACGGCATCAAATCGCTGATTGAATATCTCGGCACCGAAGAGTTCCCCCGCCTGCGCATCGGGATAGGCGCTCAGGCGGAAAATGCGCCGCTAACCGACCACGTTTTGGGCTGTTTTACGGCGGAAGAATGGCTCGAAATGGAAAAAGTCCTAGCGAATGCTGTAGATGGAGTAAATTGTGCGCTTTCCGCAGGTTTGGACTCGGCGATGAACCAATACAACCGGCGGGGCTAATTTAACGCAGACAGCGACCGGAAAAACGTCGGATTGAACACCAAGCTACAGCTTATGAAACGCAAATACGAAGGGATCTACATCCTCAAACTCCAGGGCCAGGACGAAGGCATCGATGAAATGGTGGGTAAAATCTCCAAAGAACTCGAGTCGAGCGGCGCCAAACTCGACAAGATCGAACGCCTCGGCCGCAAGGAATTCACCTTCCCGAACAACGCGAAGCAGAAGCACGGCTACTACGTGCAATATCATTTCGAAGCCGATCCGTCGTCTCTCACCACCGTGGAAGCTCACCTCAAGCTCAACGAGCAGGTGATGCTGCAGCACTACCGCCGCCTCTGATCCGCATCCGGTCGGCGGGCGATCCGGCGGAAGATTCTCCGTCAAGGCGTGTCCCGCCATCGCTGTTAAAAGCCTCCTCTGGCGTTCACCATGGGGGGCTTTCTTGTTTTCTGTCAGGGGGATTTATATCTCCCTGACCCGGGCTTAGTGCTCCGGAACGGTTGACGCTCGCCAAAGACTGGGCCAAGTTACCGGCCCTCGTTTCCGGCTGATTGTCTCCCGAGCCGGCACGATCCCTCCTCCTTCTGACCAGGTCGCAGCCCTCTAGCCTGCCGTGCTTCTCAACCCTCCTCTCCCCTTTTTATTTCCTTTATGAACGTAGATCGCGCGACGCTCGACTTCCTCAATTCATTCTCGCATGACGAAAAGAAAGAAGGCCAGCGCCTTCACGATGAAGGGGCCGTAACGCAGATTTTCGGCAATCACCTCCTCATCCAGGGTCGCATCGAGGATGAAGACTGGTCCTGCCGCACCCGCATCCAACTGCAGGGGAACGAATGGGTCGGCGAAGCCGATGAAAAGAGTGACTCGGGCCGCGCCTCCCTCTACGCCACGATGCTCGAGAAGGTCGCCCGCAAGGGGGAACTACCCGAAGCCCCGAATGAGATCGGGCAGAAGACGCTCACCGAAGTGATCGAGGACAAGCTCGGACGCGGACTCACCGGCGAAGAAGACGAGTACCTCGGCAAGATCGAGCGCCGCTACCGTCGCTTCGAGCTCGAGCGCGAAATTTTTGACTCTGACCTCGTGCGTCTAAATCCCCGCTGGCCGGTGGACACCTTTGAGCCACTCGTTCTCTGGCCGACGCCCCCGACGGACATCATTGAGTTCTGGAACTACGTCGCCCACGCCTTTGAGAAAGGGAACTACGACTTCCCCGGCTTCCTCGAAGTGATCACGGATCGCGAGTGGACCCGCGAGCGCATGGAGGCCTGGGAAAAACGCCGCGAAGAGAGCGAGTGGCGGTATCAGGTCGAGGTTTTCGAAAAGCGCCCGGCGGAGGAACCGGTAGAACTCGTCGAGTTCCATCTTCGCATCAGCACCCGGGAGGCCCGCCTCATGGTTCGTAGCGGAGAAGCCGGCGCCTTTGAGCGCATCAGCGATCAGGAGCAGTTCACCCGTCTCGAAGAGCGATACACCAATGGCGGTCTCCGCATGACCGGGGCCTCGGAGATCCTCTGGAGCAAGTTCATCCACGCCGCCGCGAAGGACGAGTCGAGCGACGGCGGTCTCATCCTCGACAAGATCGAGAACTGCCGCTTTCTCAATCGCCTTTTCCACCAGCCCGAACTCGAGGGGCTGATCGTCAATCTCGACGAGATCCCTTTCCGCATCGCTGAAAAGCCGCTGCGCTGGACCTGCCGTCCCGACTCCATGGGCGGCGACGATTACGAGATGCAGCTCCTCACCGGCGATGACCGCGATGTCTCCCACACCGTGCGGCTCCTGCCAGGCGACGAGTCGCTCTACATGAGCGACGAATGGGTCTTCCGAGGCCCCGAGCATTGGGTCAAGGCGGAGACTCTGGTCGATCCGCGTGTCACGATCCCCCGCAGCGTCATCGAGAGCGAGTCGGGCGTTGCCTTTCTCTACCGCCTCAACTCATCGATCCCGACCTCCCTCGTCTCGAAGATCAAGGAAGAAACCCTGCGCATTATTTTCGAACTGAGCATTTCCTCCAGCGCGACCGGTGCCTCGAGCGAGCACATGATCATGAAGATCATGGCGGCAAACAGTGACGGCACCCGCGAGGAAGTTCTAGGGCGCGAAGGCTGGGAGGTGATCAAACAACAGAAAGGCCCCGCTGACGTTCTTTACCGTTACGACCGCAATCTGCAGCGCCGCGTCGGACGCTTCATCGCGCCGATGCAGCCCACTTTTGACGGAAATCTCGGCTGCTACCGTGCCCGGGTTACGAAGAATTTCCCCGAAAAATACGCCGAGTGGCTCGAGTCGCTCCCGGCCGAGATCGAGATCCGCGCCGACAAAGATCTCGCCACTCTCGAAGCCGATCCGATCGAGGCTCAGGTCTCGTTCGAAGTGGTCGACGAAGAGATCGACTGGTTCGACCTCAAGGTCGTCGTGAAGGTCGATGGCATGGACCTGACGCAGGAGGAAATCCGCGCCCTCGTCCAGGCCCGCGGCCAGTTCATCCGCATGGAGCGCGGCGGATGGCTGCGCCTGAAGATGAATCTCAGCGAAGAACAGCAGATCGCGGTCTCCAAAATCGGCCTCGATCCCTTTGACCTCACCGGCGAGGTGCACCGGCTCCACGCCCTGCAGTTGGCCGAACCGGCCGCCCGCGAGGTCTTCGATGCGAAGGCTTGGGAACGCATCACCGATCGCGCGAAGAACCTCAAGCTCCAGGTGCGTCCCGAGATCCCGCCGGGGCTCAATGTCAATCTGCGCCCCTATCAGATCGAGGGTTTCCACTTCCTCGCCTACCTCTCGACGAACCAGTTCGGCGGTATCCTCGCCGATGACATGGGTCTCGGGAAAACGATCCAGTCGCTCACCTGGCTGCTCTGGCTGCGCGAACAAGCCGGCGACGACGCCCCGCCAAGCCTCGTCGTCTGTCCGAAATCCGTCCTCGATGTCTGGGGCGATGAGGTCAAGAAAGCAGCGCCCTCCATTCGCGTCCAGGTCCTCCGCAACAAGGTCGAGCTCGAAGTCGAGCGCCTCGGCAAGGACATCGATCTGCTCGTGATCAACTACAGCCAATTGCGGACCTGCGCGGACGAAATCAAGCCGATCAAATGGCTCGGGATCATTCTCGACGAAGGGCAGCAGATCAAAAATCCCGATTCTAAAGCCGCCAAATCCGCCCGGGCGCTCAACGGGCAGAACCGCCTCGTCCTCACCGGGACACCGATCGAGAACCGTCTCCTCGATGTCTGGAGTCTGATGGGCTTCGCGATGCCGGGCATCCTCGGCGACCGCAAGTATTTCCGGGACAATTTCGACAAGCGCAAAGACGGGCAGTCACAGTCGCGCCTCACCGCGAGGCTGCGTCCCTTCCTCCTCCGCCGCACCAAGGGCGAAGTCGCCCTCGACCTGCCGCCGAAGATCGAGGAAGACGTCTTCAGCGAAATGGAGACGGTTCAGCAGCAGCTCTACCGTGCCGAACTCGAGCGCATCCAGAAGGTCCTGCTCGGGATCGAGAACGACGAGAGCCTGCGCAAGAACAGCTTCGTCATCCTGCAGGGGCTGATGCGTCTGCGCCAGATCTGTTGTCACCCCGGCCTCATCGACGCGAAATACCGTCACGAAGAGAGCGCAAAACTGAACGCCCTTTTCTACCTGCTCGACCAACTCCACGAAGAAGGCCACAAGGTCCTCGTCTTCAGCCAGTTCGTCTCGATGCTGGACATCATCCGCGACGAACTCGAGGATCGCGACCGCCCCTACAGCTACCTCACCGGCCAGACGAAAAACCGCCATGAAGTCATCAGCGACTTTCAGGAGACAAAAGACCCCAAAGTGTTCCTCCTCTCACTCAAAGCGGGCGGCAGCGGCCTCAACCTGACCTCGGCCAGCTACGTCATCCTCTACGATCCCTGGTGGAACCCCGCCGTGGAAAATCAGGCGATTGACCGATGCCACCGTATCGGGCAGGAGAGCAAGGTGAACGCCTATCGTCTCCTCATGCGCGACAGCGTCGAGGAAAAGATCCGCATCCTGCAGCAGCAGAAGAGCGAGATGATGACGAGCGTCCTCGGCGAAGAAGGTTTCACCCGCAATCTCGAGATGGACGACTTGAAGTTCCTCTTCAGCGACGGATACGTCGAGCAGAAGGAGCTGAAGAAAACCAAACTCGCCGAGTAAGTCCGCCACGGCGCGGGCACCTTGCTCCGCACTTTTTCGAATGCCGGAGGGAGCTGCGGCGCGGCGTCCCCACGGGGCCGAAGGGGTAGGGCGAACCGTCCCGGTGAGCCGGTTAGGGTTTACGGTCGTTGGAAGCGAACCGGCTCGGCAGGGACGCCTCGCCCTAGCAGCCTGTCGGACTTATCCCGCCCGGCTGCGGAAATCGGGGATTCGGCCCGAATTTCCCCTCGTTTTCGTCATTTGTGTTCACACAAACTCCTCAAACTCATGAAAATTCTGAC